>Ga0209568_1000116_pt1 | contig 27600 bp, 25 predicted proteins | sample WorMetOlspDAHAB2_FD_187406 | JGI IMG/M metagenome (GOLD analysis project Ga0209568, IMG submission 187406) | Marine gutless worms symbiont microbial communities from Max Planck institute for Marine Microbiology, Germany - Olavius sp. DAHAB.2... ...
AACCGAAAAGGAAAAACCTTCCTGCCCAATCGTCCGCCGCGCCATCTCCAAGCCTCCCGTTCAAATTCCAGAAACGAGAGAATCAAAATCCGCGATCCATGTAAACCGCTATCCGCACACAGGTCTCATAAGAACCGGGATTTCAAACGGGTCTGGGAATCGCTCCAGACCTTCCGGGAGGAATACGGCATCTGGCGCGAGATCGGCGAGGGCGCGCCGCCGACGCGCTAGGAACGGCCCTTATTGATCCGATTTGATGCGATCCGATCTAGCGCACCACCAGCACCGAGATATCGGCGTGACGGACCACCCGGGCGGCGTTGGGCCCCAGCAGGTAGTCGCTCAGTTCCGGCCGGTGGGCGGCGATGACGATCAGGTCGGCTTTGACCTCGCGGGCGGTCCTCAGGATCGATTCATAAACGTTGCCGCTGCCGACGATGTGCTGGACGGGTATCCCATCGGGCACCTGATCGGCGACGAAGGCCTTCAACTGTTCCATGACCTTGGAGCCGACCTCTTTCTCATAGTCCTCGGGAAAGTAACTGCCGACGATGCTCATGCCGAAGTCGGGGACCACGGTGGTCACGTGCAAGCGTCCGTCGCCGCCGCAAAGTCCCACGGCCACCGGCAGGGCCTTCTGCCAGGAACTTTCGTCATTCAGGTCAACGGCCAAAAGGATTTCGTTGTACATGATAATTCTCCTTTTCCTCAGGCCGCCTGCGGCGTGGCCACGGCCTCGCCACCACCGCCACTGTCACGGCGGCGGCGCTGAATGACGACGATGAGCAGGAACAGGGCGATGGCCGGGATGTAGAAAAGCTGCTTCGGCGGCCTGTCCGCCTTGCTTTGAACACTGGCGATCTCATAGTCGAAGTCGATCTTCATGCGTTCCGCCGTGGTCCCGAAGACGACGTTGTCGACGATCATCTTGCCCTCTTCCTCGCGGAGTTCCAGGCCCGCCTCTTTCAAGCGGTCGGCCCCCTTGCCGGGCTTGCCCATGGGCAGCATGACGACCTTGTCGACGGCACGGCCCTCCAGATCCTCGCCCTTCACCTGGATGCGGATCTGGGCATCCGCCGGAAGGCCCTCGGCAACCTTGTAGATCTCCTTCGCCGGGACGGATTCCAGCGGCGGATAGAGATAATCCATCCAGAACCCGGGCCGGAACAGCGTGAAGGCGACCAAGATCAAGGCCAGCGATTCCCAGAGCCGGCTCTTCGAAATGAAGAACCCCTGGGTTCCCGCCGCGAACAACAACATGGCGCATACGGCGGATATGATCGTTATCAGCAGGTGGTACCAGCTTTCGATGCCGATCATCAGCAGTTCCGTGTTGAAGATGAACAGGAACGGCAGGATGGCGGTCCGGATGTCGTAACAGAAACCCTGGATACCGGTTCGGATCGGATCACCGCCGGAGATGGCCGCCGCCGCGAAGGCCGCCATGGCCACGGGCGGCGTGTCGTCGGCCAGGATGCCGAAGTAGAAGACGAACATGTGCACCGCCACCAGCGGCACGATGAGGCCGCTCTGGGCGCCCACGGTGACGATCACCGGCGCCATCAGGCTGGAAACGACGATGTAGTTGGCCGTGGTTGGCAGGCCCATGCCCAGGATCAGGCTGAGAATGGCGGTGAAGATCAGCATCAACAGCACGTAACCGCCGGAAATGTATTCGACGACCTCGGAAAGCACCTGACCGACACCCGTCAGGGTCACGGCGCCGACGACCAGGCCGGCCGCCGCCGTGGCGACGCCGATGCCGATCATGTTGCGCGAGCCGGCGATCATGCCTTCCAGCATGTCGCTGAAACCTTCTTTGAAGCAGTCGCCGGTGTTCTCACCGGTGTTGCGGAAAATGGCCTTCAGCGGTTTCTGGGTGACCAGGATGAATAGCATCAGCACGGTCGCATAGAAGGCCGACAGGCCCGGCGACAGGCGCTCGACCGTCAGGCACCAGACCAGAAGGAACACCGGCACCAGATAGAACAGACCGGCCTTGATGGTCGGGCCCGGCGCCGGCAACTCGACGATCTCCATGGATGTTTCGAGTTCGGGGAAGTTCACCGAATATTTGACCAGGCCGACATAGGCGGCGACGGTCACCGCGGCGGCGATCCAGGCCGTGCCCTGACCGAAGACGCCCTTCATCCAGCCGAAACCGTAGTACATGACCGCGCACAACACGGCCAGGCCGATGAAGGTCCCCAGGAACGCGCCGAGCTTGGTCATGAACGGCGAAATGTGCTTCTGGGGCAGGCCCTTCATGTTGGCCTTACAGGCCTCCAAATGCACGATGTAGACCAGCGCCATGTAGGAGATCAGCGCCGGCAGGGCGGCGTGGGTGATGACCTCGATGTAGGTGATGCCCACGTACTCGACCATCAGGAAGGCGACGGCGCCCATGATCGGCGGCGTCAACTGGCCGTTGGTGGATGAGGCCACCTCGACGGCGCCGGCCTTCTCGGCCGGGAAGCCGACCTTGCGCATCAGGGGGATGGTGAAGGTGCCCGTGGTCACCACGTTGGCGATGGCCGAACCGGACACCAAGCCGGTGAGGCCCGAGGACACCACCGCGGCCTTCGCCGGACCGCCCCGCATGTGCCCCATCAGGGCGAAGGCGACGCGGATGAAGTAGTTGCCCGCGCCCCCCTTCTCCAACAGCGAGCCGAACAGCACGAACAGGAACACCATGGACGTGGAAACGCCCAAGGCAATGCCGAACAGGCCTTCCGTGGTCAGATAGAAATGCGACATGCCCTTGGCCAGGCTGGCGCCCTTGTGGGCGATCATCTCCGGCATCCAGGGGCCGGCGAAGGTGTAGAACAGGAATACGGCGGCGACGATCATCAGCGGCGGCCCCAGTGCCCGGCGGGTGCACTCCAGCACGAACAGGATGCCGCCGATGGAGACGTAGATGTCCAATTGGGTCGGCAGGCCCGGGCGCTCCGCCAGTTCCCTGAAGAACAGGAAGATGTAGCCGGCGCAGAAGGCGGCGCCGAGCGCCATGATCCAGTCCTGGATGGGGATGTAATCGCGGGGCGATGACTTGAAGGTGGGAAATGCCGTGAATGCGAGGAATACGGCGAAGGCCAGGTGAATGGACCGTGATTCCGTCGAATTGAACAGGCCGATATTGAAGATGAACGGCAACGGCGAAACGATCCACAACTGGAACAGCGCCCACATCAGCGGGATCCACCAAAGGATCTTCTTCGGGATACCGCTCGGGTTGCGCCCGCCCGTATCCGCTTCGGCAATCATGTCCTGGAGGTCGTCCTGGCCGGCGGCCGGCGCCGCGACATCCTCTTGGATTTGCCCTTGTTCTTGTTCGCTCATCGTCTTCTCCCCGTGTCGGCGCCGATTGATTTCGAGGCGCCGCTTGGTCTCCGTTGAATTCCGTTGGTCCGGGTACTCGCCCTACATCATCCCTTTTTCCCGAAAATAGCGCAATGCGCCGGGATGCAGGGGCGCGGACAGCCCATCGGCTTTCATGCGGCCCGGCGTCAGGTCGCCGAGCGCGCCGTGCGAACGCTTGAAGCGGTCCAGGTCGTCGAAAACGGCCTTGGTTACCGTATAGATGACATCGTCCTCCATGTCCGACGAACTGATCAGGGTCACCGTAAGCCCGAAGGTCTTCACCGGTGCATCGACGCCTTCATAGAGCCCGCCGGGCACTTCCGCGGCGGACAGGAACTTGTTGTCGCCGATCAGTTTGTCGACGGCGGCGCCGGACACCTCGACGATTTTCGCGTCGCAGAGCCTGAGCGTTCGGGCCAGCGCCGGATTGGGGTGCGCCGTGGTGGAAATGATCGCCTGGACCCGGTTGTGGCAAAGCGCCAGCGACTGCTCCAGGGGCGACAGCTCCTCCACGTATTGGAAGGATTTCTTGGTCCAACCCTTGGCCTTCATGACCATGTTCATGGTGACCCGTTCCGGCGAGCCCGGGGTACCGATGTTGACGCGCTTTCCAGCCAGGTCATCGAGACCGTTGATTCCCGAATCCTTGCGCGCGATCAGGGTCAAGGGCTCACCATGCAACGCCATCACCGAGCGCAGGTTGTCGAACTTGACGTCCAGGAATTTCAGCGGCCCGCTGCCGGCGACCGCGTGGTGGTGCCAGTCGGACGCCACCAAGCCCAACTCCAGGGCGGCGTTACGCAGATCGCTAAGGATCGCCAACGGTTCCGTCGCGTCGCCGGCCTCCATGCGCAGGACCTCACAACTGACGCCTTTCACGGAGCGCCGGATCTGCCGGCAAATGGCGCGGCCCACGTTATAGTGAACCCCGGCCGAAACCCCGGTGCCGACGACGATATCGGCATCGGCGGCCTTACCGGCCGCGGGAATGGATAATTGGAGAACCGAAACCGCAGCCACGATGACGGCGGTCAGTGGCGTCTTACCGATTGCCATTTTCGCCTCCCGAAAGGAGCATCGCCCCTTTCTACCGTTGGTCATGTTCCCCGCCGTTTTCCGGCGGTTGCTTTTCCCTGTCCGCCTTCAGCGGCGGTTGGTCCCCGGCGCACCCGAGCGTCGTGCGCCTGCGGTTCAAAAATGGTCAAAAAAATGCAAGGTCTGAAAAAATCGATGGCGGGGGAGCTTCCTCCCCCGCCACCGTTCGGGCCGGATTACATCCAGCCGCGTTCCTTGTAGTACTTCGCGGCACCGTCGTGCAGCGGAGCGGAAAGCGCGTCCTTGATCATTTCGCTTTCCTTCAGCACGGCGAAGGCCGGGTGCAGCTTCTTGAACTGCTTGAAGTTGTCGAACACCGCCTTGACCACGGCATAGACCGTGTCGCCGGAAGTGCGGGTCGAGGAGACGAACGTGGCACCCACACCGAAGGTGGTGATGTCGTTCGGGTTGCCGCGATACATGCCGCCCGGAATGGTCGCCCAACGATAGTAGGGGCGTTCCTTGACCAGCTTGGCAATGGCGTCGTTCTTCACCGTGGCGAACACGGCGTCACAGGTCGTCGTGGCTTCCTTGTTCAAGGCCGCCGGGTTGCCGACCAGCCAGAAGAAGGCGTCGATCTTGTTGTCGCACAGAGCGGACGGGGTTTCCGCCGACTTCATCTGCGCGGCCAATTTCAGATCTGAGTTCTTCTTGCCCATGGCGCCCCACATGACGCCCCAGGTGGCTTCCGTACCGGAACCCGGGTTGCCGATGTTGACCCGCTTACCGGCCAGGTCGTCCACGGTCTTGATGCCCGAATCCTTGCGGGCGATGATGCTGACCGGCTCGGCGTGAACCGAGAACACGGCGCGCAGCGCCTTGAAGGGACCGGCGTCGATGAAGGACTTCTTCCCCGAGCCGTTGTAGGCATGGTACTGCCAGTCCGACTGGGCGACGCCCATGTCCAACTCGCCGGCGCGGATGGTGTTGATGTTGTAGACGGAACCGCCCGTCGACTCCACCGAGCACCGAACGCCATGCTTCTTGCGGCCCTTGTTCACCAAACGGCAGATGGCGCCGCCCGTCGGATAGTAGACGCCGGTGACGCCGCCCGTTCCGATGGAGATGAACTGCTTTTTCATGGCCGCATCGGCCGTGCCGGCCACCAGGGCGAGACCCGCCACGGCGACAGACGTCATCAGCACTTTCTTCATGCTCATTGTTTTCCTCCTAGAGTGTTTTGCTCCCAGTGAATGGTCGTGCTTGAAACCGGCGGTCCCCCGAATGGAGCCATGGAGCCCCGGCGTGCCGGAACTCCCCGCCGAAAACCGCCGGCACCGCGCCGGCAGCCCTATTTCCGCCGGGATCAAGCCCAACGGTCCGGACCGCGCAGGCGTCGCCCAGAGGGCAACGTCCTCGCCATCCGAATTCTTGAAATTCGATCGTCCCTTAGCCGCCAAGCCAGCACCTCCCTGATTTTTTTGCTGCCGGCCATTTAACTGTGCACCGAGCACCGTGTGCCTGACAAGAGGCCTGTTGGCGACGCTATTCCGTGTCGAAAGCTGAGTGAAACGGTAAGTCATTTGACCCCCGCTTCCCGGAATGCCGAATCCACGGCATTGCCCAGCTTTTCCACAAGTTCGTCGAGCTCATCGGGACTGATAATGAACGGCGGCGCCAGGAGAATATGATCGCCCCTCTCGCCGTCCGCGGTGCCGCCGCCCGGGTAACAGATCAGGCCCTCGCGCATGGCCGCCGCCTTGATTTTGGCGTGCAGCTTGAGGGCCGGGTCGAAGGGCTGCTTGGCGGTTCGGTCGGCCACCAGTTCGATCCCCTGAAACAGGCCGCGGCCGCGGATGTCACCCACGTGGGGATGGTTGCCGAAGCGCTCGGTCAGGCGGTCCACCAACTCGTCGCCGCGCTGCCTCACCTGGGCCAGCAGGTCGGTGGCGTCGATCTTGCGCTGGACGGCAAGAGCGCCGGCGCAGGCGGCGGGATGTCCCATGTAGGTGTGGCCGTGCTGGAACAGGCCGCTGCCTTCACGGAACGCCGCGTAGACCCGCGCGTGAACGACGGTCGCACCGATCGGTTGGTAGCCGGCGCCGAGCCCCTTGGCGATGCACACGAGGTCCGGCGCCACGCCGTCCTGCTCGAAGGCGAACCGGGTGCCGGTCCGGCCCATGCCGCACATCACCTCGTCGAGGATCAGCAGCACGCCGTGGTTATCGCAAACCTCGCGGATCCGCTTGAAGCATCCCGGCACCGGCGGCAACACGCCGGCGGTGGCGCCGCCGACGGTCTCGGCGATGAAGCCGGCGACATTCTCGGGTCCGAGACGGCGGATTTCCGCGTCCAGTTCGTCGGCCACGCGAATGCCGTATTCCTCCTCCGATTCATCGTCGCGGCGGTCCCGGTAGGGATAGCAGGGCGCGACATGGCTGACTTCCGTCAGCAGGGCCTGGAACGGCTCGCGCCGCCAGACGTTGCCGCCGACGGAAAGCGCACCGAGGGTGTTGCCGTGGTAGCTCTGGCGCCGGGCGATGAATTTCGAGCGGCTCGGCTCGCCGGTCTCCAGGAAATACTGCCGCGCCATCTTCAGCGCCGCCTCGACGGCTTCGGAGCCGCCGGAGACAAAGTAAACGGCACCGAAGTCGCCGGGCGCCGCATCGGTCAGCAGGACCGCCAGGTCCTCCGCCGGCTGCGATGTGAAGAACCCGGTGTGGGCGAAGGCCATGGAATCCAGTTGTCCCTTGATGGCGGAGATGACATCCGCGTCACCGTGCCCCAGGCAGGAGACGGCGGCACCGCCCGAGGCGTCCAGGTACCGCTTGCCTTCGGAATCGACGATGTATACGCCTTCGCCGCCGACGGCGACCGGCATCTTGGCCGGGATCAGGCGTTGGAAGACATGGGTCACGGGCTCAACTCCCCCAGTTCGATCCAGCGGTCCGGGGCTTGGTTCCAATAGGCGTCGAAATGGCGCAATTGGTTTTCGCTGCGGCGGATGGCGCTCAATGCCTCTTTGCCGTCGTTCAGCACGATCAGCGCCACCAGCGCCTCCACGGCGGCCATGGCGGGCGCCACCGACTGGAAGAAGGACGGGCTCTCGTTGCGGATGATCAGCGTGTGTTCGGGGTCGTCGACTAGCGGCGAGACCATGTTGTCGGTGAGCACCACCGACTTACCGCCGGATTCGCGGGCGAACTCGACGGCCTGCACGGTCTTCGCCGAATAGGGGTCGAAACTGATGGCGAACAGCACGTCGCCCTCACCGAAGCCGCGCATGCGGTCGGCGAAAGTGCCGCCGTAACCGTCCATCAGCACCGAGTTGTTGCGGAACACGCCGTAGACATAGTGAAAGTAGAAACCGATGGGAAAACAGCTTCGACGGCCGGCGACGAACAACCGCCCGGCCTCGCCCAGAACCTCGGCGCAGGCGGCGAAGCGCTGATAGGAATTGGCGCTGAAGGATTCCTTGAGGTTGCCGACGGCGGCCTCGAGTACCTCGTCGACGACGATGCGCCGCTTCGAGCCGGCCCGCGCCTGCATCTCCTGGGCCCGGCCCAGGTAGTCGGCCGGATGCGAGCGCAGGCGGTGCTGAAAGGCGGTACGGAACTTCTCGTAGCTGTCGATCTCCAGCGCCCGTACCAGACGGGTCATGGTCGACGGATGCACGCCGGCGTCAGCCGCCACGGCGCGCATGGATTTCAAGGCGACGTCGTCCGGACGGTCCAGGACGAAGCGCGCCGCCAGCCGCAATTGCGGGCTCAGTCGTGGAAACCGATCCACGATGGTCTGTGATAGTTCGGAGAATTCCATCCCTGCGAATGTTCTTTTTTATGTTTCTCCCAGCGAAAGAATACTCCCATCCGAGACCTCATTGCAACATTTTGCAACACGCCTCTCAAATTTGTTACATATGTTGCAATGCAGCAGCCGTGACGCAGCGGCGGCGGTTTGATTGTCTCCGTTTCCGCCTCTAGGATGCCGGCCGGCCCGCCCATCAGACGAGAACCCGCCATGGACCTGAAAGACCACATCCGATCGATCCCGGATTTCCCGAAACCGGGAATCCTGTTCTATGACATCTCCACCTTGCTGGCCCATCCGGACGCCTGGCAGGTGGCCTTGGGCCGCCTGGCGAGGATCGTCGCCAAGCATCAGCCGGATCTGCTGGCGGGCATCGAATCGCGGGGCTTCCTGGTGGCGGCGCCGTTGGCGTCGCGCCTCGGGCTGGGATTCACCATGGTGCGCAAGCAGGGCAAGCTACCGGGCGCCACCATCTCCCACGAATACGCGCTGGAATACGGCACCGACACCATCGAAATTCAGGAGGACTGCGTCGAAGCGGGTCAGCGGGTGGTGATCCTCGATGATCTGTTGGCCACCGGCGGCACCATGGCCGCCTCCGTGGACCTGTTCCGCAAGGTCGGCGCGGAAGTCGTGGGCGGCGTCTGCATCATCGAGCTGACTTTCCTGAAGGGCCGCGACAAGCTGAACATGCCCTTCGACGCGCTGATGGCCTACGACGATTAGGCCGCCCGGAATGATCCGACACTGGTTGACGCTGAGGCGCGGCACGCTCGCCGCCGCCCTGGTGTCCCTTGTGGGCTTGACGGCGCTGGCCGACACGGCACCGCGCCTGCCCGATGAGATCGTCGCCGGCGGTTGGGAGGAAATCACATTCGATGGCAAGCGGCCCAACCGCTATGCCGCCTGCGGCCCCGAATGCGTCGAGATCACCACCGAGGCCAGCGTCTCCATGATCGGCCGGCCGGCCGACGCCGACCTGACGGACCGCCCGATCCTTACTTGGCAATGGAAGATCGAGCGGCCGGTGGAGGAGAGCGACCTGGCGACCAAGGGCAAGGACGACCGGGCGGTGGGCGTCTATGTCACCTTTCCCTATGACCCGGAAACCGCATCGCTTTCAGAGAAACTGCTGCGGCCCATGGTCGAAATGGCGCGGGGCGCCGATGCGCCGAGCCGGGTCATCGCCTACGTCTGGGGCGGCTTCGGCAACAGGGGTGACACCATCGAGAGCCCGTTCTTCGGCAGCGTCAACGCCATGGTCATCTGCCGCACCAAAGTGGATCCCGTGGGCAAGTGGCTGGATGAGCGCTTCGACGTGGCCGCCGATCACGAACGCATCTTCGGCTTCCGGCCGAAAACGGCGGCGCATGTCCTGCTGACCGCCGACAGCGACGACACCGGCGCCGACAACCGCGCCTTCGTCCGCAGGATCGCTTTTTCCGGCAAGTAGGTGAAAAGCCGCGCGCGGCCTTATTCGGTCTCCGGGCGCTCATCCGCCTTGCGGGCCGGCGCATCATCCCGCAACGGTTCCGCCAAGCCCTTCAGCCACTCAAGCAGCGAGGTCCGTTCGCTCACCACGGGGGCCTCGCGCCGCACGCTATCCATCTGGTGATAGGTCCGGATCAGCGAACATTGGGTCATGTAGACGTGTTTCATGGCGCGCACCCGCTCTCCCTCGGTGCATAAGATAGCACATTCACCGGCCCCGCGAAGCGGCGACCAGGCCGGCCACCTTCTTCATCACCGTGGGCAGTGCGTGCGATCCGAAATCGCCCGGCCGGCACCAGGTATGGTCGCGGGGCCCGCCGTTTCCGGCGCGCGCCGCGACGACACCCAGTTCAAGGCGGAAATGGGTGAAGGTATGGACGACGGTGCCCGACAGCGGCGACCAGTCCGCCGCAAGCGGTGCCTGATCGACGGGCACGGCGCCGTTCCAGGGCTCGTCGCGCCACTCGGTCGAGGGAAACTCCATCATGCCGCCCAGCAGGCCGTTCTCTGGGCGGCGGCGCAGCAGCACGGCGCCGTCGTCCCGTTCGGCCCAGAACACCACCCCGTAGCGGGTCGGGCGCGGTTTCTTCGGCGCCTTCACCGGATAGCGCGCCGGATCGGCTGATTGGCCGGCCCGGCAATCGGCAGCCAGCGGGCAGGCGCCGCAATTCGCCTGCTTCGGCTTGCAGACTGTGGCCCCCAGATCCATCAGCGCCTGCACGTAATCACCGACGCGTTCCTCCGGGGTCAGCGCCTCGGCCCGGGCCTTGATCGTCTTCTTGGCTCCGGGCAGCGGTTCCGAAATGGCGTGCAGGCGGGCCACCACCCGCTCGATGTTGCCGTCCACGGGCGTCGCCCGGCGGCCGAAGGCGATGGCGGCGATGGCGGCGGCCGTATAGGGGCCGATGCCCGGCAGTTTCGCCAGTTCCGCTTCCGTATCGGGAAACCGGCCGGCATGGTCATCGACAATCGCCCGGGCGCATTTGTGCAGGTTGCGGGCCCGGGAGTAATAACCGAGCCCCTGCCAAGCGTGCAGCACGTCATCCAAGGCCGCCGCCGCCAAATCACCGACGCCCGGCCAGCGTGCCAGGAAATTGCCATAATAGGGACCTACGGTGGCGACCGTGGTCTGCTGCAACATGATCTCGCTTAGCCAGACCCGGTAGGGATCGGCGGCCACGCCGGGCCGGGCCCGCCACGGCAGGTCGCGGCGATGCACGTCGTACCAAGCGAGCAGGCGGGCCGGAATATTAGAGGACGGTGTTTTGGTCACGGACGATCACAATTCATTGCGCGAATCCGGGCTGCTGTTGCGGCGCCCGGACGCCGATCCTAACATCGGCGCCGAACACGGCCAACGGACAGGTTCCTGACGCATGGCATACGGCCCCCGAAAAAAGCCCGGCGATCGCCGCAACCGCGCCGAAACACTCGGCAGTTCGGTGCGACGCCTGACCAAGCCCATCTTCGGGCGGCGCGGCCTTGCCGACGGGGCCATCGCCCGGGAATGGACCGCCATCGTCGGTGAGATGATCGCGCGCCATTCGCAACCGGATCGCATCAGCTATGCGTCACGCCAGCGCACCGATGGCCTCCTGCATCTCCGGGTCGACCATTCGGCCATGGCGACGGAACTTCAGCATCTGGAACCGCAGTTGCTGGAACGTATCAACGGCTATTTCGGCTACAAGGCGGTGGCGAAGCTCCGATTCATTCACGGGCCCATCGCCGAATCCGGCGAAGACGATGCGCCCAGGCCCAAGAAAGCCCCGCCGCCAAGCAACCCCCGGGTGGCCTCCGAGGTCGCGGCTATCGACGATGCGGACCTGCGGGACGCCTTGAAACGCCTGGGCGACGCCGTGGCCGACGAATCGGAGCCCCCCGAGAAGGGGTAGGCGGGCGTCATGAAATCTTCAAATTGTGGAAAACCGGCGCGAAAAGAGGCTCGACTCGCCGCTTTTCACGGTTCTATAGTCATCAACATCTGGTATCCAGGAGGTTACTTTGTCACGACATCTGCGAATTATGTCGAAAAATCAGACCAGAAGGGCCTTCACCTGGTCGCTCGCGGCGGCGGCGGTGACCGCGGTCGCCGGCCTGCCGGCGGCGCCGGCCCGGGCCGAAATCGCCTCCTTCGAGGATGCCACCAAGGAAATGATCGTCGGCCAGGCCGACGCCCCGCTGACGGTGATCGAGTATGCGTCCCTGGGCTGCCCGCACTGCGCCAGCTTCCACCACGACGTCTACCCGATGTTCAAGAAGGACTACATCGACACGGGCAAGGCCAAGTTGATCTACCGGGACTTCCCGCTGGGCACGCCTGCCCTGGCGGCGACGATGATCGCCCGGTGCTCGGGCCCGTCGCGCTACTTCGGCTTCGTCGACATGTTCTTCCGGGCCCAGGCCCAATGGTCCCGGGCCGAGAACCCCTTGGATGCCCTGACCCGGGTGGCCCGCTTTGGCGGCATGCCGCCGGCCGACGTCAACGCATGCATCCGCAACCAGAAGCTCCTCGACCACGTGCAGGCGCAGAAGAAGAAAGCCCACGAGATGGACGGGGTCAACGCCACGCCCTACTTCGTCATCGGCTCGACCAAACAATCGGGCGGCCTTCCCTATGCGGAGTTCCGCAAGATCGTCGACAAGGAACTGGCGAAACTCCAATAGGCCGTGGAATAGAGAAACCGGGAACCGAAAGACCTTGCTGCAGTTCAACAAAATCCGCCTCACGGGCTTCAAATCCTTCGTCGACAATACCGAACTCGGGATCGAGTTGGGGCTCACCGGCGTCGTCGGCCCGAACGGCTGCGGCAAATCGAACCTGGTGGAGGCGCTGCGCTGGGTCATGGGCGAGACCTCGGCCAAGCAGATGCGCGGATCGGGCATGGAGGACGTCATCTTCGGCGGCACCGCGACCCGGCCGCCGCGCAACACCGCCGAGGTGGTGCTCAGCCTGGACAACGAATCCCGCGCCGCGCCGGCCCAGTTCAATGACACGAACGAACTGGACGTAAGCCGCAAGATCGAGCGCGAAAAGGGTTCCACCTACCGGGTCAACGGCAAGGAGGTGCGGGCCCGCGACGTGCAGTTGCTGTTCGCCGATTCGGCCACCGGCGCGCGGTCCACGGCCTTGGTCAGCCAGGGCAAGATCGGCGCCGTGATCAACGCCAAGCCGCAGCAACGGCGCGGCTTGCTCGAGGAAGCCGCCGGCATCACCGGCCTGCATTCGCGCCGTCATGAGGCGGAACTGAGGCTGCGTGGCGCCGAGACCAACCTGGAACGCCTGGATGACATCCTGGTGACCTTGGACGCCCAGTTGGCCGGTCTCAAGAAGCAGGCCCGCCAGGCCAACCGCTACAACAACCTGAGCGACCATATCCGCAAGGCGGAAGCGACCATGTTCCACCTCCGCTGGAAGGACGCGGAAGCGGCCCTGGCGGCGGCCGAGGAGCAGATGCGGACCACCGAGGCGCAGGTCGGTGAACTGACGGGGCTGGCCGGCAAGGCCTCAAGCAACCAGGCGGCCCGGGCCGAGGTGTTGCCGGCGCTGCGCCAGAGGGAGGCGGAAGCGGCGGCCGAACTGCACCGGATCACCGTCGCCCGCGACAATCTGGAGGCCGAGGAACAGCGCATCCGGGACGCCGCCGAGCAGACCCGGCAACGCTTGGTCCAGATCGAGACGGACACGGAGCGCGCGACGGCCTTCGCCGCCGACGCCAAGGCCGCCGCCGAACGCCTGGGCACGGAACGCCACGAGATCGAGGCCGCCCGCCAGACGGAAACGGAAAGCCGCGAGCAGGCCGCCACGGCCCTGGCCGAGGCGGACGAGACCGTCGCCGGGGCAGAGACCGAACTCAACACCATGACGTCGCGGGTCGCCGAGATCGAGGCCCGGCGGCACGGCCTCAAGCAACGCATCGATGAGATGCAACAGCGGCTGGCGCGCCTGACGGCGCGGGCCGAGGAATTGGAAACCCAACGCGCCGCCCTGGAGGCCGATCAGCCCGACAGCGAGGCCGTGGCCGACGCCGAAGGCCATGTGATCCGGAAGCAGCAAGCCCTGGAAGCGGCCCGCGCCGCCCTCACCGGCGCCGAGGAGGCGCGCGGCGGCGCCGAGGAACGGGCCCGGGCCGCGGTCACCACCCTGCAGGACGCCAACGCCGAGTTGACCCGCCTGAAGGCCGAGGAACAGGCCATCGCCAAGATCCTGGACGCCGTCGAGGACGACCTGTGGCCGCCCCTGATCGATGCCGTCCAGGTGGAGCCCGGTTACGAGGCGGCGCTGGGCGCAGCCCTCGGTGACGACCTGAACGTGCCGGCGGACGAGGCGGCGCCGGTCCACTGGCGGACCCTGGTGCCGCTTTCCGCCTCCTTCGCACTGCCCAACGGGGCACGGCCCCTGAGCGAACTGGTGCGCGCGCCGGCGGCGCTTTCCCGGCGCCTGCGCCAGATCGGCGTGGTCGACACGGATGCGGAAGCGCGCGCCCTGGCCGGCACCCTGGCCCAGGGACAACGCCTGGTCAGCCGCCAGGGCGGACTATGGCGCTGGGACGGCTTCACCGTCGCCTCGGAAGCCACCACGCCGGCGGCGGCGCGCCTCGCGCAGCGCAACCGGCTGGCCGAGATCCGCGGCGTCCTGGCCGCCGAGAAGCAAAAAGTGGCGCGGTCGGAAACCGCCCGCGACGCGGCGCGCGACGCCGAGCAACGGGCCCGCGACGACGAACGCCGGGCCCGCGAGGCGGTCAACGAAGCCGGCGCCGCCATGAACGCGGCCCGCGATAACCTGGCGGCGGAGAAGGAGAAGGCGTCGGTCCATGCCTCTCGGCTGAATGCACTGGCCGAAGCGCTTGGGAGCGCCGTCACCGACCGCGACGAAACCGCCGAGGCCCTGGCCACGGCGGAGCGCGACCTGGCCGCGACGCCGGAACCGGTGGCGGAACGCGACGCGGTCGTCCGGTTGCGCACGGAACTGGCGGAAAAACGCGCCCATCAGGTGGACTGCCGGTCCCGGCATGACCAGTTGGAGCGCCAGGCCCGGGCTCGGGCCGAGCGCCTGCAGGCCATCGCCCAGGAATTGCAGACCTGGGAACGCCGCAGCGAAGAGACGGCCCGGCAATTGGACGAACTGGGCGAGCGCCGGGTCCAGTGGACGGCGGAACTGGAACAGTTGTCGGCGCGCCCCGCCGAACTGGAGACGCAGCGCAAGGAACTCATGGATTCCGTCGAGGCTTCCGAGGCCCGCCGCTCGGCCGCCGCCGATGAGCTGGCCGCGGCCGAGAACGCGCTCCGGGAGGCCGACCAGGTGCTGCGCGAGGCGGAAGCGGCGCTGGCCCAGGCCCGCGAGCAGCGGGTCCGCGCCGAGGGCGCCGTCGAGCAGGCGAAACAGGCCTGCAACGCCATCGCCGAGCGGGTCGCCGACAAGCTTTCGTACCGCCCCGGCGACCTGTTCGAGGTGTCCGGCCTCAACCCGGAGAAGGAACTGCCCGAGCTCGAGGCCATCGAACGCAAGGTGGAGCGCCTGCACCGGGAGCGCGAGACCATGGGTCCGGTGAACCTGCGCGCCGAGCAGGAAGCAGCGGAACTGAAGGAACAAATCGAATCCTTGCAGAGCGAGCGCGAGGATCTTTTGGCGGCCATCGACAAGCTGCGCCACGGCATTTCCGAGTTGAACCGCGAGGGCCGGGCCCGCCTGCTGGCCTCCTTCAAGGAGGTGGACAAGCACTTCCAGGAGCTGTTCGTGCGCCTGTTCGGCGGCGGCCGGGCGCATCTGGCACTGACCGAGTCCGACGACCCCCTGGAGGCCGGCCTGGAGATCATGGCCAGCCCGCCGGGCAAGAAACTGCAGGTGCTGTCGCTGCTTTCCGGCGGCGAGCAGGCGCTGACGGCCTTAGCACTGTTGTTCGGGGTGTTCCTCACCAACCCGGCGCCCATCTGCGTCCTGGACGAGGTGGACGCGCCCTTGGACGACGCCAACGTGGACCGCTTCTGCACGCTTCTGGAGGAGATGGCCCACGGCGAGCAGACCCGCTTCCTGATCATCACCCACCACCGCATGACCATGGCCCGCATGGACCGCCTGTTCGGCGTCACCATGTCGGAGCGCGGCGTCTCGCAACTGGTCAGCGTCGATCTGCAACAGGCCGAGCGGCTGCGCGACATCGCCTGATCCCGCCCCGCTGTTTCGCGTGAGCCCGGAACCGTTCCGGTGTAGGATCTCCGCTGAGATACGGAACAGTGGACACAAAACCATGACCGCCTAGCCACCCGTGACACCCGGCATCGGCCACAACCAAGAACCGCCCTTGGGCGGGTCCTGGTCCGGCTACTGCTGGCGCCGGGCCCGGCGCGAGATTTGGGACAATCCGCCCGTCGAGGTGATCCGGCGGCGCAAGCGCCGGGCCGAGGAAATCGGCCTCACCTACCGGCAATACGCCGGCATTCTCCTGGATAAGGGGGTACGCACGGAGGCCCTGGTGTTCGATCTTTCGGGTCTGCCGGCGCCGGTTCCGGCGGCACCCATGGCGCGGATGACAACGAAGCTGCGCGCACTCAGGAACTGCCAGGTGTTCGCCGCCATCGGCGAGACCCGCAAACCGCTGGACGAGATCAACGCCCACGCGGGCGGCGTCATCACCGATTGGGCGCCCTATCCCCCGGAACTTCCTCGCGTCCCGGCGCTGAACGACGTCTTGCAGCCGGTGTTGGATATGTTGAGGCGCCACACGGTGGCCCCCTCGGCGGCGATCATGATCGGCAACGGTTGGCGGGCCGGCCGAATAGCCGAGACGGCCCGCCTTGCCCGGGTCTTTCCCGCGGCCGCCTATTTCGGCTGAACAAAAGGCCGAATCCCGCACCGCCGGAGGCCCGAAGCCGGTATTGCCCGGCCGAACCTCCCCGGCGGGCGATTTAGGATCATTCCTTGACTCACCGGAGGGATCGGTTTCTGAAGGGGTGAACGAGGGGAAGCGATGAGCCAGGAACCGCCAGAAAGCCCGGAAAACAGCGACTTGCGGCGCCTTGACGCGCGTCTCCAGGAAGCCCGCAGCCATGTTCAGGACCCGCTCAACAAACCGGGCCCGGAAAAGTCCGAAAAAGGCAGCGCACTTGGTCTTGCTTTTCGGGTGGCAGTTGAGATAGTTTCCGCCGTCGCCATTGGGGTTGGGATCGGCTGGCTGCTTGACGAATGGCTCGATACCCGGCCCTGGTTGATGATGGTGTTCATCGTGTTCGGTTTCGCGGCGGGCATCTTGAATGTATATCGCATGGCCTCCGGCTACGGTTACGCGGCGGGCTACGCGAAACGGGATGACAAGGCCGGCGAAAAAGCCGGTGAGGACGAGGGAAACTAAGCCTTGGCTGCTGGACAATCACCGCTCGCGCAGTTCGAAATCAAGCCGTTGATCCCCATGAAGCTGGGTGAGATCGACGTTTCCTTCACCAATTCATCGACTTTCATGGTGCTCACCGTGGTCACCGTGAGCCTGTTCCTGATCCTCGGCATGCGCCGCACCCAACTGGTGCCCGGCCGCTGGCAATCCATGGCGGAACTCAGTTACGTGTTCATCGCCAACTTGGTCAGGGACACGGTGGGCTCCCAGGGGCGCCCCTACTTCCCGTTCATTTTCACCGTGTTCATGTTCGTGCTGGTGGGCAACCTCTGGGGCATGGTCCCCTACAGCTTCACCTTCACCAGCCACATCGTGGTGACCTTCACCATGGCGCTGGTGATCTTCATCGGCGTGACGATCATCGGCATCGTCAAGCACAAGCTGCATTTCCTGACCTTCTTCATGCCGCCCGGGGTGCCCATGTACATGGCGCCCCTTTTGATTCCCATCGAGATCATCTCGTACCTGTCCCGGCCCATCTCCTTGAGCGTGCGTCTGTTCGCCAACATGCTGGCCGGACACACCCTGATGAAGGTGTTCGCGGGCTTCGTCATCTCGCTGGGCATCGCGGCCGGCTGGCTGCCGCTGCTTTTCGTGGTGGCGCTGACCGGACTGGAGATCGTCATCGCATTCCTGCAGGCGTTCGTGTTCGCGATCCTGACCTGCCTTTATCTCAACGATGCCCTGCACCTGCACTGAGCGCGTCGGGGCATTACGTGGATCAACTCATCTGGATTAACTGAATTTAGCAAGCTAACGGAAGGACAAACCCATGGAATTGGCTGCTGCAAAGCTTCTCGGTGCGGGTCTCGCGACCATCGGCGTCATCGGCTCCGGTATCGGTATCGGCACCATCTTCGCCTCGTTCATTCAGGCCGTCGGCCGCAACCCGGCCGCCCAGGGCGCCGTGTTCCCGATGACCATGCTGGGCTTCGCCCTGGTGGAAGCCATCGCGCTGTTCGCCCTGGTTATCGCCCTCGTCATCCTGTTCGGCTGACACAAACCCGGACCCTTGGAACCGGTACGGCGCGGGTGAGTTGAACGCCCGCGCGGAACCGGGGAGATAGGCCATGCCGCAACTGGACATCACCACCTTCTCGAGCCAGATCTTCTGGTTGGTGATCACCTTCATCGCCATGTTCCTGATCATGTGGCGGGTCTCCGTGCCGCGCATCTCCGACGCCCTGGAGGCGCGCCAGAAGCGCATCGACGACCACCTGGGCCGGGCCGAGGAACTGAAGAAAGAGGCGGAAGCCGCGCTCCAGGCCTACGAGTCGGCGCTGGCGGAAGCCCGCGGCGAAGCCCAGTCCTCGATCATGGAAGCCAACGCCAAGCTGCTGGCCGAAACCCAGGCCCGCGAGGCGGAACTGGCCGACGCCATGAAGAAGCGGGTCGCCGAAAGCGAGGCGAACATCACCGCCGCCATGGAAGAGGCCATCGGCAACATCCGCGGGGTGGCCGCCGAGGTCGCCCAGTCGGCGGTCGAACGGCTCGGCGGCGAAGCGCCCAGCACGGACGACGCCGGCAGCGCGGTGGACGCCGTCATCAAGGCGCGCGGTTAAGGGGGCCAGAACATGTTCCAAGATCCCACTTTCTGGGTCCTCGTCGCCTTCGTCCTGTTCGTCGCCTTGATGGTCTACTTCAAGGTGCCCGGCATGGTCACCGCTGCGCTGGACAAGCGGGCCGAGAAGATCAAATCGGACCTGGACGAGGCCGACGCGCTCCTGAAGGAAGCCCAGGACCTGCTGGCGTCCTACCAGAAGAAGCAGCGCGAGGCGGCCAACGAAGCCGAGGAGATCAAGGCCCGGGCCCGCGAAGAGGCGGAACGGATCATCGAACACGGCCGCGAGCGCCTGGACGATTCGCTGAAGCGCCGGGAGAAGCTGGCCATGGACCGCATCGCTCAGGCGGAGACGGCGGCCATGGACGAAGTGCGGGCCATTACCGTCGACATCGCGCTCGAGGCCACCCGCGGCTTGCTGGCCGACAAGCTTTCGGACGCCAAGGCGGACGCCATGATCGACGACGCCATCAAGGAATTGCCGAACCGGCTGAACTAAAGCCGGACGCCATACTGAGTACGCTCACGGGAGAGACGTATACGGGGTCTGGGAGGGCCCCTTTTTTTTGGAATTTTTTTAGCCCCTCAAGCGCCGGGCGCAGCGGCCCTTCGGGCCTTTGTTATTTGGCCCCTCAGACGCCGGGCGCTCGCTCCGCTCGCTTGGCTTACGGGCCTAACGGCCCGGTGCCCTTCGGGCTTGCCTCCTCACCTTCGGTTCGTCGGTAACGTCCCCATTCTCACGCTGGTGACCGTTGCCCGTCCCTTTCCGGCGTTGGCGAGGGATGTTACCGACGGGCCGGAGGCCCTGAGGCAAGCGCGACCGCGCGCCGGCGCGAATGCGCCGGAAGCCCAGCACCCCGGAGGGGTGCGCCCGGCGCCTGAGGGGCTAAAAAAAATTCACGAACTCACTCTCATCCGCACCACAATCAACCGGCCTGCACCTTTCTCGCGTTTAAGGGACAAAAAAACATCGAACCTGTTGGCGCCCGCTTATGTTTCATCTAGCCTCCAATGCCGAAATGAGTTTCCGAACACGAGGCGATCATGCACGAACGACAGTTCCAGATCGAAACCCCCGACGGCACCATGCCCACCTTCACCTGCTGGCACGAGGGAGACGAGCCGCTGGGTGCCATCGTCTTCTACATGGACGCGCCTGGGATCCGCGAGGAGCTCTTCGACATGGCCCGGCGCATGGCGTCGGCCGGCTACTACGTGATCCTGCCGGACCTGTTCTACCGCTTCGGAACCATCCGCTTTCCGTTCCGCAGCGCGTACACCAAGGTCGTATGGCGGGCGATCATGGCCGAGCTCTCCAACGCCATGGTTATGGAGGACACCCGGGCGCTCCTCGACTTCCTGGACGGCCAGGAGGCGGTCCGACGGGGTCCCAAGGCCTGTATCGGCTATTGCATGAGCGGCCGCATCGTGACCACGGCGGCGGGCACCTTCGCAGACGCCTTCTCCGCCTGCGCGTCGCTCTATGGGGTGGGTATCGTCACCGCCAAGGAAGACTCGCCGCATTTCCTAGTCAAGGACATCAAGGCGGAGATGTACTTCGGTTTCGCGGAGACCGATTCCACCGTGCCCGCCTATGTGATCCCGACCCTGCAGGCGGAACTGGACGCTCACGGCGTCAACCACGTCCTCGAGGTCCATCCGGGTACCGAGCACGGGTTCTGTTTCCCCGAACGCGAGGTTTACGACGGCGCCGCGGCGGAAAAGGTGCACGCCCACTTCATGGACATGTGCGCCCGAAACCTGGGCTGAAGGACCGACCTCAGAAGTCCAGCGAGATGTCCCGGTGGATGGACTGGCAGGTGGCGACGATCTCCGCCTGCTCCTCGCTCAGGCGCTCCTGCTGACGGAGCCCGATGGTGTCGCGGATGACGGCATCGTAGGCGGCCAGCGGCGTACTAAGTTCAGCCGCCGCGCGGGTCCGCCATTTGGTCTCCTTGGTGAAGCGGTCCAGGGCCTTGACCAGCTCCTTGGCGGCCCGTTCGCGTTTCGGCTTGTCGCCCTTCATCAGGCGCCGGGCCTTGGAGATCTTCGACTTGATGGGGCTGGCTCCGGGAATGGCGCTGACGGCCGACTCGACCGCCTTGATCTTCGCCATGGCCTCCGGCCCCGGGTCATTGGCGATCACCGGCTCCAGGCTCTTGATACGGTCCTCCAGGGCGGCCAGGGCGGCGGCCTTGGCCAATACCTTGCGGATCTCGCTGAGGGGCTCGTAGGCGTCGTCCACGTTGCGGTGGTAGGTGCGCCGCGCCTTCTTCTCGGCGGTCCTGAGCGCCAGATATTGCTTGCGCGCCGCCTCCCAGCCTTCCGGCGTCCGGCCCTTCAACTCATCGATCTTCTTCTTCAACTCGGCCACCTCGGCGTCGATCTCGGCGGCCTCGTCCTTGCGGTCTTCCGGGAGGGCCCTGCGCTGCTTGCTCAGCTTGGCGATTTCACGCTCGAAAGAACCAAGTTCGACGCGCAGGTCGCGCATCTCCACATGGAGGGGACGGTAGCCCGGGATATAGGCCTGAACGGCGGCCTCGGCGTCGCGCACTTTCTTGACCAGGCCGAAGGTCGCCTCCGCCGACTGGAAGCCCTCCGTCAGGCCGTTCTTGTAGCGCGACGGCAGGTAGCTGACGTCCAGGGCCTTGGCCTTGGTGATGCCGGCCCGCAGGGCATCGCCGCGTTTGTCGTATTCATCGAACAGGTAGACGTCGAGACAGGCCTGCAGGCGCGAATTCTTCGGTGGCGGCGCCGTCTCCGAAGTGAGGTAGACCTTGTTGGGCAGGTAGTTCACCAGGCCCGGGAAGAAACCGACGATGGCCAGGCCCGTCAACTGCAACAGGATGAAGGGAACCACGCCCTTGTACATCTCGATGGTGCGCACGATGGGCGGCGCGACGCCGCGCAGATAGAATAGCGCGAAGCCGAAGGGCGGGGTCAGGAACGAGGTCTGCATGTTGACGCCGATCATCACGCCAAGCCACACGGCGGTGACGTTGGCGGTGGGATCGGCAAGCAGGATCGGCGCGATGATCGGCACCACGACGACGGCGATCTCGATGAAATCGAGGAAGAAACCCAACAGGAAGATCACCGTCATGACGACCACGAACTTGGTGATGAAACCGCCCGGCAGGCCGCTCAGGAAGTCGCGCACCAGTTCCTCGCCGCCGAACGCCCGGAAGGCCGCCGTCAGCATGGCCGCGCCAAGCAGGATGATGAACACCAGGGACGTGGTCTTGGCGGTCTCGACCATCACGCCGCCCAGGGTGTCGTCCAGCTTGAAGGTGCGCCAGCCGCTCCAGATGACCGCCACCATGAACACCAGGGACGCCACCGAGGCCAGACCGATGACGAAGAAATCCTCGCTGGTATGGGCCGCCTTGACGTTGATGTCGTAGGTCTGCAGCAGGACGGTCAGGGCGATCACCGAAAGCACCGCCAAGATGGCCGGGGTGAAAGCCCCCTTCTGACCTTCCATGAGCCGGTAGCCGGCCATGATCATGGCGCCGATGGCGCCGATGGCGCCGGCCTGATTGACCGTGGCGATGCCCAGGATGATCGAACCGAGGACGACGAAGATCAGCGTCAAAGGCGGCATCAGCACGAACAGCACGCGGATGGCGAACTTGGCGTCCATCTTGCCTTCGAAGGGCGCCGGCGGCGCCAGCCTGGGACGGATCAGGGCGACGGTCAGGATATAGAGAATATAGAGGCCCACCAGCACCAGCCCCGGAATGAAGGCGCCCAGGAACATGTCGCCGGCGCTGGTCGACGTCAGGTCGAATTCCGACGGCAGCACGGAGCTTCCGGTGCCCGCCTTGTAGTCGGCGGTGCGGATGGCGCTGCCTTGGTCGGTGGCGTTGGACAACTGGTCGGCCAGAATGATCAGCACGATGGACGGCGGAATGATCTGGCCCAAGGTGCCGGACGCACTGATGGTACCGGTGGCCAGCGAGTGTGAGTAGTTGGCCCGGAGCATGACGGGCAGCGAAATCAGGCCCATGGCGATGACCGTGGCGCCGACGATACCGGTGGTCGCCGCCAGAAGGGCGCCGACGACGACGACGGAAATGCCGACGCCGCCCGGGATCGGGCCGAACAACTGGCCCATGGTGACCAATAGATCCTCGGCGATCTTCGAACGCTCCAGCATGATCCCCATGAAGATGAACAGCGGGATGGCGATCAGGGTGTCGCGCTCCGCTTCCCAATAGATTCCGCGCAGGTTGGTCACGCCTGCGTTGAGCCACTGGATGGGATCACCGTGGGCGAAGTAGGCCTCGACCCGGCCTTCGAAAAGGAATCCGAACAGCGCCGCCAGACCGATGGTGATGATCGCCGAGCCGGGCAGCGCGAAGGCCACCGGATAACCACCGCCCAAGGCCACCACCATCAGCAGGATCAGGATGAGAAGGAATAGGATTTCCATGGATTGATTCTTCCCTGGCTCGGCGCGCGGCCCCTAGAAGTGAGCCGTCTCTGTCATGTCGGGGTGGTAGCCGGGCTCGCGCATCAACACGGCGACGCTGCTCAGCAGGTAACTGGCGAATTGGATCATCATGGCCACGGCGAACACCAACAGGAACGCCGCCAGCCAATATTTCACGTAGAGGCCGTAGCCGGCCTGGGTCACCTCAAAGGTCAACAACGGGCCGTTGATGATGGAGAACTTGCCCCACATGCCCTGGGTCAGAATCACCCAGCAGAGCGGCATGCCCAGCAACAGCGACCCGAGCGCGTTGGTCCAGGCCTTGCCGCGTTCCGAGAAGCCGGCATAGAGGATGTCGACCCGCACATGGCCCTCGTGCAACAGCGTGTAGGGGCTGGCGAACAGGAACAATGCCCCATACCAGAACCGCACCAGGTCGGCCATGAAGGCCTGCTCATAGGAGAATACGAACCGGGCGATGACGATCTGGATCTCGGCGATGACAATCAACAGGGCGAGCCAGGTAAAACCGACGGAACGCGTGAAATAGGAAATCACGAAAGAAAGGGCGATCAACGGGTAATGCACCACCTCGCCGCGGAACTGTGAGCGGCCCAGGTCCTGGGCGATCTGCTTGCCGAAGGTACCGACCAGCATGCCCTCGACCCTGAGGAAGGAAATGAACATGTCGACGATGCCGATCAACAACACCGCCCAGAAGCAGCCACGGATGAAAAAGGCGCAGAAATCGGAAAGGATGTCTGCGTCGTCGTGCATGCAGTGGTTCGGAGTCCTGAAGACCCAGACGGCCACCCCCACGATGGCCAAGACATAGAGCCCCAACTGGGCCCAGCCGCGGCCCGCGGCGGCCCCGTCCAAGGGTTTCGAAAGGGGCTCCAGGCCGGCAAAGCCCAGGTGCGCGAACAGGGTCGGCACGCCCGGCCAGTCCATCCAGAAATTAAGGACGTTGTTGATCAGAAAGACCATGGTCACGGCAACCGTGGCGAAGGCGAAGATGCGGGTCAGCGGAACGATCGCACCGCCCGTCGATGCGGCGGTGACGTTGGCTCTCTCTTTCGGTGTTTCGGCCTCTTCAGCCGGTCCGTGGGACATTCTCAGCAACCTCCGGCCATGGGCGCGCTCACCTGGGCGCCCGGCACGAGCAAGTGAGAAGCGGAGCCCCTCGGGGCTCCGCTTCCACTATGGTTTTACGCAGTCTCCGATTTAGAGACCGAGCGCCCGGTTGCGCTGTGCCAGGAAGGCTTGGTCGGAAATCTTCGACCAGCCGCCCAGGTCCTTGCGCGCCGCGACGAAGCTGGCGTCGATGCGCGCGGCCAGCTTGCTGTGGGCCCGGACACCGGCGAACACTTCTTCGGCAGCTTCCGCGAAGCTGTCGTAGACGTCGTCGTTGAACTGACGCAGCTTGACGCCCTGTTCGTTGATCAGCTTGGTCAACGCCGAACCGGACTTCATGTTGTATTCGGCCATCATCATGTCGTTTTCCAGGCCGGCGGCACCTTCGATGATCGCCTGCTCGGACTTCGACAGACCGTCCCACCACTTCTTGTTCATGCCGAGGGAAAGCATGGAGCCGGGCTCGTGCATGCCCGGATAGTAGTAGTACTTAGCCGCTTCATAGAACTTCATGAAGCTGTCGTTCCACGGACCGACCCACTCGGTGGCGTCGATGGCGCCGGAGACCAGGTTTTCGTAGATCTGACCGCCGGGGATCGAAACCGGCGAGGCACCGAGCTTCGCCATGACGTCGCCGCCGAGGCCCGGAATACGCATCTTCAGGCCCTTGAGGTCGTCGGCGGAGTTGATTTCCTTGTTGAACCAACCGCCCATCTGGCAGCCCGTGTTACCGGCCATGACGCACTTCAGGCCGAATTCGGCCGCCAGTTCGTCCCACAATTCCTGACCGCCGCCGAAGCGGATCCAGGAGTTGATCTCCGTGTAACTGAAGCCGAAAGGCACGGCCGTGAAATAGGCCCAACCCAGGTGCTTGCCTTTCCAGTAGTAGTCGGCGGCGTGGTAGCCCTGAGCCTTGCCGGAGGCCACTTCGTCGAAGGAGTCGAAGGCGCCGACCCGTTCCTTGGCGGCGAAGTATTCGACGGAAATCTTGCCTTCCGTCATGTCGTTGATGCGCTGGGCCAGACGCTGGGCGCCGGTGCCGAGGCCCGGGAAATCCCGAGGCCAGGTCGAAACCACGACCATCTTTTTCTTGCCCTGCGAGATCGCCGGGGTCGAAAGAGTGGTCGCCGCTGCGGCGCCGGCAACGCCGGCAACACCGGCCTTCTTGATAAAATCACGTCTCTTCATGAGCTTTTCTCCCTGGTACGTCGTCGATCATTCGACATTATTATCGAACGCTAACAAAACCGAGGCCCGCCCTCAAGCGCTCGTCGCCTTTTCGCACCTGCAATAAACCCTTAGGAAACCGGTGAAAACACGTAGCCGTTCGGAGGCCCGAAAACTGCGCCCCGCGTGTCCCGCCGATCCCTCAGACGGGCACCGTGCCTGTCAACAAAATACGATGGAATTCGCGCCGTTGGCGGATGTCGAAATCGGCGTTGGCCCGATGCATGGTGCAGCGGTTATCCCAGATGACGATGTCGCCGGGTCGCCAGGCGTGGCGGTACTGGAAGGCATCCTGAAAGGCGAATTCGTAAAGCGCGTCCAGCAACGCGTCGCTATCCGCGGCCTCCATTCCCTCCACGTGGTCGATGCGGTTGGGGTTGATGTAGAGCGACGCTTGGCCGGTTTCCGGATGGGTCCGGATCAAGGGGTGGACCACGTCCGGGGTCAGGGCCTCCTCGGCGGCGGTGCGCCGGGCGACCTTGGCGCCGGCCCGGCGACTTTGATACTTGTGCACCGCCCGGCGGCCCTCGATGCGTGCGCGCAAGGCCGCCGGCATGGCCTCCAGCACGGCCCGGCAATTGATGAAGCTCGTGTCGCCGCCGCTCGCCGGCAGCGCCTTGGCGTACAGCATGGTGGCCTTGGCCGGCCGGGCGAAATAGGAATCATCCGTGTGCCAGTAGGTGGCGCGGACGTGGGGCGCGCCGTCGTTCATCTTGTTGTAGTTGGAAATGACGGTGACTTCCGGCACCTCGTCGAGCCGGTAATCGGCCAGCAGTTGCACCTGGGGCGTGCCGAAGATGCGGCCGACATGGGCGTATTGTTGGACATCCAGGCGATGGCTGCCGAGACACAGGACCAGATAGTCGAGAAGCGCCCGGTTCAACCGCCCCGCCGTTTCCGCGTCGACCGCATCCTGCAGGTCCAGGCCGGACACCCGGGCCCCCATGACATCGCCGCTTTCGGTGATCCGCATGCCCATGACCTAAAGATCGTCCTCCATGTAGGCACGGACGATTTCGTCGATGCTGGCGTCCGCCTCGAAACCGAGTTCCCTGGCGCGAACCGCCTGAAAGGCGCCAGGCCAGGTGGAAACAATGGCCTCGATGGCCGGGTCGCGTCGCCAGGTGACTCGGCCTGCGGTTTCCGCGCCGGCGATTCGTTCCAGGGCGCCAACCATCTCCGCCGGCGTCGCCGTCAAGCCGGGAAGCGTAATCACCCGGTCGTCGCCCAGCACCGATGCCGGTATGCCGGCGGCCCGCACCAAGGCATCGACGGCGCGGCGCGGCGACATCAGCCAGAGCGGGGTATTCTCGGCAATCGGGCAGTTCGACCGGTCCCCGTTGAGGGGCTCGCGGATGATCCCGGAGGCGAAGGAGGACGCCGCCTTGTTGGGTTTTCCCGGACGCACCGTGATGGTCGGCAGGCGCAACACCCGGCCGTCGATGAAACCCTTGCGGCTGAAATCATTGACCAGAAGCTCGCCGATCACCTTGGTGGTCCCGTAGGTGGACCGCGGGGTCGGTGCCTGATCGTCGGGCACCGGCACCGGCACGTCACCGCCGAAGGCGGCGACGGAACTGGTGGTCACGAACACAGGCGGCGCCTGCAGGCCGCGGCATGCCTCCAACAGGGTCCGCGTCCCATCCAGGTTGACCCGCAGGCCGAGATCGAATTCCGCCTCGGCCTGGGCACTGACCACGGCGGCCAGGTGAAAGACCACGTCCAGCCCCTGGGCAAATGCCGCCTGCAGGTTCTCCGGTTGCAGAAGATCACCCTGAACCAGACGCACCGGCCCTGCCCATTCCGGCGGCGCCTGCACCGGCAGATGGTCCCACAGGACGAGTTCCGTCGGCGCCGATTTTGCCGCGTTTCCACAAAGCGCGCGGGTCAGTTTCTGGCCCAGAAACCCGGCCGCACCGGTGATCAGAATTCGCAAGTTCGTCGATCCCTCCACTTGTCCGCCGTCAAGTTTGGCGTATATCCAAACGATTTTTTAATTAGTCGATCGTTAATAAGCCGTTTTGAGCGCTGGGAATGGCGTTGTCACGGTCAATATTGCGGCGATGATTTTGCGTAAAAGTTTCCTCAACCACTTGAGGATGAGTCGGAGGTTGTAACCGACGGCGCTCATGACGGCATTGATTTGGTCACCGAGGCGG
>Ga0209568_1000117_pt1 | contig 27587 bp, 28 predicted proteins | sample WorMetOlspDAHAB2_FD_187406 | JGI IMG/M metagenome (GOLD analysis project Ga0209568, IMG submission 187406) | Marine gutless worms symbiont microbial communities from Max Planck institute for Marine Microbiology, Germany - Olavius sp. DAHAB.2... ...
CTGACGAGGGTTCACCGAGCTACATCCCCTTTCGTAGATCGATCTCTGACGAGGGTTCACCGAGCTACATCCCCTTTCGTAGATCGATCTCTGACGAGGCTTCACCGAGCTACATCCTTTTTCGTAGATCGATCTCTGACGAGGCTTCACCGAGCTACATCCTTTTTCGTAGATCGATCACCGACAGAGGGCGCATCAAGCGATGCTCATTGACTCCGCTTCAGCAGGCCAGCTTTTTCTCTCTCCCAATCGCGTTTTTTTTCCACTTCTCTTTTTTCGTATATCTTTTTACCTCTTGCAAGTGCAAGGCACAACTTGGCACATCCCTTGTCGTTAAAATATATCCGTAGTGGTACCATCGTCATACCCCTACGCTCTACATAGTTTAAGAGTTTGTCTATCTCTCGCCTGTGCAATAACAGCTGACGTGATCTACGAGGTTCATGGTTCAGGCGATTTGCCTGAATGTACTCTGGAATGTAGGCATTGAACAAAGAGAGGTTCCGACCCACCGGACCGGCATAACTGTCCGCAATCGATGCTCCTCCATTGCGAAGCGATTTCACCTCACTTCCCTTCAGCACAAGACTGGCCTCGTAGGTATCTATGATCTCGTACCGAAACCTAGCTTGACGGTTTTCCGTCACTGTGTTTCGAGCGGTTTTCTTGTCTTTTTTCACGACCACACATTCCGATAACAGGAGACAAAAAGAAGCGCCAGGCCGCCGATAGGACTGGCGCTCCATGGAACGCCCCCGGTAGCCCAGGACAAGCGATAGACACAAAAAACCAAAAACTCGACCGCATCCCCTATCAGTCTAACTGATCAAACCAAGCTTCTCCATTTCCTTCTCGATGGCCTCCCTCGTCTTTGGAGATGCCGAAACAAGAGGAAGACGAAGCTCGTCAACAATATAACCTAATCTGGAAAGAGCAAACTTCACTCCGACAGGATTGCCATCCAGCGTCAAGGACCGACGCAGAGGATCTATCATGTTATACAGCTCCAATGCCTTTCCAAAATCTCCAACGGTACAGGCCTCTTGTAGTTTCGCCCACCAGCCAGGGATGACATTTGCCAATCCGGAGATTGAGCCGTTTCCTCCATGAGCCATATATCCTAGGGTGGTTCCATCATCACCCGACAACATGATCCAATCTTCTGGCATGGAAACCCGTTCTAATGAGGCGCGAGACAAACTGGAAGTTGAATCCTTGACACCAATTACTTTCGGACAACTGGTCTTCAGACGAATTACGGTGTCTATAGACATCTCGACTGCCGATCGATGAGGTATGTTGTAGAGTATCATCGGGAGCTCGACCGCTTCGTTGATGGCCATAAAGTGCTGATACAGTCCTTCTTGACTGGGCCGGTTGTAAGCCGGAGCAGCTACTAAGATGGCATCTACACCGACTTGCTGTGCGTGTTCAGCCAGTTTAATGGACATCATTGTATTACTTGAACTCGCTCCAGCGATTACTGGCAAACGTTTATCCGCGACATCTGCTACGATCTCAATTACACGCAAATGCTCGCTCAGGGACAGGGTCGTGCTCTCGCCTGTTGTTCCACAAGCCAACAAACCATGCGTGCCGGAACCGATTTGCCATTCGACTAGACTTCTCAAAGAGGATTCGTCAACCGAGCCATTTTTGAACGGAGTGACAAGTGCAGTAATAGAACCAGAGATCTTCATCTTAGCCCACCTTTTATCATGTGATCGATGTTTACAATCATCGTTTTGCCGTAGTACTCGTTCGTCTCCGGCGAGTGCTTTGTCATTATTGCCACGGGAGCATAACACTACTTGTAGTATGAAACAAATCCAAAACGTCTATCATTGACTTGTCATTTCGTGATGGATGTATGGTTTCCCACGGCCGTATTGAAGCATATTGTGAATAATGTAGTACGGGTGATTTCCTGAAGGAACCTCAGAATTTGAACAAGCCAGCGGTATGCTGCTGAACTACAAAGCACTCATGAGAGATTGATCTTTTATCGAAGAAATGGGTAGAAGCCAGGACAGGGCGACAAAGATCACTCCTCTTAGGAATGCTGCTCCCTTCGGCTGTGGCTCCAGCTTATTATATGCCTATGTTATACCTAGGCTAGTCTTGGCTTTATTCAGATTCTTCTTCAGGATTGATAAGCGGTTCACAAATGGATCTGTGCCTTTTTGTGCTCCACCACCTTCGCTCTCTATCTTCATCTTCTTAAGAGCCGCATCGATCACACTGGACATATTCTTGATGATACCGGCCTGATCCTCTCCAGACACTGGTTTCTTAAATTTTTGGAGCTCCTTGTAGTGATCGTTGTACTTAGTCTGATATTCACCTAAGACTTTTTGCGCATTGACAAGTTGCCTCAACAGAGCCTTTCTCTCGTCAGATCCTGCCACAGTTTCAGTTGTTATTCTATCTTCCGTTGGGGTCAGAGATTGCGGAAACATGGCAAAATCCCCGCCAGGTTGCCCAGGCTTTCCGCAAGGAAATATAAGGTACAGCTCAGTGTTGATTTTTTTTTCACGACAAATATGTTTGGGTACTTCTTTGGCTAGAGCCCTACTTACCGGCCTGAACTTCTTATCCTCTCTGACTCCGAGCAAGTTTCCACCAGTTATCATTCTAGCTGGATTTTTTCTAAGCAGGTCTGGCGTCTCAGCAGCATCATTTTCATGGCTTTCTGCCGGAGCTCTTACTCTAGCTCCCCCAGGAGATGTTATAGGACTCGTTTTTGTCTGTGGCACCTTGGCTTTCCTAACTGTTTGTATAAATTGCTAGCTCATAGGCTGACATGGTAATAAGTCGAGGCCTATTCTAACTAAAGACCTTGCACATTACGTTAAAGTATAAGCCTTGGTTGTCTAGAGCTCGCATAGAGCTTTCGTAGATGACTTAGACCCCTGTTTTCTGATAGAGTGGGATTTCTCGATCTTCATACAGCTAAGGGGGCATACCTTCCTCATCTGACAGTTCGATCGAAGCGTTTTACAGTTTTTCCAATACTTTTCCACAGTTTCTTAAAAGTTGCAGATAGGTTCGGAGCGTTAGAGTTTTACAGTTTTTCCAATACTTTTCCACAGTTTCTTAAAAGTTGCAGATAGGTTCGGAGCGTTATGGCATTTTCAAGTACTTTCTTCCCTTATTTCGACCCGCAGGACCAGGTGTTTCAAGTACGTGACGCTCCAGTGATTCGCGATGATGACAGGTATGACGCCCTGGGTACCAAGTACGTTCCATTTCGTACCACCGCTGATGACGGACTAGTCCTAGCAGGTCGCGAATACGGAATAGGAGATTATTATCGTCCGGCGGTTCTCTGCATTCCTGGGCATAACCGCAACTCTCGAGACTTCGAACCCCTGGCAAAGCACTTTACCCGTGTCGAATCCGGATACCGTGTGGTTCTGGTCGATCTGCGCGGACGCGGAGAGTCCGGGTACGATCCAGCCCCTGGTAACTACAATCCTATAACCGAATCAAAAGATGTAATGACCATCATCGAACGGCTCTCACTACATAAACCGATTGTGATCGGTACTTCTAGAGGAGGCATAGTGGCAATGACTATAGCTTCCTTACGACCCAATCCTTTCTCTGGCGTCGTGTTAAACGACATAGGACCTGTTGTCGGATTGAGAGGAATACTCAAATTAAAGCGTGTGTATGGCACGATCCCAACACTGAGAACTTGGGAAGAAGCAGCAAGATGGGTAGGTTTTGCTACTCGCCAAGAGTTTCCGTATCTTGATCGTCAAGCACATGAGCGTATCGCCCACAGGGTTTTCCGTGACCGAGGCAATCGAATAGTCGTAGACCACGACCCAAATATACGAAATGAATTGAAATACGTCACCCCCCTCACGATACTGCCTCAAATGTGGACACAATTTGCAGCCTTGACTGGATGTCCGGTTCTGGCTCTGAGGGGAAAGCATTCATCAGTTCTCTCTGAGACTACACTAACCACAATGCGTAGCTTACATCCGAGGATGTCTTCATATACCGTACCTAACGAGGGACATGCTCCTCTATTAGAGGATAGGGTCACTTTGGAACGTATAGGTCTCTTCTTGAAGTCTTGCTGAAGCTTCTGTCGGAGTTTTCTGGACTTGAAGTCTTGCTGAAGCTTCTGTCGGAGTTTTCTGGAATTGCATTTGCTTTCTCGCCTTTCTCGATTGGAAGCATCGAGGAAAAGCCCAGACTTCTAATAAGAAACAGGCTGCTAGCACAGAGCGAAATTAACATAGACCAGGCTCAATGAGAAAAGGCTTTAGTAATGGAGACTTCAGAAAAACCTGTAGGTATCCCACTCACTGAGAACCAAAAGAGGGATTGGCTCCGCCTGATCCGCACAGAAAACGTGGGACCCATTACCTTTCGACAGCTTCTCAATCGCTTCGGCAGTGCTGCCTCGGCGCTAGAAGCACTGCCCGAACTTGCCATCAGAGGTGGAGGACGGAGAATCCGGATACCCTCTCTGAAAACAGTAGAACAGGAAATAGAAGATACCCTGCGTATGGGAGCTAGTTTCCTCTGCATGGGAGAGCCAAATTATCCGCGCTTGTTGAAGTTTATCGATGGAGCGCCTCCTGTCATCACCGTCATGGGCAGTCAGATTGGAGAACCTCATGATGTCATGTACAGACCTACGATTGCGATCGTTGGTTCACGAAACGCCTCTACTATCGGGCGCAAGATGGCTAGTATCCTGGCACGTGAAGCTGGAGAAGCTGGCTTGGTCGTGGCATCAGGATTGGCTCGAGGAATAGATGCTGCAGCGCATGAAAGTGCGATTTCCCTTGGTACTATTGCTGTTCTCGCGAGCGGTCTTGGAAAAGTATACCCTCCGGAACACCGATTATTACTCAACAAGATCATCGAGAACAACGGAGTAGTCTTCTCGGAAATGCCCTTTTCGGCTGAAGCGAGACCTCGTGATTTCCCGAGACGTAACAGGCTCATTTCTGGTATCAGTTTAGCAGTTGTCGTGGTGGAAGCTGCATTTAAATCTGGTTCACTTCACACCGCCCATTATGCTGCTGAGCAAGGCAGGCTTGTGCTGGCTGTACCTGGTTCTCCCCTTGATCCTCGTTGTGAAGGAACCAATACTCTTATACGAGATGGAGCCACCTTGATAACCAAGACTGAACACTTACTGGAAGCTGTATCCAGTCAGACCTCACTGTTATCCTTGAGCAGCAGTATTGAGGAGGCAGTCGCGGCTGATACGGATGTCCCGTTCGAAGTAACACCCTCTTCACCCACCTACACTGATGAGACTGATGAGGAAGACTTACACTCTAAGATATTGAGATCTATGAGCGTATCTCCAGTGGCGATCGACGATATCATCCGACACACGAATTTGCCTACAGAGGTAGTACTATCTTCTCTCCTGGAGTTGGACTTAGCTGGACGCATAGAATATCACAGCAGATCAAAGGTCGGTCTTCGCATACAGGACAGGAGGACCTAGCTTTCAAGGAGAACGGAGAGAGCATATCCAGCAAATCCAAGCATGCCTCACAGATGGTGCAGGCTAAACAAGCAGCATCGCATCCACAGGACCTCCCTGCCGATGCCAAACACCAAACAAATTCTATCTGTCACGGATAGGCGGAAAAGAGCACTCGCTACTTGGAGAGGATGCCACTGAAACGAGTGTTAAAGCTGGCTACACGTCCAGCGCGACTCGTAATCCTTCCGTGTGCTCCGAGCCAAGCAGGATGAGACTTGGGATCCACGTCGAGAGTCAGAGTACTTCCCTCCTCACCGTACGTTGAACGCACAAAAAACTCGCTGCCATCAGTCATCACAACTTTAATCTTATGATAGTCTGGGTGGATTCCCTGTTTCATGATCTCATACGATCCCTTCTACGCTATAGCCCGGCATCTCGACAGTTCCAAAGACTAATGGTCCAAGACGATACCAGCACTACACCATCAAAACCTCTTGGACCTCATCTCTCTGTCCCTTGCGAAATGATTGCACAATTTCGCGCCCTGTTCAGCTCTTCTGTCCCTTGCGAAATGATTGCACAATTTCGCGCCCTGTTCAGCAAATATAAAGCGCCTTTCCTGCATCATTCTACCCCTCGAGCATAGCTTTTTCGTCCCAAACAGGAACTACTAAGCCCGCAGAGAGAATCACCTTAGCTGCCTCTTCCAATGTCATATCTAAGATCATAACTTCCCCACGTGGAACAAAGGTAAGGTATCCACCAGTGGGGTTCGGTGTCGTCGGAACAAACACCGTAAGATACTCTCCTCCAAGCCTAGTATTTATCTCGCCTTGTGCTGCTCGTGCCACAAACACAATAGACCAAACACCGCGACGAGGCCATTGTATTAAGCCAACATGAGAAAACTTCTTTCCCTTGTCGGACATAAGAGCTTCGAAGATCTGCTTTATCGTCTTGTGGACAGAGCTAACTAATGGAACTCGTTCGACAACGCGCTCGCTGCACACTACCATCCATCGTCCTAAGATGCTGGCAGTCACACCTCCCAGTACAGTGAGAAACACAACACTGAACAACAAACCGAAACCAGGAATATCAACCTGAAGATACAAGCTGGGATCCCAGTTAACCGGAACAAATGGCTTGACTATCTCGTCCACCCAGTTCAGGAAGGCATACCCCAAGTACACCGTCAGAGCTAGAGGACCAACTACCACAACACCAGTTACAAAGTGCGATCTGATTTTTTTAAAGAGGTACATAACACAACTCAGGGGTTAAAATTTCCCTTCCTACAAGCCACATGTGATTTTTTCTATCTTGTCTCGCACTAGACGCTCAACGACCTGAGGCAAGTGCTGGTCAAGCAAAGTCGGTAAATGATGCTCAAGATGACTGTACAAGCGCATATCGAGCATGTACGGCAAGTGACGATCAAGCCAGGCTTGTAGCATGGGACGCAACATTTCTCGCACGAGCCCCTCTATCGTTTTTCCATCCACCTGATCAGCAGTCACTGCAGTGGTGTCAGATGCAGGAGCAGCAGGCTGATTTGTCGAAGACGGAGAAGGCAGTCTGCCTGTACCATTTCCATCCCTTGCGGGTGCGGCATTTACAGGTACAGCATTGTCTTCCTGTTCTCGCCGGCGCGTAAAAGTCGGTTTCAGCAGGTGTGGACCTGCAGAAGGTCTTAATTCAGGAACACCATTTTCGAAGCTACCTGTCTGTCCCCCTGTATTGTAGACAAATGGCACAGCATCGGCTGCATCGGAAACTAGGGATACCCCAGCTCTTTTCATCACGGGCTCATGCTCCCTATCCATACTGGTGTTTCCATCACTGCAACCCTCCTCTTCAATTATAATCTGCCTTATGGAGGCCAAGATTCCCTCGACATCTTCTGTTTCTGTGGGGCGAGCAAACGCAGCCATAGTCCAGCACTCCTATCGAAGAGACACACCATCTAAAATAGGTATGACATGCCTCGAGTCGACAAACAAGTATTTTACCCAACATCTTACCTTATAAAAAGCGATCTTTGGCAAGTTCAAACTTTTTTAGGGCAAAATACGCGTTTTTTCGAGCTATGAGACACTGGATATCAACATGAGAAGCACAGGAAGCAGTGCATTCTGGCTCGCACCTGGTCTCTGGATTCTGTTTTCTGGGACCTGGCGAAATTTTCGGAACGCGAGCCTGATCGCCTTCTGGATGCGGAAAGAGCGCGGAAAGAGCCTGGAACCTATCCCAGACATCAAGTGACCTGGATGCGGAAAGAGCGCGGAAAGAGCCTGGAACCTACCACAGACATCAAGTAACCTGGATGCGGAACATCCCCCGCCACATTTCAAACACCAAATGATGACGACAAATCAGGCCAATAAGATAAGACCAGAAACCTCACTTGCTCCCGATCGAAACAATGGATTTGGTAGAAATTCCCATTGTGGCATGGTACGGCTTGTTCATGATGGCATCCATGCGGCCCTTCTCTTGCTCGAATGTGGCTAGCTCAGTCCCCTTAAGCTCCCTCGCACGAGGAAGTTTGACAGCCATGGGATCAACAGCGACATTGTTAACATAGACCTCATAATGCAAATGAGGACCAGTGGAAAGACCAGTAGAACCGACATAGGCAACAATTTGACCCTGCCGCACCTTCATGCCATTCTCCAGCCCTTTCGCAAAAGCCGACAGGTGACCGTAACCACTACTGTACCCTTTACCATGAGAAATCTTCAGAAATCGTCCGTATCCACCTTTCCATCCCAGAAACTCCACAACGCCATCGCCAGAGGCAAATACAGGAGTTCCAGATACGGCGGCCCAGTCAACACCGGTGTGCATGCGATAGTAACCCAGAAGAGGATGCTTGCGACCACCAAAACCAGAACTAAGACGAGCATTGTTTATAGGCTTGCGTATGAGAAACCTTCTACCGCTCTTCCCCTCTTCATCCAGATACGCCACATTGCCACTGCTCGAAACGTAACGATAGAACCGCTTCTTACGACCCTTAATCGTCAATGAGGTGTAGAGTACAGAAGACCTCGGTTGCATATCATCCAGACTGTAGAAAAGCTCTAGAGCATCCCTGCGACGCACTCGAGCAGTCAAGTCCAAATCAAGTGCATATAACTTTACCAAGTCTTCAATGATGCTGACGGGGACTTTATTTTCTAGTGCCGTCTGGTATAGGCTTTCGTATACGGTCAGTACATCTTCACTGTCTTCGACCAGTGCATCCCCGGCATCGGAAGCGTTCATGGATTCACTGAAGTAAGGCTCCTGAGCTACCACGAACTGCCCTTCGTCAGAGAGAGCTAAGGTGAGCATGTGTTCTGCATCACCGTACAATGTCACACGCACTGGCTTCAACAAGTCCGACTTGTCGATACTCGCCAGACCCAGGCGCAGTCTGCGTAATTTCTTGACACGACTTTTCCCAAGCACTTTACTGACCAGGTTGGCGATACGTTTAACAGCCAACTTGCCAGCGTTGTATTCCATCAGGATAGACTTAAGATCATCCCCACGCCCTACTTCTATGAGCCTCTCATCGAGACCGTTTCCGGCTTGAGCCCCTACAACATCAGCTCTGTTTTTCACCAGATAGGACACGTTAGCGGCAGCCACTCGCATAGCCAGATTTGTACCGTTTTTATCGTAGCTGGTATTTCGTATAAGTCCTCTGTTTGGATTTTCATCGTGACCAGTGGGAGACCTAGAGCTCACACTGCCATCGGCGAGAAGTAGCGCCTGCTTGCGAACCAGATACTCAACTTCTGAAGTCGAAGTATTCACCTCAGGATCGAAAAGCGCTTTCTCTCCAACCGGAAGATCCGCGGATCGCAACATCACCTCACCATCTACCACGGCACCGTAGAGAGCCGATCGCCTACTGGTTGAGGAAGTGCTATTTGACGTTCCGTCGTGTTTTCCGACGGCTTTCGCACCATACACTGAAATACCTTGCTTAAAGGGAGGTATTTTGGCTGAAATGGATGTCTTGCGCAAGGAGAGAGGAACGATCACACGCACAAAGGGTTGAACCTTTATGACTGACTTATCTCCATCTACAGTCAAGGTCGAGAGATGCAGGACTTGACGGGATTTAATGGTCCCGGCAGCACTCCTCATCCTGTCTCCCTTGGACACTTTTGAATTCACACCTCTACGCCAGGCGGATCCGCGTGACAGCTCAGAGTGACCAACAAAGTGTGGATCAACCGAAGCACTTTCGACGGCCGCCATGGTCACAGCTCCCTCAAAAGGAGCCAAGAGTGCTACAGACACGAAGCACATAGCAAGCACGCATATGAGAACAGCTCCGCCGATCCAACACATCATACCACGGGTACCGCCCGATGGTTCTATGTTGAGAGGAGGAATCTCATCAACACTTGGAAAGCGTAACGAGCCTTTATCAAGCAGCCCCATTCACTCACAACCCCGGTTACACCCATAAACCAGCACTGAACATATCACCGGTGCCCTAACGAAACTCTACAACACACACTACAGACATGCCGCACATGCTAGGCAGGATAGCTATTCAAAACCACAAAACAGTCACAACCCCAACAAGTAATCCAAGAAGACTAACTTTACTACACTATTACAACAAAAAAACAACCAGGACACACAGCAGTTACTACATGATTGTTAACACTTTGTACACAACACAGAGAATCTTAACAGAAAGCACACAACTCACGCGAGGTCATTCATCTAATCTCAATCAATCGAACACCATACAGTCCATCCAGTCTGAACATTCTTCACCCATTCAGGGTGTAGCATTTCAAGTCATAACTTCGTCATAACTTCCTTGGCTGCAACCATGGATGCTCCATGACATCCCATAACATCGCTCTCCGCATTTCTGCGATCGCAAGGTGGAAAACTACAATTCACCGCGTTCTTGCTGCAACCATGGATGCTCCATGACATACCATAACATCGCTCTCCGCATTTCTGCGATCGCAAGGTGGAAAACTACAATTCACCGCGTTCTTGCTGCAACCATGGATGCTCCATGACATCGAGTTCGTACCTCTACTATTTGCAATGGGTTCGAGATTCATGTACCTTCACGGTTGGATTTGTGATGATCCCTCGACGGTGACTTCTCGTCACTGTTTTTTTCGTGTTCTTTGTTGTGAATATGTATGTGCTCGTCTGGTTTAAGTGACTTCGCATAGCACCTAGTCTGGTACAGGTACATAATGTGAGGATATCATCTTATCAGGAGGATTAGTTGTAAATGCCGCGCTTGACCTTTGTATCACCGGATGGGTCCTCTCGCACCCTGCAGGCGGATTCTGGTTTTACCGTGATGGAGAATGCCCTTCGCAACTCCGTGAAAGGCATCGATGCAGACTGCAATGGATTGTGCGCTTGTGCTACTTGTCACGTGTACGTAGATCCCTCCTCTATCGATATGCTCAAGTCTCCTGAACCGCTGGAAACAGATATGCTGAGTTTTGCTTGTGATGTGGAGGAAACCTCACGTCTATCCTGTCAGATAACAGTCACCGAAGAACTGGATGGATTGATAGTTCACGTCCCAAAACGACAGAGATGAGGAAACTGTCATAAAACTATGGACGGAAATTTCCTTTTCTGATCGTGATACAGCCGCTTCGTCACACAGCACACAGAATGCAGGGATAAAGACCATCATCTATGGATGAGCTTCTCTGCTCCTAAGAAGCCGCTTCGTCACACAGCACACAGAACGCAGGGATAAGAAGCCTCATCTGTAAATGCTCTTTCTTGCTCGAACCATACTTTCTAAGTCCTGGAAGATGGATAAAGCTTCATCGAGCAAGCCTAAAGGAGCCACGATCAAAGACTCAGAAGAGGGAAAATTAGTATCATAACATATATCCTTGCCATCCATTGTAGCTAATCTCCCACCTGACTCCCTTATCAAGAGGTCAGCAGCCACGATGTCCCAATCACAAAACTCCCCGGATGAAATAACGAATTCTGTCTCCCCCTGGGATACGCTCACCAGTCGCAAAGCTAAAGAAGGAATGTACCGAGATGTCGTCAGACCGTATCTTCTCAGAAAGTCTTGTACTTCATCCAGTCTGTACCATTTTCTCGGCAGTGAGACCCTGGAACCCTTCACGGTTGCACTATCAGATACCTTGATCTGGTTTCCGAGTAGTGCCCCTTTCTGTTCGCAGAGCTTGAAACTAAACGCAGTACAGCCCTGACAGGACAAGAGAATATTACCACCGACATCGAACTCAGCTGCTGGACGCATAAGGGCAGCCGCCACTGGACGATGTTTCTCCACAACTGCAACAGACATCACCCATTCGTCATTCCCCGACAGGAAAGCATTTGTTCCGTCTATCGGGTCCACGACAAAATTCCTACTTCTCTCCACCCTCCCGTGACTGGTCTGATCTTCTTCAGAGAGCCAGCCGTAGTTAGGACGTCTTGACAAGAGGTACTCTTTCAGAAAGCAATCCACTGCCAGGTCGGCTTCACCAACGAGTGTGTTTCCTGGTTTCATCCAGGTCTTAGTTCTGCGACGGAAATAAGAAAGAGCTACAGGAGCGGCTTCAAAAAGCGCCTCAGCAAGCAAGGCAAGATCATGAGAATCACTGCTGCCAGCAGGACAGACTTTTAAAATCTCTGCCCAGTCAAAATGAACCAAGGGTGAACCAACTCATCAACAAAAGCGCCACTACAAAAAATCACGCGGCCAGGACTCAATTTATAAGCCAGGGCTTTTAGTGTATACTAGATTCGACATTAATGAAGACTGTTCATTCACAAGAGGGTTTTGATCTTCTCATGGATATACTCCTGAGGCTCAGATCACCGTCCAGACTGAACAGCATCCTGACGATGAGGTTGAGTATATGAGAATCTGTCCTTCGGACAGTGTCAGTGATTGAAAATGCGCGATGGAGGACGACTAGCAGCGGCCATAAACGTACTAGAGGAAATCGAAACTCGCAGAAGACCCGCAGCCGATGTCCTGAAGGATTGGGGGCTCAATCACCGTTTCGCTGGATCCAAAGATCGAGCTGCCATCGGCAATCTCGTGTATGACGCCCTTCGCCAACGCCTTTCTGCATCACATGTACTGCAATCAGACAGTCCACGTGCGGCAATTCTTGCTGTGTATTCTGTAGGCTGGAGGATGGGTCTCGACAGATTGGATGCTGTCCTCAAGCAGCCGCATGCTCCAGAGGAATTGAGCGAGAGAGAACGCTCTCACCTTGTAGAAGCCGAAAAGAAGACAGAAGACCGCGAAGGGGAAATACAGAACACAGTCTTGGATATTCCTCCATGGATCACCCAGTCATTTTCCCGTGTCTTCGGTGACGATTTGGAGATTGCATCACATAGCCTGTCCCTCCGAGCTCCTGTGGACCTCCGTGTCAACACATTGAAAGCGGATAGGAGCCAGTTGCTAACTGATTTGAGTCCTCTTCAAGCACGAAGCACTGTATACGCTCCTCATGGCATACGCCTGACAGCGGATACTCATGACAAGCGGATTCCCTGCATCAAAAGTGAACCTGAATTTCTCCAGGGTCTCCTGGAAGTTCAGGATGAAGGGTCTCAGTTATCCGCCCTGGTCGCAGGAGCCGAACCGAAGGCTCGTGTCCTGGACTTGTGCTGTGGCGCTGGAGGTAAGACACTGGCCTTAGCCTGTCACATGCACAACAGAGGTCGTGTCTTTGCCTTTGACAGGGACAAGCATCGGATGCGCAACCTGTATACGCGATCCAGCCGCGCCGGTGTACGCAACCTGACCATTATACCTCCTGCGAGGCTTACAAATAAGCAGAAGGACAGTCTGGATAGCAACTTGCAACAGCTAGAAGGAAGTATAGACATCGTAGTAGTTGACGCTCCTTGCACAGGAACAGGAACCTGGAGAAGAAGACCCGACAGCAAATGGAGATTAAGTCCTAAAAGTCTTGCGACAAGATTACAAGAGCAAGACGAAGTATTGAAGACCGCTCTAAGAATGCTAGCTCCTGGAGGTCACCTTGTTTACATAACCTGTTCAGTTCTAGCTGAAGAGAATGAGGACAGAATCGCAGCATTCCTTCAGCAGAACCGAGAATTAGAGGTGATTGATCCAGTGACCAGGGTTAGTGACTACCATATCAGATCCCTGTTACAGCCTTTTGTACGTTCGGACTTATGTCACTTTCCTGTCTTGCGCCTGACACCTCATGCTACGGGAACCGACGGGTTTTGCGTCACTACACTCTGTCGCAGAAGTTGAGACTTTATCAGCCTTTCCGCCCAGAATTCACGATGAAATGGTAATGTTTGCGCAGAGACGTGAGAAATCCATACCGGACAGATCTGCAAATACCGGGCTGCCGGCTCCAGATTGTCAGCAATACAAAGTCACGCGCACATAACAAGAAAAAGTAAAGTCAAGAAAACCGGAGTCAACTGGATGACGACCATAACTTGTCTAGATTATAGAAATCACGCACCTCTGGTCTGAAGACATGAACTACAACAGCTCCAGCATCCACCAGAACCCAGTCTCCAGTTTCCAGCCCCTCAATGCGCGAATTCACTCCGGTGTTCACTTTTACGTTATAGGCCAATCGCTCCGCTATGGAAGACACATGACGAACCGAAGAACCAGACGCGATCACGATGTAATCAACCAGATCTAGCCTTCCTGTTACGTCAAGCCGTACGAGATCCTCGGCTTTGGACTCCCCTAAGCTCTGGAGTACGACATCTAGCAGCAATGCAGATAAAGCTTCAGGGACTTCGACATCCCTAACTCGACGTTCCATTAGGCAGCTAACATATCCTCCAACCTGATCTCAACCTGATAGACGCAGCAAAACCGTAAACCTGACCGACTAAGCGATCACGTCGGGGCAGCAGGATTTGAACCTACGACCTGTAGTTCCCAAAACTACCGCGCTGCCAGGCTGCGCTATGCCCCGATGCCAGAAAAGTCACCAAGGATCTACGCCAGCCCTGGTACTTCTCCCTATTACGCTGAATACATGAATTGGTCAACCGGTCTCTTATCACCACTTACTTGAAGAACCCATTTTCTTGGAAACATACAGAAGTGTCCATCCCCCGTCTTGGAAGTATGTGAAATTTCAGACTCTGGTCCTGGAAATCACGTGAAATATAAAATTAGAAGTTGGAAGCATGTGAAATTGAAGTATGTGAAATTTCAGACTCTGGTCCTGGAAATCACGTGAAATATAAAATTGGAAGTTGGAAGAATGTGAAATTGAAGTATGTGAAATTTCAGACTCTGGTCTTGGAAATCATGTGAAATATAAAATTAGAAACATGTGAGAAGTCTAAAAATCCGGTCTTGAAAACGTGTGAATTCTCAAACTTTATCCTGACTGGGGTTCTGCCTGAAAAGGTCTCCGGAAGTGTTCTTAGTTGGAACCGCCATTCCCAAATGATGAAAAGCCGTCTGAGTCAACAGCCTTCCGCGAGGAGTACGCTGAACAAATCCATTCTGGATCAGATAAGGTTCCACGATTTCCTCTATTGCATCTTGTGGCTCAGACAGAGCTGCTGAAATGGTTTCGATTCCGACAGGTCCACCACCGAAAGAGCAGGCGATCAAGTCAAGATATCGTCGATCTAATTGATCAAGACCCATTTTATCCACCTCTAGCCGTGTCAGAGCAGTATCAGCTGTTCCACTGTCGATGGATTTTTTCTCGGCTACCATTGCGAAATCGTTGACGCGCCGTAACAACCTACCTGCTATTCGGGGGGTCCCTCGAGAACGTACAGCAATCTCATGAGATCCTTCATCTGTAATGTTCACTCCCATAAGCTTTGCACTTCTCTTGATGATAGCGTCCAGCTCGTCGTCAGTATAGAAGTTCAGTCTCATTGGAATTCCGAATCGATCCCGCAAGGGGTTCGTCAAGAGACCGATCCTAGTAGTAGCACCGATCAGGGTGAATTTGGCCAAGTCTAGTTTGATCGAGCGAGCAGCAGGACCACTGCCAACCATGAGGTCTAATTGAAAATCCTCCATGGCGGGATACAATATCTCCTCCACCGCAGGATTGAGACGATGTATCTCATCTATGAAGAGCACGTCTTTCGGTTCTAGGTTTGTCAGAAGAGCTGCGAGATCACCAGCCTTGGCTATAATCGGTCCGGAAGTCGCGTGGAAATTACCTCCCAGTTCTCTAGCTGCGATCTGTGACAGAGTAGTCTTGCCAAGACCAGGAGGACCTACAAAAAGCACATGATCCAAGGGTTCACTGCGCTTTTTAGCGGCCGTTATAAAGACCTCTAGGTTCTCTCGAACCACTTGCTGACCAATGAAATCCTTCAATGCCCGTGGACGAAGGGAAGACTCCACATCCTCTTTCACTGGACGAGAAGTCAGTAGGCGTTCAGTCATTTTCATTTGCAGCATACACTCCTAACATTGGTAGCGTACACTCCTAGTCTTTTTTCGCGTAGCCAAGTTAACACGGCTATGTGCTCGCTCTCTATCGTCTAGAACACAATCTTGCTTTTATCTCAACAGGTGTTGCAAGCTCATCCTGATCAGCTGTTCAGTATTGACACCGGTACCTACTGTCTTGAAAGCACCGAAAACGGCTTCAGACGCTTGGACCTGCGGATAGCCTAGGTTGAGCAATACGGAAATCGCATCATCAATGATACTGGAATCACCAGCTTTTCTGACGGCACCACCGTACCCAGTTGAGATGCTGATCGCAGGTGAAGAAACATCCTCCAGTTTGGAAACCTTATCCTTCAATTCTATGATGATGCGTTCAGCGAGTTTTTTTCCCACCCCGGGGACTTGCACTATAGAGTTTGAGCTTTGTGAAATGATCGCCATAGCTAAATCCTTGTGACTGATCGTGGACAGGACAGCTAAGGCTACCTTTGTTCCGACACCCTGAACCGTCAGCAAGAGTCGGAACCAATCTCGCTCGCTTTCTGATATGAAACCGAACAACCGTATTTGCTCTTCACGGACATGTGTTTCTATGACCAATGTCGCTACTTCTCCGAAATTTGGCAATCTCTGTAGCGTGTGCTCGGAGCAATAGCAAACATAACCTACTCCCGAGACATCGAGAACGATGTGATCGGGTCCAGTACTATCTACAACACCTCTCAGCTTACCGATCATTATTCATTCCGTGCCTTGCGATCAAGCTATAATAAACCGTGCAATTGTGAAGAAGACGCGCTGCGAATTCTCAAGTCAATAACATCCTCTACGGAATCGCCTGCGGAATGCGTACAAACATTAATGTTGTTCGAGTTCCAACAGACACTCCGGCCTTGTGCCACACCTCCTACCACAGACGCGCTATTTGCCCATCACCAAGACGATAAAATCGCCATGGATTCGAGTCCCAACAGACACTCCGGCCTTGGTGCCACACCTCGCACCCAAGACGGCTATTGGCTCATCACCAAGATGATAAAATCGCCATGGATTCGAGTCCCAACAGACACTCCGGCCTTGTGCCACACCTCGCACCCAAGACGGCTATTGGCTCATCACCAGGACGATAAGAGCGCCCTTGGATTCGCCTGCGTTAGATATACAAATATCAAAGTCCAGCGACATAACGTATAGTTTCATCAAAATTTAATTCAAATTTCAATGTATGCTACACTTATAGAAAACAGAAACCGAACCGAAAACCCTCTAACTGCTTGCCCCCATTTAGTATGACATCACGAGGGTTCAGTTTGCGAGATCATGGAGCCTTACAGGGTACGGCAGAGCTCTGCACGGCGTCACGTATATGCTTCAAAGCTTCTTCCGCCTTGCTGGCATCCAGCCCTCCAGCTTGGGCCATATCCCGACGACCTCCCCCCTTCCCACCCGTAAACTCGCTCATGTAACCGACAATGGCTCGAGCATCAAATCGATCAGATAAATCACGTGTGATTCCAACGGTGACCGCGGCTTTTTTATCATCGATGGTCGTCACTATCGCCACGACACCAGAACCCAGTGAGGTCCTAACATCGTCGATCAACTCCCTTGCCTCTTCAGGTGCCAAGCCCTCGATGATGCTCCCCAGGTACTTCACACCATCGAAGTCAACAGCATTCCCTAGTCTCCCCTCTCCTGTCACGATTTTCCTACGTGCCTTACGCAATTCCTGTTTGACCTTCGTGGTATCCCTCAGGATCGATTTCAATCGCTGTATCACATTAAGCGTCGGGGTCTCCAGAACCTCGGAGACTTCACGGCACCAAAGCTCTTGATCTCGAAACGCCCGGATTGCTCCTTCCCCTGCCAAGACTTCCAGACGCCGCACACCAGAAGCGACACCGGTCTCAGATGCAATCTTTATCAGGCGGATATCCCCTAGACGCTGTACGTGGGTGCCACCACATAATTCAACAGAGAATGGCATTTCCGGAATGGATCTCTGAGTGCTTTTGAATTCCTCGTACAGTGCTTCCCTCCTCCCCATGGAAACGACACGTACTTCCTGTTCATACTTTTCCCCGAACATCGCTTTTGCCCCCATAGCTATGGCCTGGTCTAGAGGCATAACACTGATATTCACCTCACTGTTTTGACGAATGATGTCATTCACTCGATCTTCCACAGCATCTAGCTCTTCGACAGATACTGGCTCGTAATGTGAGAAATCGAATCTCATGCGCTCGGCCGTTACAAGTGATCCTTTCTGCCTCACGTGATCACCCAGGATCTCTCTGAGGGCCTCGTGTACCAAGTGAACCGATGAATGATTCGCTTTAATCCGGTTTCTGGTTTCTCTGTCCACCTCTAGGACTACATTAGCACCAGGCTTTAGGGTTCCGGATAACACGACACCATCGTGAACCACGATGGCATCTAAAACCTTCCTAGTATCGGTGACTTTGAATCTGACCTCATCATTGTAAATGAAGCCTATATCTCCGATTTGACCTCCAGCCTCCGAGTAGAAAGGAGTGCGATCCACGACAATTGAACCGGTACTACCAGCATCCAAGGAAGATGCTTCACGACCATCCTTTATCAGTGACGAGATACACCCGGTTGTCATTTCCGTCTCGTATCCTACAAAACTGGTTTTTTCTTCAGTGATCTTTGCGAGGTCCTGTTCTGGACCTCCCATTTCACCTCCGATCCAGGTGTCACGGCCCTCGGCTTTCTGCCTTTCCATGGAGACATAGAACTCATCAACCGCTACGTCGACACCGCGCATTTTCAGGAGGTCCTGTGTCATATCCAGTGGGAACCCGTACGTGTCGTACAGTTTGAAGGCGACATTACCGCTCAATGTGTCACCCTTTCCTAACCCTTTTGTCTCCTCCTCTAACAGCTTACTCCCCCTGGTCAGAAGTCTTTCGAATATTATTTCTTCTCGACGTATCACGTCCATTATCAGTCCTTCTGCGCTCTGCAGTTCTGTATATGCGGTTCCCATTTCGACCAGTAGTCTGGGAAACATTTTCTGTAGCAGTGAAGCATCCGCACCCAAAACATGAGCATGTCGCATTGCACGACGCAAAATGCGACGGAGTATATGCCCTCTCCCCTCGTTGGATGGCAAAACACCATCAGCGATCATGAAACTGAGGGAACGAAGGTGATCGGATACAACACGATGAGCGACTTTCTGTTCACTTCCCTCGTCTGGAGTGCCCGTTATGTCTACGGAGGCAGCGATCAGATTGCGGAAGACATCGGTTTCATAGTTGTCGTGGCTCCCCTGCAGTACGGCGGCTATTCGCTCCAGTCCCATACCCGTGTCTACCGATAGCTGTGGGAGCGGGATCAAGTCTCCCGTCGCCAATTGTTCGAACTGCATGAAGACCAGGTTCCAAATTTCGACGAATCGATCACCAGAAGGATCTTCTGAACCTGGAGGACCTCCTCTGAAGTCTTCACCGTGATCGTAGAAGATCTCTGAACATGGTCCGCATGGTCCTACGTCGGCCATTCGCCAGAAATTGTCTGAAGTCGCGATTTTTATGATTTTGTCCTCTGGCAGACCGGAAATTTTTCTCCACAGGTCGTATGCTTCTGTGTCGCTGTGGTAGACCGTCGCAGACAGCCTGGAAGGATGTATGTTCCAGTCTTTCGTCAAGAGGTTCCATGCGTAGAGAATCGCTTCTTCTTTGGAATAGTCACCGAAGGAGAAGTTTCCCAACATCTCAAAGAAGGTATGATGTCTTGTCGTGTATCCGACGTTGTCGAGGTCGTTGTGTTTGCCGCCGACACGCAAGCATTTCTGTGCTGAAACCGCACGAGTGTAGGAGCCTGGAACCGTGGTTATAAACCTATTTTTGAACTGAACCATCCCCGCGTTTACAAACAAAAGTGTTGGATCATTCTCCGGCACTAGCGAACTGGAAGAGATGACTTCATGACGGAGAGCAGCAAAGTAGTCGATAAATCCTGCACGTATTTCGTTGGTACTGATCATATCAATCGCATCTCCATACTAATCAACAGGGTTATTTTCACTCTTACATCCAGGAGCCATTGTATTTTTTTATGGCAAAACAGCTAGACTGAGGAATTACTATCTATTTTTGATGCGCGGATCAATTGACCAAACACCTGAGATAATATAGCATGACTGGCTCGATCTGCTTAATTTCCTATAGTTGTTTAGCGTTCATTTGTTTTTAGGGACTGCTGGGGGAGTCAAGGTGGCTGGAAAGTTATCTTCTGAGAGAATAGCACGCAAGATTGCGAGGCGTACGATGATCAACAAGGCTCGTCGCAGCCGGGTTCGGACTTTCGTACGCAAGGTGAGAGAGGCTGTGTCCTCAGGAAATGGTGAGGCTTCCTTGGCCGCATTCAGGACAGCGCAGGTAGAGATACAGCGAGCTGTTTCCAGAGGTGTGCTACATGCCAATGCTGCTTCACGCAAGATATCCCGTTTATCTCGCCGTGTTAAGGCGGTGTGTGTTTAAAGGCTCTCGCTGTACCCTGAATGTCTGATTTCAGGTTGGTTGGTTTCACTGGTATTTCTCTTTGGGAAGTGTTTGTATGCTGAAGATTCGTTTGAGTAGGCATGGTGCTAAGAAACGGCCTTTTTATCGGGTTGTAGTGGCCGATGCTCGCAGTCCGCGTGATGGCAAGTTTGTCGAGAAGATAGGTACGTATGACCCTATGTTGCCTGCCGACTCTTCAGACCGTGTGAAGCTCAATCTTGAGAGAGCTAAGTACTGGTTGTCGGTGGGAGCTCAGCCAACTGATCGTGTTTTGCGCTTTTTTGACGCTGCTCAGATTGTCAACAGGCCTGTTCGTTGCAATCCGATCAAGGGACGTCCTGGCAAAAAGATGACTGAGCGACTCGCTGAAAAACAGGCTGCGGTAGAGGGTTAGGAAGACAGAGCCGCAGATGCATCCACGGTATCCCTCTGTGTTTTTGCAAAGTCGGTAGTTTTGCTCATCTTGGAACAATCGCTGTGTTGCCTAAGTAGTTTTTTGTGGCTTCTTTGCGATTGCTGTGCTGTTTTGGTTGTTTCGTTCGGCCTCTCGTCTTCTGCGTGATCTGTGTATTGCTTCAGCGATGCTTTTCTGCTTCTTCGCGGTCAATATGCTTTCTCAGCAATTTCATGCAGTCCCTTTGCAATCACTGGCTGCTTCGGTAGCTCTGTGCGGTTTCTGCTCGATCGCTATGCTGCATCACTGATGCCGCCCCCTTCATCCGTAGCTCTGTGCGGTTTCTGCTCGATCGCTATGCTGCATCACTGATGCCGCCCCCTTCATCCGTAGCTCTGTGCGGTTTCTGCTCGATCGCTATGCTGCATCACTGATGCTGCCCCCCTTCATCCGTAGGAAGCAGAGACTCCGGTCTGTATCCTTCTGCCCCCCAGTGAAGACTTCTCTTTCTTCTGTTTTCCGGTGCGGCTGCGCCTCCCAACTTGTAGTGCCTCGCCAGTCTGGCCAGAGCCAAACGAAGAACGACCTTAGCTGATCGAGAAGGCCATTTGCGCTCCATCTCTACCTGTTCCAAACCCTTGAGAAAGCAACAGACATCCACCAGAACCCCCGACAACTCAGGTCCTACCGCTTTCAAAGCAGAATTGATCTTCCATCTTATGGCGAGCACAGTATCGCTCACATCTCTGGGAGCTTTCCCACCTGAAACACGAACGTTGACGCACCAATTACTGCAGAGTTCACGCAGCAAGCCAGCATGAGTGAAATCTCGGCGTATCTGTTCTCCTGCGTGAAACTCCTCCAGGCTCACGAGTGGATTGCCATCTTTGTCTCGGCGCTTATGCAACCAAGACAATGGGCTCTCTGCATCATTATAACCTCTCGTTCGCGCTGCCGGTATTTTGTCCTTTTTGCTCGCGATCTCATCATGTACAGATGCTACTGATACAGGTCCACCATCATCATTTTTGTGATTCTCTATCTTTCGATTCCTGTTCTTACCAGTCTTCACGACCTGATCCCCGCCTGTTCTACGCAAAACTCATGCCATGAAGAAACTGCAGTTTCCATTACATCGAGCATGTTATTGACTATCGGATTATCTCGTCTGTCCTCCATCAACTGGCATGCGTAGGCAACCGTTGTTCGATCTCTTCCGAAATGTTTTCCTATTTCCGTCAGAGTGAGCCCAAGCCAGATGTGCGATATATACATTGCAATCTGCCTCGCGAATGCAGTGCGTCTGACGCAGCGTGAGGGGGCGTATAATTGATCATGAGAGATTTCAAAAACAGTGGCGACTAGACATACGACAATATGTATCTGTTTCTCTTTTCTCACTGATAATACATGTTGTCTCCAGTTACGCTCTAAGACAGGTCTCGTCGAGATATCAGTTGTTCTAAGCATATAAGTCCCAGCGCAGGAAAGAACGGAAATACTTAGGTTAGAATACCTCAAGTCTACGTACTTGGAATAATTTGCTTAAATCTTTCATGTAATTCACGCATATATGCATGATCAATAACTTATTCTGCTGTTCACTGGGCAAGAGATAACACATGTAACCTTTTTTATCGCACGCAAGCTGCACGTCACGGGGTTGCACGTAAGAAGCTCACAGATAGCTGAGGAATTAGAAGGAGAGTATTCTTCTTCCTATCATCCTGATCCCTTCTGGACACGTACTTCGAAAAGACGAGGCCTCTGATACAGAGACACAAGCCTGCGAGGCAAAATCCAATTTCTATTGACAAAACAGATCCCACACTTATAAACTGTCCCGCATTGTTGTTGGCTCCAACTAGGGAGATGGGTGCTTCGTGTTCGCAGTTTTGAGAACCGGTGGTAAGCAGTATGAAGTGGCCGTCGGTGACGTGCTGGAAGTCGAGAGGCTGCCTGCCGATGTCGGCAGTGTCTTCGAATTGAGTGACGTTCTGATGCTTGGTGGCAGTGATGTGGGCGATGGAGTGTCCGTAGGATCTCCGAAACTCGGATCGGCCACTGTGTCGGTGTCAGTGCAGGAGCACTCGCGTCGGGATAAGGTTCTAGTGTTCAAGAAGCGACGTCGTAAGAATTCACGTCGCCTGAAGGGACATCGTCAGCACAGCACTGTTCTTCGCGTTGAGGCGATCAATACTTAAATGTTTTCGTCTCTTGCGGCCTGATGGCGCGGGGAATTTCTTTTCTCTCATAGTAATTGCTCATTGGATTTTGTTTTTCTCACCTTGATGGTGAAGCGGTTGGGAGTATGGTGCGGTGGCTCATAAGAAAGCCGGTGGTTCTTCGCGTAATGGAAGGGATTCCAGGGGACGCCGTCTCGGTGTCAAAAGGTTTGGTGGAGAACTTGTCAAGGCTGGAAATATAATAGTTCGGCAACGAGGTACTAAATGGCATCCAGGCATAAATGTAGGTCTCGGCAGAGATCACACCATCTTTGCCTTAGAGCCGGGAAATGTGTGTTTCACAACAAAGGCCGGAGGGAAAGTTTACGTTAATGTGAAACCGGTTGAAACACAGTTTGGACAAAGTAATGCCTCAGTTGAAAACGTATTCCTCACCTAAATAAGCTTGTATACTCTGCGTGCGCTATTTGTTTTCTTTTGTGCATCTGTAGCTTTACCCTAGGTTAGGGTATTTAGGTTAACATCGTGACCGTTGTCTTTAATCTTTTTTATTGAATGGCGGTGGTCATGGGACGTTTTTTTGTGCTGGCACCTTTGGTGATTTCTGTCGTGTTCTGTGGCAGCATTCCATGTGCCGGCTCCGGCTTGAAACGCCATCCTCTTTTTTCCCTGTCTGCGCGTGATGTCTTCACGCCGTGGGTGTTGGAGTTGAGGCCTCAGTATGATCATGTGCTGAAGTCCAGCCCTCGGCCTGTCTGGAAGAAATCCAATACCTCCAGGAAAGTAACCCTCAGGAAATCTGTAAAAAAGTCTGTGGCTACAACAGAACGGGGCCCTCCGTTCCGTACGCTTACTAAAAGTCCGAAAGTCAGACGAATCCCGTTTTCTCAAATTTATTTGCTTCCCAAGGAGATCGAGTATCACGGTCCTGGCGATCCTGGGATGATAGTGGTTGATAGTCCCAAACGCCTCCTGTATTTCATCACAGAAAAGGGAAAAGCTAAACGTTATGTCGTGGCTGTTGGTCGTCCTGGATTCGAATGGTCAGGAGAACATCGGATTACCAGAAAAGTCAGGTGGCCAACTTGGACACCTCCTGCTGCCATGCTCAAGCGTAAACCCTACCTCCCCAGTCGCGTTGAAGGAGGCGTCAACAATCCACTAGGAAGGCGCGCTCTTTACTTGGGAAACACATTATACCGCATCCACGGTACCAATGAAGCATGGGCTATTGGCCGAGCTGTTTCAGCCGGTTGCATCAGAATGCGAAACGATGACGTAGCTGATCTATACGACAGAGTGAAGATAGGAACCCGCGTACTAGTGCTTTAACCTTGAGTCTTGCATCAAAATGCAAAAACCGGGACGTCCCTTACATGCATGACATAGTGAAAATAGGAACTCGAGTACCAGGGCTTTAGTCTTGAGTCTTGCATCAAAATGCAAAAACCAGGACGTCCCTTACATGCATGACATAGTGAAAATAGGAACTCGAGTACCAGGGCTTTAGTCTTGAGTCTTGCATCAAAATGCAAAAACCAGGACGTCCCTTACATGCATGACATAGTGAAAATAGGAACTCGAGTACCAGGGCTTTAGAGAGGTCTACACTTGAACCTGAAAACCCATCAAACCAACTAGGGCACAAAACAACCGAAACTAGAGATGAGGTGGCAGGATTCGAACCTGCGGATGACGGAACCAAAATCCGTTGCCTTACCACTTGGCCACACCTCAAGAACAACTACTTCGTGTCGTCTTCACGAAATCGCCATCGAAGTTTCTGGACTGCTTGACAGATACCACAAGCCAGCAAACCAAGCCGCCATGATAACACGCTATTAGACTGACTGGCAAGCACCGGATAGAAGTAGCAAAAATCGATAAAAACTGCAAACTGCTAAGTTCATAAACCTCACCCACGCAATCGCAGCGGCGCTTACTACAAAATCCGCCAGGATGAGAGAAAGCACTCCCGAACAAGGAAGACCCCGCCACAAGCAAAAGAGATAATACTGAACAGAAAATACAAGAAATCAACACTGAAACCAAAACGAAACAGGGAGGATACTAGGCAGCTCCCTCGACGATATCACTTACCTTCTCGGGTTCGCGCAACACATAACCTCTACCCCAAACGGTCTCGATATAACCTCTGCTACCCGTAGCAATCGAGAGCTTCTTGCGCAGCTTGCAAATAAATACATCTATAATTTTCAGTTCTGGCTCATCCATACCACCGTACAGATGGTTGAGGAACATCTCCTTAGTGAGTGTAGATCCCTTTCGAAGCGAAAGTAGTTCTAACATCTGGTATTCCTTACCAGTGAGGTGTATGCAGCGACCATTCACCTCCACTGTCCTGGTCCCCAGATTTACGCTCAAATCCCCAGTTTTGATGATCGACTGAGCATGTCCTTTAGAGCGACGGACTACAGCATGGATGCGCGCGATCAATTCATCTTTGTGGAATGGCTTCGTCATGTAGTCATCGGCTCCGAAACCGAGCCCGCGTACCTTATCTTCGACAGCGGCCAATCCAGACAGGATCAAAACAGGCGTCCCAACCTTAGAAACACGAAGAGACCGTAAAACCTCGTAACCTGACACGTCAGGTAAGTTCAGATCGAGTAGCGCAATGTCATAATCGTAAAGCTTACACAGCTCGATGCCCTCTTCTCCAAAGCTGGTAACGTAAACGTTGAAGTTCTCCGACCGCAACATCAGCTCTACGCTACGGGCCATAGTGCTATCATCCTCGATGAGAAGTACACGTGCCATGCAAACTCTCCCCACAGACTCTACCCTTACAACCCTATTCCAGCTGTCCAGATAAGACGCTTAAACCATTCAAGAAGGCACAAGCTATAGGACAATTATTAAAAAAACATTCATCAACCTAGCCGACTCACGGCGAGAGCGGCCCAAACGCTACATCTCGCATAGGGGCGACCTAGACAAATCATAAACCCAGTAAAAGCCTCCTATTGTCATGTCAGAAACGAAAAACCTCCATGCAGCACTGAAGAAGAAACCGTTTCAGCTCGACTGAACCTGAACAAGACCAATCATTTTGATTCCGATCCTTTTCGCTTGCGCTCCTGGCGACAGATGAGCGATGAGCCTGGATCTTGCCTCCCTGATAAATCTCCTGTCTCTGCAACCGATGACATGTTTTTTAAGCCTAAATGCTAATACGAATCTAAGCAAGGCTCATTACTGAAGGTTATATTCAAATGAAGTACCGGTTAATAGCTTTTCTAACATCACATGTGTCTGTCGAAATATCTGACAAAAGCCTGATATTCTGCCATCTTATGGAGGATTAAGACCAGCCTTCCTCTAGGACATCGCCGTAAAAAACTGATCATGTAAAAAATTGACAGATAGCTTACTTTAGGTAAGACTACAAACTATAAATTGCGCCGCTAGCGGACTCAATCTTCAACATGGTGTCTTGTGAAAAACAGTCAGTTGAAAAATCACTACCTTTTCTCGATCACAGGACTTATAGTTCTCCAGATTCACAGATCACCCCGGCACTGAACTGTGATCTCTAATCACCTGGAGCAATCTGCATGCCACAAGTCCCGTAATGATTGGCAAGAATGCGAATACGTAGACACAGGTTAGAATCACAAAATCCGGAACGACTGGCAAGATTGAAAAGCAATAAATACAACTTCAGGCAACAAAAATCCGGAATGATTAGCAAAACTGAAAATCCATAAATACAAGTTAAGGTCACAAAGTATGAAGATAGCGACCTGGAACGTAAATGGAGTACGTGCTCGTCTGGAGTCGTTACTCATGTGGCTCAAAGCCGCTTCTCCAGATATCCTATGCCTACAAGAAACCAAGACACAGGATGAAGAATTTCCATATTCTCCGATCGAGGAATTGGGGTACAACCTGGTCACAGCGGGACAAAAGGGATTCAATGGTGTCGCCATTGCTTCCAAATTTGCGGTGAAGGAAGTAATCAGTTGCCTTCCAGGAATGCCAGACGATGCTCAGGCGCGGTATATAGAAGCTCTCATCTCCCTCAACCAAGATACAGAGATGATACGGATCGCCAGCCTGTACGCTCCCAATGGAAATCCCATAGATTCGGACAAGTTCACATACAAGCTAGACTGGATGAAGGCTCTCGAGGGACGATTGAAGTACTGTTTGTCTCTTGAGGGACTGAGTGTCATGGCAGGCGATTACAACGTGATTCCCGAACCGTTAGATGCTAAGGATCCTGAATCCTGGGTGCACGACGCACTGTATCAACCGAGTACGAGAGCCTCTTTCCGGCGTCTTGTTCACCTTGGCTACACAGATGCTATACGGAGTGTCACAGGTGATCAGGTTTTTACTTTTTGGAACTATCGGACGGGAGCCTGGAATAAGAACAACGGCATCCGCATCGATCATGCTCTATTATCTCCCTCTGCTACTGACAGGCTAGTCTCCGCGGGAATAGACAAAGAGGTACGGGGATGGAACAGGCCATCTGATCATGTACCGGTCTGGCTCGAACTTGACATCAGAAGCAGACAAAGAGGTACGGGGATGGAACAGGCCATTTGAC
>Ga0209568_1000118_pt1 | contig 27536 bp, 27 predicted proteins | sample WorMetOlspDAHAB2_FD_187406 | JGI IMG/M metagenome (GOLD analysis project Ga0209568, IMG submission 187406) | Marine gutless worms symbiont microbial communities from Max Planck institute for Marine Microbiology, Germany - Olavius sp. DAHAB.2... ...
GTCGGGTCAGAAACATGGCATCGCCGTAGCTGAAAAAACGGTAGCTCTGCCGGACCGCGTGACGGTAGGCGGCCATCACCTGCTCGAGCCCGCCGCAGGCGGACACCAGCATCAGCAGGGTCGATTCTGGCAGGTGGAAATTGGTGAGCATTGCATCGACCACCCGGAAGCGTAACCCGGACGGATGAAGAGCCGGGTGTCGCCCTGGTAAGGCCGCAGGTTCCCGTCCCGAGCGGCGCTCTCCAGACCCCGGCTCCTGTGTCGCCAGACAGATTTCATCCGGACGGTAGCGGCCCAAAAGCGGCCCGTCAACATCAAAAAAAGGCATGTTACATATTAGCTGTTAGAGATTCACATGCAGCTTGAGCAATTTTCAGAGTGATAGCGTAAAGTCGTTCATTCGTAATTATTCAAGCTCCTCCAGTTTTCACTCTTTACCGAGTACTGAACTCGAACAATCCTCTCCAGACTATTGGACACCAGGGGCCGGCAACGGTACCTCCGGAACCGGCCTCTCACTGCTCAGCCGATGAAGAAGCCGCTCTTGCGCCCAAACGCCGCTCGATGAGCTCGATCACGTCGACCGCCATTGCCTCGGCAACCTTATGGTTACCCGCTTCAGTGATATGCTGATTGACGTCCATGAAATAAGCTGCTTCGGCGTCATCGAATAGCGCGCTGATGTCGCGAAATCCCGGATGGCCGTCCAAGCTTTCGGACGTCCTCACCCGCTCATAGATTAGCTCGTGCGCCTTCCTGGACAAAGCCACGAGGTCTGTGTCAAGTAGGAGCTGCTCCTCGCGTGTAGGCTTTTTCTTGGTAAAGAGAGATGGCTGCCAGTAAAACAAAGTGTCGAATCCATAGCGCCGTCCCCAAGCTGCAACGAGATTCAGGTTGGCTTCGTATATGTCTACGGACTGCCGGACAACCGCATCGCTGATCTCCCCGGCTTCCGGTGGGGGTTGCGGCGGACGCAACCGACTCCGCAGGCCCAATACCAAGCGATAGAATCCCCAGAAATTCCTGGCAAAAAATAGTGAAACCAGGTCTCTGTCAGATCATCCATCCGTCGGCTGAAATTGAAATCCTCCGCCCGGACGCTCTCATTCCGCGACAGCCCCGCTGCACGGTTGTGATTAGCCGAAGCCACGTCGTTGAGACCATCATAAAAGAGCACAATATCCGGCACCTCACCGCGTTGGAGGTACCGCAGCAGGGTGATGATTTCCTGTGTGTTGACGTAACCCATCTGCCCGTAATTCGTCACCTCGACCTGATATCCCTGCCCATGCAGAATCTTGCTCAGGTAGGAGGCGATGGTGTAGTCGTCCCGTGCCCCCCATCCCCACATTGTCGAGCCACCGAAGATAAACACCCGCACCGGCGGTTGATCATCGGCGTGGTCCACAACCGACTCGTTCCATGTCACCCTCAGGCCGTCCTTGTTTACATTGATGTACTTTCCCTCGAATGGAATCGATCTGGCATAGGCATACGGTGTCCAAACAGACGATTTCTCAACTATCCGGAATTCCGCGTAGTATTCGAACATCCAATGAGTGGTGTCGTCCGAGTCAATCACACTTCCAGGCGCTCCACCGGCAAGTATGGTGGTTTTCCACAGTGCCATACACCCGACAACCAACCTTTTCATCATAATAGTGACGATTTTTCAAAATCGGTAGCATTGCCCTAATTTAACGGCACTGGGGCAAATCCTCCATTTCCCTGGCAGATTATGCGGATGCACCGCCAAAGGACAGATGTACAGCATCTGCGACAATCCGTGTAATCTGTGGATAAAGAGATTCATCGAGGAAACCTCGCATGCCCAATCGGATCAGGATTCAGGGCTACAGATCGTTGCGCGACTTCCGAGCGTCTGCTGCGGGGGGATTTCGATGGTTAAAACCATCGCGGCGTTCGTCGAAGACTTCACGGTGCCCTTTGAATCCGGTCGCTGCCAAGAGGCCGCGGCGGCGTTCGCGAAAGAGCGCAGGCCTTGCCTGCCGCAGGCAGGTGGGCAACCGTCGCCGCGGTTGACGACTGAAAGCTGGAAGCGATTTATTGGCCGATAAAGTAAAGTGGTAATGGTTAAGGTTTAAATGGAAGCATCGCCGCTCGCAATAAGTTTGGCGCACTATAGGCTACACTCCCTCTCCCGCCGGGAGAGGGCCGGGGAGAGGGGATCAAAGAAAAGTCTATGCCAGCCATTTAAAAATTCACCACTACCAGTAAAGTTATACGCACTTGCCCTGCTCACTATTGCATAGTTGCAGTTACATGGTATAAAACGATTAGATTTATGTGGCCAAATGCATCCTAACCCACTGATAAACTTGGGAAATGAGATGCTAGACGTGATGGGTCCAATCCGATCTCTGGCGATGGCCTTTGTCTTCGGTGGTTTGTGTTTATCCTTGTTTGCCACGATATTCTTCGCGTTACGCCATGGTTTCCTCAAATGATTTGATGCCGTATTGGATGCTTGGTGTTTCGCCTGCCCTACCGTGCACAGGCCGACAAAATACCCCGCCCTACGGCTGCGCACAAACCTTCGCAGACCGCTCCTCGGCTGTCACCCCCTCGGTTCCTATGCTCATCCAGCATGCCGCTGCACCCGCTAACTGATGGTGGCTGAGGAGCCGCCGTCTATTTTCATGAATAATAGAGGAGTAAAACGATGGTCGAAGACACTATTCAGCAGCTGGTGGACGCAATAGCCCACTTTGAGTCTAGGTTTGATAGTTTGGAGTCCAAGTATGATAGTTTGCAAAAAAATGTCGATAGTTTACGAACGGATTTCAATGGCGCAGAGCAAAAGGCTGAACAACGGAACAAGACATTACGCAAGGAGATACGGAGGCTGCGCGAGCGGGGTTCCCAAGACCGGGACCGTCTGGAAATGTTGAAGAATCAGGTACAGGGATTCGTGACTCTGGGCGGGGGCCGGGGGCCGGGGGCCGGGGGCCGGAGCCGGTGCAATATGTTCCTACCGGCACCGGGCTGATCGATCCGGAATGGCGCTGGGAACGGGAGCACCCATTCCGCAGATAGGGTCTTACCGCTCTTGAATCTGCCCCGGATAGTAAAGAGATTTCGCGCATGTTGCGTCGGCGGCTTTTGATGTCTGTTCGGCGCAGGTTGTCGCGCTTGCGCCATCCAACTTGGTATTACTCCTGGCCCACGCCCTTTGTACTGTGGCAGGATGCGCGGGGAGGCGCAACGGATGAAGGAAGGGCAGATGCCATCTATCTGTGGCCGCACGGACTGCGCTGGTGGTTTCTCGGATTCGCCCTGTTTTTCTGGTACTTCGCAAGTGATTTCTTAGGCTCCGATCTGTCCAGCTCGTGGTACTCCTTCGGGATCTTAGTCTGGATGGTGTGGCTCTATCCTTTCCTCGCCTTCTACGTCCGGCGCCGCGAGGTGCTTGCCGATCTGTGGGACACCTGGCCGCCACAGATGAAGAAGCTCTATGACCAGGCACCCTCGTTGGTCACCGAGCCTGGTCAGCAAGGTCGGATCGGCACCTTGTTATCCACCTTACTGAGCCGGGCGCTCGCGTGGGTCACAAAGCATAGCAGGCAGCGTCCGGTCGCTACCTCACTATCCACCTTACTAAGTCGGGCATGCGAGGGGATTACCAAGCCTGGCAAGTGGCATCTGCTCGACACCGTGCTATTTGCCTTACTACCCTTCGATACCTTGTTATCCACCTTACCAAGCCGGATACGCGCCTGGGTTACCAAACCCGACAAACAGCATCCGATAGGCACCAGGTTGCTCTACGGCAGGAAATACCGACCCGCGGCGAGCGACGAGAGCGCCCGAGCGATGCTGGAACGCGCGGCCCTTGCGGAGCATTTTGCCTCCAGGTCGTCCCTAGCCGGTATCTGGTGCGACCGTGGCTTCCTGCGCTGGCTTACCACCCGTTGCGGTCCCGTGGTTGCGGGTCAGAGTGTCATGCTTGTCCTGGGTGCGTTTGCCTTGGTGCTTGGTAATAAGGAAGCCATTCTCCCAATTCTGCTATGGACTCTGTTCGCTACGGGTTTTCTTTGGCACGCGGCTTGTACCTTCGAGCGGGAATGCCGTGTATCCATGTCTCCAGAAGATTTGTCACGCTGTCTACCTTATCTTGGGTTGACTCTTGTACATACGTCCCTTCAACGAACCCGACCTCAGTTGACAGTGCCTCTCGTGGTCACTGCCGTTGGTCTGAACCTCACTTTTGCCATTTCGTTGTTAAGTAGCGGCGGTAACAACTGAGGTTAGGCGCACCTGCTATTGGCTGAGGATTTGACATATACCCGCACACACCTCGACCTGATGTATAACCACGAGGAGCGATATATGCTCCGCTAATCCAATCTACCTACAGGCCGGGTTTCGCGGCTGATTGCCTGGGAGCAAGCACACATGACGGAAGACGAAGAGATGGACCTTACCCCGAGAGAAACGGCCGATCCGCCCCAAATACTGGGCTTCGTGGGCTGGATCGATACCCTCGAGCGGATCGACACCCTGTTGGTCGAGTATCGTCACGCCCAGGTCAACCTGATCCATAATCTGCGGGCACCCGTTCTATACCGTTTCCTGCGCCGGGAGGAGTCACTCATTTGGAGCAAGTCGGGAGGGAAGGGGGCGATGATTGGTATTGCGAGCTGTGCCGACCGGGTTTCTCCGCCAAGGAGCTCGCCTCGGAATGGGTCAGGCCCTATCCCATGCCGGGCCTTGTCGTTGGCGATGATGGAGCATTACAGGATAGGCAGGACCCGATGCAAAAGCTCCAAGACGAGATCCAGGCATTCTGGAACCAAGGCCACTGGAGTCTGGATCAGCGGCGCCACTACCTGATTCTGAAGACCCTGCAGGACATCAAGGCCGATCTGATCGCGGATCGCCTAACCCTCTGTTGGTGGGCCTTGTGGGCCTTCCGTGTTACCGATTCCCCCTACCCAGAGGAACCGGATGGGACACAGCGCTTGGCCCGGTTCATGGTCCTGCGCGCCGGGGTGACGCGCAAAATCTACGACTATGTCGAGCGCCTGCGGGATCTTCAGGCCCAGTTCGAGCGCGACCTGGATATGGGATTTCAGGACTACCCCAGGCCCAGCCTGACCAGGCGCCGAGAGCAGGGGATCTGTACCGGCTTCCTGACGGAGCGTTGTCGCGATATAGGGCGGTCGATCGCCATGCTTCTGGATTCCCAGCGCCCATTCGCCCCTCCCCCCGCCAGCTGGGGACCGGTGATGCACCGCTGGAAGCATGATTTCACCTCACGATCCTTTACCCATCTCCATCAGGTCTCGACCGAAAACGGAGAAGAACGGCATGCCTCCTTCGTCAACTCCTCCTACTGGATGCCGGAGCGCCCCGACCTGCAGAGCGTGCTCGCCCATGAGGTGGCCCATGAGGCCGTGGATCGCCGCTACTATGGCAATGACGCGCTGACCACCTGTGGGGACCCCTTCGGGCGCCTACTACGGTTGTTCGACCACTGCCTGCGCAGCTTCGACAAGCGCCAAGGTAACGAACGCCTATTCTCGCTATTCCGTCGTCCCCTGATCCGCGAGCTCGCCTGCGACCTGCTGGCCGCCACCGTGGAGGGTCATGGGTATCTGCTGGCACTGTTCGAGGAGATCGCCGGCGCTGGCCTGGAGGTCTTCTTCGACCGTCCGGATGGGCGCTACGACCTGGAGCTCGCCCATTATCTGGATCGACACGGGGGCTTCCTGGACTGGGAGCGCGGTTGGTACCTGCGCCTGCGGATCACCGCGACCTGGTTGCAGGCGATCCACCATTTGGACCCACATCCCTTGGATACCCGGTTAGAGGACGGGGTGCTCGGCTTGACGGGGAGGCCATGCTCGATTTCCTGGATCGCTTGCACGGTCCCGACCGTTCCTACCTGCACTACTGGCGCTCCCTGGGCCAACGCCTGTGTGATTTGGCCCGAAATTCCGACGCGGCCGCGGATTTCCGCCGCTGGCGCTTGGAGCGCTCCGGGGACGACATAAGTGACGAGGAATCCAACGGCCAGAATCGAGAAGGGGTAAGTCGGGCGCCCTGGTATTTTCCCCGCTTCTCACGGCGCCTGCCCAAATCCGTGCGAGAGCATCTCTATGCACGCCTGGTCGAACAGAAGCGCCAGCGTGGGTACCCTTGCGAAGGTAGGGGAGAAGAAGAGACCAGGCAGTGGATCATTGACCATTACTTCGATGGCAACGAAACCGAGTCGCAGATCTTCCGGCACATCTACGACGTCGCCTGGCAGTGCATGCTGACTCGAGCGATCGATTTCCTTTCCGATCGGGGCGAACCATATGAACGGGAACGTAATTGGATCGCAGATTTGCAGTGTCACGCCGCCCTGGGTCGGGAGTTCTACCAACTTGCCCTCGAGGTCTATTACGATCAGAGTCAACCCGCCCTTCACTACTTGTTCATCGTCGTGCACCAGCTGCAGCTTCTATCCGAGGACAAGCCGCACTGGTCGGAGTTGGATTTCAGGCTACAAGGCGAGCTGCAAGAATGGCTTGGCCGTGAGCAGAATGAAAAACCGCGTGATCGATGCTGGTTGGACAAGCACGTCGAAGAGCTCGATAGCATCTTCCGTGAATTCCCTCCCAGCTCCATACGCAAAAGCGACGTGCGCGGCAGGTTCAACGAAGAGGCACCGAAAACCGCTGAGCGACACACGGCGCTCGCTTGGCGTGATTTCTATAGTTGGTTCAAACACCACGGGGTGAAACGCTTCCCTAGCTCCTATGAATACGAAAAGCGCCTGCGCATTTTGGAGAAGTTGCTGCGTAGAAAGCTGGACCAGCTGATCGATATTTTCAGGGACAAGAGGTATGGATTAAAACCCGGCAACCCCATCTACCCCCTCTTCAGATACCTGGAGAATACCCGTTTGGCGGAAGGAGGGAACACGGACGAGCGGATGCAACGCCTGATCGACGCCTTGCGGTCTGACAATGAATCCCACGTACCCGACTATTATCGCCTTGGTCGCATTGCAATTGCCGGCAGCTATCCCACCCAGGAAGAAAAGCCCGGGGTAGTGGTTAGTGTTTAAATGGAAATACCGCCACTCGCAGTGGGTTTGGCGCACCGCAGGCTGCACTCCCTCTCCCTCCGGGAGAGGGCTGGGGAGAGGGGATCAAACAAGTCTACGCTAGCCATTTAAAAATTTACCACTACCAAGCCCGGTCGAGCAAAAAAGCCGGGTGAAGAAGATCCGGATCGCCTGACCTATTGGCTGGGCCGCTTCAAGGCTGAAAGTTACCGCTGGGATGGGAAACGCACCGTTTGCCGACCGCCAGAGGAGGGAGAGAAATCCGGGCAGCACGGAAAGCGCTACTACCAAGCAATCTCAGGACGTTACGACCTGGTGACTTGGATCAAGACCCGTCCCATGTGTCGCTGCACACTTCCCCAGTTTCCCCAGCCCGACTGTGCTCCACCGGAACCGGCCTGGGATGTCGAGAAGTTTCCCGCCTTCTTCGTGCGCCGTGAACAAGCGGTCCCGGTACGGCTGGATCGTAATCGTCCCTTTCCTGACGAAGAGGCGCTGGACGAAGAGATACCCGTACTGGCGATCCTCTCGGTTACTCTGACCCAACGCTATGCTCGTGTCGATGCACTCTCCCGCCTGCTACGGGCGTGGGACGGGAGACATGACCCCTGCGATGGGCACGAAGAGCTACCGGACAAACCGCTGCAGATCGAGCAGATCGGTGGGCGGTAGTGGTAAGTTTTTAAATGGCTGGCGTGGACTTGTTCGATCCCCTCTCCCCGGCCCTCTCCCGGGGGGGGAGAGGGGGTGTAGCCTGTAGCGCGCCCTACCCATTGCCAGAGGCGATGTTTCCATTTATACCTTAACCATTACCCGGTGGGCTACTACATGGCAATGATCGCCTCTTCCTGACCGACGGTTGGGACGACCTGCTTCTCATGCTCTCGGGTGAGCCGAGCGATGAACGCCTACAGGAGGTTTTCGCAATCCAGAGCGCCTTCTTCGGGGATTTCATGGTCGACCGCACCGAGCTGATGCTGGCCGCCGACTGCATCCCCATTGTCCTCACCTCGCGGGAATTCCAGCTATCGGTACAACTGCGGCTGATGGAAGACCGCACCCTGGGATACGAGAATTCGGAATTCCGTGAACAGGTGAAAAAAAACATCGACGGCTCCGAATTCTGGTGCAACTTCAAGCAACACATCAGTCTCTCCCGTACCCCTGGACGGACCGATTACACCATGACTTTTCCCGGCCTCGATGAACACCTCCACGGCCAGAACCTTGAGGCGGAGCGATTGTTCGAGCTCTTCAAGGGCACCCGGATCGACGCTATCCAGACTACCATTGGACGAAAAATCGAATGGGGAAATACCGTCGAGGGGTGAGTTCTGGGATTTCTCCTGTTCCCGCAGGAATAGGGGGAAAGGGTATTCACCTTATCCTTTTTCGACTCGCGAAAGATCAGCGGCACCACGCACCACATCCCTGAAATGGGACGCGAAAGCTACCCTCAGTATTCACGCCTCGTGGGCTTAAGGCAAAGTCCAGCCGCGCTAGCTAATCGTACAGGATTAGCAGGATTTTCAGGATTAACAGGATTTTTTGTTGCGAAGAGCGCTTGCTGGTTTGGTAACAGTGGGAGAGAGCGTAGAAAATTCAGGAACGACAAGAATCCTGTCAATTCTGCGTAATTCTGTCCGATTGGCGTTTGCGATAAAGCTCGAGTTGGGCACTTGTCGGTCTGAGGCGAAGCCTCGCTGGTTTTGCCGCCAAGATGCCGGCGCTCCGATGGCGGTGTGCCCAACATCCCCTTCCTAATCAGCGGTACGCAATTACAAAGGTACGCCGAAAGGGAAAGAGGACCTTGCCGTCGGGGTGGGGTGGTCGATAGTCGGCGGCGACCTGGGCGCGAAGTAGCCGCATAAACCGTTGCCGTTCGGTATCGTCATCCAGTACTTCGAGAAAAGGGCGTAGTCCGGTTCCCGCCATCCAGTCGACGATGGCGTCGGCGCTGTCCATCGGGTGAAAATACTCGGTCTCCCAGATATCGATGGCGGCAGCCTGCCCGGCAAGGATGTCGTAATAGACCGACGGCTCTTCCATTGTCAGTGCCGAGCGTGGGGCAGTCATCCGATCACGCCACATCGGATCGTTGGAGATCCCGTGTATGAGCCTACGAACCCCCGTATAGTTGCTGCTTGGGACCTGGAAGCCGAAGGCGCCGCCATCGGCGACCGCCGCGAAGAGTCGTGGCAGGAGCGTTCGATGGTCGCCGAGCCATTGCAGGGCCGCGTTGGAGAAGACAAGATCGACGGGGCTGTCCGGGACCCAGGTGGAGAGGTCGGCAAGTATCCACTCCTGCGTCGGGTAGGTCGTGCGGGCAGCGGCGATCATCTCCGGCGAATTGTCTATCCCGCAAACAATCGCATTCGGCCAGCGTGCACCTAGAACCTGGGTGCTGTTGCCGGGACCGCATCCAAGGTCGACGATCTCCCGCGGTGCTTTCATATCAATGTGGGCAACCAGGTCCGTCGCCGGCCGCGTGCGTTCAGCGCCGAATCTGAGGTAATGCTGTGCATTCCATGTAGACATAGGCGGTCATCCCAGCTCGGCGCCCCGATTTGTCGGAAGTGACCTGGATCTTCCTGATCAAGGCCGATTCCTGAGCATCCTGTTAATCTTGTCGGTAGTGGTAGTTTTTCGAGTGGGCACGAAAAGCCCCTCTCCCGCCGGGAGAGGGGTTGGGGAGAGGGGATCGAATCGGTTCCCACTTTCAACTCATCCACTACCATCTTGTCTTATTAGCGGTTGGCACGACGATGATGTCAACAGCCCTTGGTCATCCTTGCACGGCCACCGGCTTTCTGCTTCCATCCCCGCATGACTAACCGAATCCGGCAGCTTCCCGCGCAGCTCGTCAATCAGATTGCGGCGGGCGAGGTAGTGGAACGGCCGGCCTCGGTGGCCAAGGAGCTGATCGAGAACAGCCTAGACGCCGGTGCGGACCGGATCGAGATCGACGCCGAGCGGGGCGGCATCAAGCTGCTGCGGGTCCGGGACAACGGCGAGGGGATCGCCCGGGAAGATCTGGCCCTGGCGCTCTGTCGCCATGCCACCAGCAAGATCGCCGAGGTCGCGGATCTGCAGTCCATCGCTACCCTGGGGTTCCGCGGCGAGGCCCTGCCGAGCATTGCGTCCGTGTCCCGTCTGGAGTTCAGCTCACGGCACCGGGACGCGGAGCAGGCCTGGTGTGTCCGCAGCGATGGCAGCGACCAAGCAGATGAGCCGGTACCGGTGGCCCATCCGGTGGGGACGACGGTCGAGGTGCGGGATCTCTTCTACAATACGCCGGCCCGGCGTAAGTTCCTGCGCACGGACAAGACCGAGCTCTCCCACCTGGAGCAGCTGGTGCGGCGGATCGCGCTGGCGCGCTGCGACGTGCGCTTTCGGCTCACCCATAACGGACGGGTCCTGTTCGATCTGCCGCCCGTGACCGGGGCGGGAGAAACGGCGGGGAATCGCTTGAAAAAGCTGGTGGGGGCCGGCTTTCCGGGGCATGCCCTGACCCTGGACCGGACGGCGGTGGGGATGCGTCTGCACGGGTGGATAGCCAGTCCCGGCTTCTCCCGCAGCCAGTCGGATCTGCAGTTTTTCTATGTGAACGGACGTATGGTCAGGGGCAAGCTGGTGGCGCACGCCGTGCGCCTGGCCTACCAGGATGTGCTGCACCAGGGCCGTCATCCGGCCTATGTGTTGTATCTGGAGCTGCCGCCGGTGCTGGTGGACATCAATGTCCACCCGGCCAAGCACGAGGTCCGTTTTCGTGAGGGACAGCAGGTCCATGACTTCATCTTCCGGGTCCTCCACCGACGCCTCGCGGAGGGTGGGATTCAGGAAGGGTCCGCACCTGTCGAGGCCCCGCCACCGGTGACTGGTATGCCCCAGGGGGAACCGGCGCCGTCCGTGCCGGAGGAAGCCCCCGGCCCTCGGCAGCGACCTATACCCCTGCGGCCCACCGGGGGCACGAGCGGGTATGGTTTCAGCTTCGAGTCCCAACGACCCGGCCCCAGGTCCGACGGGGATACGGAAGCAGCCGGGCCGGAGCTGCCGCCGTTGGGTTATGCCCTCGCGCAGCTACAGGGCGTCTACATCCTGGCCCAGGCCGCGGATGGGTTGGTGATTGTCGATATGCACGCGGCCCATGAGCGCATCGGTTACGAACGCCTCAAGCAGTCCTGGCAGGAAGGTGCAATCCGCGGCCAGCCATTGCTGGTCCCGGTCATGGTCCAGGTCGCTCCCTGGGAGGCGGATTTGGCCGAGTCCAACCTGGCGCTGTTCCGGCGCCTCGGTGTGGGGTTGGGCCGGATGGGTGAGGGCAGCCTGGTGGTACGCGAGATTCCGGCCCTCCTCCAGGGGGCGGACGCGGAGCGGCTGCTGCGGGATCTGCTCTCGGACTTCGCCGTGCATGGGCGCAGCGAGCGTATCCGCGAGGAGCTCGACGCGGTGCTCGCGACCATGGCCTGTCACCGCTCGGTACGCGCCAATCGCCGGCTCGGTGTGGAAGAAATGAATGCCCTGTTGCGCGACCTCGAGCGCACGGAACGCGCCGACCAGTGTAACCACGGACGCCCGACCTGGATCAGGCTCTCCGGGCAGGAGCTGGATCGCCTGTTTCAGCGCGGTCGTTGAGGAGCCGTGGGCCGGTCGATTCCTTCAATGCGACCGGGGTAAAAAAAGGGACCTATATACATCGCTAGCCAAAACCATGGCAAGAGACTTGGGTGGAGTCGGATTGAAGGGAGGGTTACCAAACTTCCGGATTTCATCCGGGCTGCAAAGAAAAACACCGCCCTCCGTGGGGAGTCTGCCCTGCTGTCTGAATCGGACAGCTGGTTGAGTGGGAATCGCGCAGAACACGCTCAGCTACGAACCAGGCGGTCGATCAACAGAGATTGCGGGTCCCGCCGCCCGTCGAGCACGGCGACCACCAGGACACGCTTCTGTTCGATGCGGTAAATGAGGCGCCAGGGACGCTCGATCAGCTCCTGGTATTGGTACAGGTCCAGAGACCGAAGTTCCGGGACCGTGCGCCCCCGCCGGGGATGGGTCGCCAAGGTGGACGCCTTGGTTTCAAGCCGATCGAGGATTGTGAGTGCGTTCTGCAGATTGTCCTCGGCGATGTAGTCGATGATAGCGTCCAAATCCCCGCGCGCCGTGTCTGTCCATAAAACAGCGTACTCAACCATTCTCGACCTGGTTGCTCGCCAAACGATCACGCAAGGTCGAGAAGACGTTGTCTTGCGCCGTCAACTTGCCGAGTTGAACGTCGGTTTCGCCCTGGACCATGAGTTTGAGCAGCAGCAGGGCTTCCCGGTGACGTCGGTGGGTATCGTAATCCTCCACCACGGCCTGCGCCTTACCGTTCTGGGTCAATACGAGCGATTCCGATCCTCCCTGTATCTCCCGCAGCAACCGGCTGGCGTCGGACTGCGTCGGACTTGAACTCGCTGAGGCTGATAACAGATTCTATCATGAATCTCTTACATTCGATCTGAATTCAGTTTAGATCAGTGGGTGGTGGGTGAGTTGAAAGTGGGAACCGATTCGATCCCCTCTCCCCAACCCCTCTCCCGGCGGGAGAGGGGCTTTTTGTGCTCACTTGCAAAACTACCACTACCGATCAGTGTAGGCAAGCTGCCAAGGCAAATGCAAGGTCTTTACTATCCGCAAATTACGCAGATTTCCACGGATTGTTTCGCTTTTTTGGAGTGTGGCGGCAATCTTACCTCGGTATCAAGTCGAAAACGCCCTTCCGTCGTGTAGCCAACGTACCAGCGGAACCTCATGAGGGTTTTTTACGCTGGTGCCCCGCTTTCTCCAGCTCGTCCAGGTACTCCTTCCACCAGGCCTCCTGGTTGGCGCCGAGCTGGTGCAGGTAGTCCCAGGAGTAGATTCCGGTGTTGTGGGTGTCGTCGAAGTGCAGACAGACGGCGTAGTTGCCTACCGGCTCGATCTTCTCGATGGCGACCGCTTCCTTGTCGAGCTGCAGCACCCGCTGGCCCGGTCCGTGGCCCTGGACTTCCGCCGAGGGGGAGTAGACACGCAGGTACTCGCAGGGCAGGTTGAAGTAGGCGCCGTCGTCGAAGGTGATCTCCAACACCCGTGATTGGCGGTGCAGATTGAGCTCGGTGGGTACGGGCATGTTCGTCTCCGGTTTGCGGTTCCGACTTTCTAAAGAATATACCGCGACAGGTCCTCATCCGCCGCCAGCTCCGAGAGATGCCGGTCCACATAGGCCGCGTCCACGGTGACCGTGGCCTGGTCGAGGTCGGCGGCATTGAAGGAGACGTCCTCCAACAGCCGTTCGAGGACCGTGTGCAGGCGCCGCGCCCCGATGTTCTCGGTGCGTTCATTGATCTGCCAGGCGGTCTCGGCAATCCGCCGGATGCCGTCTTCGGTAAAGTCCAGGCCGACGCCTTCGGTCGCCATCAGGGCCTTGTACTGATCGGTCAGGGAGGCATCCGGCTCGGTCAGGATGCGGACGAAGTCTTCCGTGGTCAAGGCCTTGAGCTCCACCCGGATCGGGAGCCTGCCCTGCAGCTCGGGGATCAGGTCCGAGGGCTTGGCCAGGTGGAAGGCCCCGGAGGCGATGAACAGGATGTGATCCGTGCGCACGGAGCCGTACTTGGAGGAGACGGTGCAGCCTTCGACCAGCGGGAGCAGGTCCCGTTGTACGCCTTCGCGCGAGATATCCACGCCGCTGGTGTGCTCGGAACGCTTGGTGACCTTGTCGAGCTCGTCCAGGAAGACGATGCCGTTCTGCTCCACGCTCTCCACCGCGCGTAGCTTGAGGTCCTCGTCGTTGATGCGCTTGGTCGCTTCCTCGTCGGTGAGCAGCTTGAGGGCGTCGCGGATCTTCAGCTTGCGCCGCTTGGTACGGCCCTGGCCCAGGTTCTGGAACAGTCCCTGGAGCTGACTGGTCATCTCTTCCATGCCGGGCGGGGCCATGATCTCGACCCCGATGGGTGTGGCGCTGACCTGAATCTCGACCTCTTTCTCGTCCAGGTCGCCGCGGCGCAGCTTGTCGCGAAACTTTTCCCGGGTCGCCGGGGCGGGACCGCCGGCACGACTGTCTTCCTCGAAGTCGGTGGGTGGCGGCAACAGGGCCTCCAGGACCCGCTCTTCGGCGGCGGCCTCGGCCTGGGTCGCCACCTTATCCAGCTCCTGCTCCCGCGCCATCTTCACTGCCGCGTCCACCAGCTCCCGGATGATGGATTCCACGTCCCGGCCCACGTAGCCGACCTCCGTGAATTTGGTCGCCTCCACTTTGATGAAGGGGGCGTCGGCGAGCTTGGCCAGGCGACGCGCGATCTCCGTCTTACCCACGCCCGTGGGTCCGATCATGAGGATGTTCTTGGGCGTGATCTCCGTGCGCAGGGGCTCTTCTATCTGCGCCCGCCGCCAGCGGTTGCGCAAGGCCACGGCGACCGCGCGTTTGGCCTCTTCCTGGCCGATGATGTGCTTGTCGAGCTCGGCTACGATGCATTTGGGAGTGATGTCCGACATGAGTACTCGAAAATGTCAGGTGACGGAAAGCGCCTGAGTGCGCACCGGGTATGCAACTTATTCCGCTGCCGCCGGCAGCGCTTCCAATACCAACCGGTGGTTGGTGTAGACGCAGATGTCGGCGGCGATGCCGAGGGCCCGCTCGACGATCGCGCGGGCGCCGAGCTCGGTGCTCTCGAGCAGCGCCCTTGCCGCCGCCTGGGCGAAGGCCCCACCGGAGCCGATGGCCATCAGGTCGTGTTCCGGCTCGATCACATCGCCGGTGCCGGAGATGATCAGCGAGGTCTTGGTATCCGCTACGCATAACAGGGCCTCGAGGCGCCGCAACATGCGATCGGTACGCCAGTCCTTCGCCAGCTCCACCGCCGAGCGGGTGAGGTGGCCCTGGTGTTTCTCCAGCTTGCCTTCGAAGCGCTCGAACAGGGTGAAGGCATCCGCCGTGGCTCCGGCAAATCCGGCCAGCACCCGCCCCTTGTAGAGTCGGCGTACTTTACGCGCATTGCCCTTGATGACCGTCTGCCCCATGGACACCTGGCCGTCGCCGCCGATAACTACTTGCCCACCACGCCGCACGGAGAGGATGGTCGTGCCGTGAAATGTTTCCATTTTTTCGACTGCCGATTCTCGATTCAGGGCCATAGCTTGAGTATGGTTACGACGAGACTGCCCACGGTCAGGGTGGTGGCATACGACCACATCATGAAGCGGTCGATACGTTTCGTCAGTCCCTCGAAGCGCTTATTCATCTCGCTCTGCAGGGTTTCGAAACGCTTATCGACAGCATCGAAACGCTTGTCGACGGCCTCGAAGCGTCGGTTCATCTCCTCCTGCATGATTTCGAAGCGCTTATCGACGGCATCGAAGCGTCTGTTCATCTCCTTCTGTATGATTTCGAAGCGCTTGTCGACGGCCTCGAAGCGTTTGTTCATCTCCTTCTGTATGATTTCGAAACGCTTGTCGACGGCCTCGAAGCGTCGGTTCATCTCCTCCTGCAGGATTTCAAAGCGCTTATCGACGGCTTCGAAACGCTTGTCAACGGCCTCGAAGCGCTTATCCATCTGCTCCAGGATGGTCTTGAGCAGCTCACGCTGGTGCTTGAGCTCTTCCTCCACGCGCAGTATCCGTTCGCCTAGCTCGATCTCGTAGACGGCCGTCGGTTTGCCCAGGGACTGCTCGGCGAGCCACTCGCCGAGGTGGTCCCTGATGAACGCAATGTCTTCTACGGCAAGATTCATGGTATCGGCAGCTGGGGTGGAGATGCGCTCAAGTATACCCTTCGATGCACCGCGATGGGGAACGAAGTCTCTTCTCTCCCCGGAGAGCGCCTGTGACCTGCTGTTCGGTCAATGGGAATCTTTTTTGGTAGTGGTTAGTGTTTAAATGGAAATGCCGCCACTCGCAGTGGGTTTGGCGCACCGCAGGCTGCACTCCCTCTCCCTCCGGGAGAGGGCTGGGGAGAGGGGATCAAACAAGTCTACGCTTAGCCATTTAAAAATTTACCACTACCTCTTTTTTTCTCGCCCGCGGGTGGGTCTGGTCATAGACCTGGGCCAGGTGTTGGAAATCCAGATGAGTATAGATCTGGGTGGTGCCGATATCCGAATGGCCCAGAAGCTCCTGCACCGCACGCAGGTCTCCCGAGGACTCCAGCAGGTGACTTGCGAACGAGTGACGCAACAGGTGGGGGTGAAGGTTGCGTGTAGCCCCCCGGACCAGGGCCCATTGCCGCAATCGTTGCTGCACCGTGCGTGGGTGGATGCGGTTGCCGCGCCGGCTAACGAACAGAGCCTTCCGGTCCGTGGCCGCATAGTTGCTCCGCACCTTCAGCCAGTGACCGATGGCCTCGCGGGCCCGGCTTCCCACGGGCACCCGCCTGGTCTTTGCCCCCTTGCCCGTGACCTCCAGGGTGGCATCGTCCCCATCGATGTCCCCGATATCGATGGCGACTAGCTCTGCCAGCCGTAGCCCGGAGGAGTAGAAGAGCTCGATCATGGCCGTGTCCCGCAGCACCAAAGGGTCGGCGTCCGGTTGGTCGAGCAGGCTACAGAGCTGGTCCGCGTCCAGGGTAGCGGGTAGCTTACGAGCCGCCTTGGGGGCACGCACCCCCTGGGCCGGGTTCCGGTCCACCATCCCTTCCCGCAACAGGTAGCGATAGAAGCTGCGTAGGGCGGCCAACTCTCTTTGCAGTGTCTTGCCGGAAACGCCGCCGCGGTGACGCCAGGCGACGTAGCCGCGGACCGCCTGTTGGTCGAGCCGCTCCCAGGGCTCCGCGCTTCCGCGCCGGAGCCAGGCGCGAAAACGCGTCAGGTCGCGACCATAGCTGCTCAGGGTGTGGTCGGACAGGCGGCGCTCGTGGGCCAGATGGCGCAGGAAGGCCGCGAGCAGGTCTTCCGGCCCCGGATCAGCCATCGCTTCGGTGCAGGGTGCGTAATTTCTGGCTGACGATCTCTCCCAGACGGTCGAGGAGGTCGGTCCCCATGTCCGTGACGAAACGCCCGCGATCACGGCTGCCGATGGCCAGGACGCTGGAGCGGTCGTCCGTGCGTATCGGGATGAGGGCGGCCGAGCCGATAGTCTCGCCGTGCTCGCCGAAGAGAATGCCCTTGCGCTCAGGGTCCAGGGGACCGCATAGGGAGCACTCCCGGTCGAGGAATCGAATGAATGCGGCTACCTCCGGGTCCGCGCCGGCAGGGGCGGCGGATTCCAGAGAAAACAGCTTCAGGATCACTGTCTCGGCGTCGAGCTGCCGACACAGGGTCTCGCGCAGCACGGCTTCCACCTGTTCCAGGTCTTGAGCGGCGATCAACCGTAGGGACAGGTCGTGAAGCCGTGCGGACAGGGCCTCGAAATCCCGGGCCCGGGCAAGCAGCTGGGCGAGCCGCTGCCGCTCGGTCCGGAGCTGGCCACGCAACACCCCCATCTGATGTTCGATCAGGGATACGGCTTGTCCGGTGGCATGGGGTATCCGCAGCTTGGCCACCAGGTCCGGATAGCGCTCGAAGAACGCCGGGTGTGCCGCAAGGTACCGGGCCACCGCCTCCTCGGCGATCTCCACCGGATCGCGGTTCCCCTCCCCTCGTCGGGTAGTCATGGCTCGAGCTCCCCCTCGAAAACGCTTACGGCCGGTCCCGTCATCCGGATAGTCCCGGATTCATCCGGCCACTCGACCACCAGCGCTCCGCCCGGCAGGTTCACGCGTACATGCTCGGCGAGCAGCCCCCAACGGCGCCCCACCGCGACCGCGGCGCAGGCGCCCGTGCCGCAGGCCGGGGTCTCGCCCGCACCGCGTTCGTAAACACGCAGTCGGATATTGCCCGCATCCAGGATCTGCATGAACCCGACATTCACCCGCTGCGGGAAACGCGGATGACCTTCTATCCGGGCACCGAGCGCCGGGACCGGGGTGGTTGCGAGGTCCTCGACCGGAAGCACCGCGTGGGGGTTGCCCATGGAGACCACACCGATGTTCAAGGTTCGACCCTCGACCTCCAGAGGATAACGTTCGGCGGCGGCATCCGCGATGAAGGGAATACGCTCGGGCTCGAACCTGGGTACGCCCATGTCCACCCGCACCATACCGTCTGCCTCTGGATAGAGCCTGATGTCCCCGGCCGCCGTGCCTACGGAGAGCTCGCGTTTGCCGGTGAGGCCCTTGTCGGTGACGAAACGGGCGAAGCAACGGGCGCCGTTGCCGCACTGCTCCACCTCCGAGCCGTCGGCGTTGAAGATCCGGTAGTGGAAGTCCGTAGCCGGGCTGCGGGGTTGCTCGACCAGCAGGATCTGATCGCAGCCGACGCCGCAGCGCCGGTCCGCCAACCGGCGGCACAGCTCGGGCGTCAGCGTGACGCGCTGGTTAAGGGCATCGAAGACGACGAAGTCGTTGCCCAATCCGTGCATTTTAGTAAAACGCAAACTCATTTTTTTTCGAGGTAGTGGTGAATTTTTAAATGGCTGGCATAGACTTTTCTTTGATCCCCTCTCCCCGGTCCTCTCCCGGCGGGAGAGGGAGTGTAGCCTATAGTGCGCCAAACTTATTGCGAGCGGCGATGCTTCCATTTAAACCTTAACCATTACCCTTTTCGATTAACCGGTTACTGCCGGCTCCCGGTTATCAGCCGTGGCCCGCTACGCGCGGTAGGCGCGGGCTTGCCCTGGGCACCCTGGGTGGACAAAGCGGAAGGTTGACAATCCATGACAGCCTCTTAGAGAATATTTAGTTTAACTACCAGTATAGAGTATCCGAGGAGCATTCAGTTTGGCCAATTTACCCCAAGCCCGAAAGCGTGCCCGCCAGGCGGAGAAACGCCGGCAACATAATGCGTCTTTTCGCAGCGCGACGCGCACCGCCATGAAGAAGGTCGTCAGGCTCATTCGGGCAGGCGACAAGCAGGCCGCGGCGGACGCCTTCAAGACGGCCGTTCCGGTCATCGACAGTGCGGTCGGCAAGGGGCTCGTCCACCGCAACAAGGCGGCCCGGCACAAGCGGCGCTTCAACGCCGATATCAAGGCCATGTCCTGAGCGGGTCTTGCGACATCCGAATGGAAAAACCGGCCTCCACGCCGGTTTTTCTTTCAAAGGCTGCTAAAAAGGCAAGCTTGCTCGATCCCTTGCTCGTTCCCACGCTCCAGCGTGGGAACGCCACCTTAGCCGCTCCAGCGGCTAGGCTCGGTGACGCTGGAGCGTCAAGACTTGCTCCCACGCCGGAGCGTGGGAGCCAGATGAGCGGTTATATTAAAATCAATGGCTTAGTTGGTAATGGTTAAGGTTTAAATGGAAGCATCGCCGCTCGCAATAAGTTTGGCGCACTATAGGCTACACTCCCTCTCCCGCCGGGAGAGGGCCGGGGAGAGGGGATCAAAGAAAAGTCTATGCCAGCCATTTAAAAATTCACCACTACCGCTTAGTTTTTAGACAGACTCTTAGTTTTTAACCAGCCAGCGCCCAAATCCATGACTCCCGAAAACACCTCTCCCAACAACACCTTGCCCGCCGGTTATCCCCTGACCCGTATGCGTCGCATGCGTCGCGACGATTTCTCCCGCCGACTGATGCGGGAAACACATCTGACGCCGGATGATCTGATCTACCCGGTATTCGTGCTGGAAGGGACCGACCGGCGGGAGCCCGTAGCCTCCATGCCGGGGGTGGAGCGGATGAGCATCGACCTGCTGGTCGCGGAGGCGCGGGAGATACGGACCCTGGGCATCCCGGCTATGGCGTTGTTTCCCGTCACCCCGGCGGCGGCCAAATCCGAGGTTGCCCGTGAGGTCTACAATCCCGACGGACTGGCCCAACGGGCCGTGCGGGCCCTGAAGGATGCCGTGCCGGAGCTGGGCGTGATCACGGACGTCGCCCTGGACCCCTTTACCACCCATGGTCAGGATGGTCTCGTCGACGAGACCGGCTATGTCCTGAACGATGAGACGGTGGAAGTGCTGATCCGCCAGGCCCTGTCCCACGCTGAGGCGGGGGCGGACGTGGTGGCGCCCTCGGACATGATGGACGGGCGCGTCGGCGCCATCCGGGCGGCCCTGGAGGAAGCGGGCAGGCACCACACGCGCATCCTGGCCTATGCGGCCAAGTACGCCTCCGGCTTCTACGGACCTTTCCGCGATGCCGTGGGCTCCGCCGCCAACCTGGGCGGCGGAAACAAATACAGCTACCAGATGGATCCAGCCAACGGCGATGAGGCCATGCGTGAGGTGGCCCTGGACCTGCGCGAAGGGGCCGACATGGTGATGATCAAGCCCGGCCTGCCCTACCTGGATCTGGTCCGACGGGTCAAGGACCGCTTCGGGGCCCCGACCTTCGTGTACCAGGTCAGCGGCGAGTACGCCATGCTCAAGGCCGCGAGTCGGAACGGCTGGTTGGAGGAACGGGCCGTCGTCCTCGAGGCCCTGATCTGCATCAAACGCGCCGGAGCGGACGCTATCCTGACCTACTACGCCAAGGATGCCGCCCGTTGGCTTCAGGGGCTGTCGACATAACCGTCGTGCCAACCGCCAATCGGACAAGATTGACAGGATGATCAGCGCGTAGGATGGGCAAAGCAAGCGCCCGGCAAGACAGCTCCGGGCTGCGGTCATTCCGCGGAGGATTCCGGACCACGACGGCGTGCAGGACGCACCAAGCGTAGCGTGCCCATCAATTCCTGGCTGGAAATGCCGGGCGTGGCTGTTGGGCACGGCGCGCTTACCGGCCGGCGGCTTGATCGTCGGCGCGGGGGAGTGCGCCTTTGCCCAACCTACAAAATCATGTTTTCGCAAGGATTTATTCGCGCTTACCCTGGGATTTCCGGGATTTCCGGGATTTCCGGGATTTCCGGGATTTCCGGGATTATTTTTCTTAAATAACAATTATAAAATCCTGTTAATCCTGTCCTATTAGGAGACAAGCTCCAAGATCGGAGTTCACTCCTTTTCCCTCCCCGTGCCGAGGGACTGGCTCCGCTTTGCCCATCCTATGGGCTGAATGTCAACATGCCCTGGATCGAATCCGCTGAAGATATGGCCGATCAGTACGCCGTCATCGGCAATCCCATTGCACACAGCAAGTCGCCCTTCATCCATGCCGAGTTTGCCCGCCGGACCCGGCACGACATGGTGTATGGACGCATCCTGGGCAACCCGCACGACTTCGCCGGAGACGTGCGTCGCTTCTTCGCCGCGGGGGGGCAGGGTATGAATGTCACCCTTCCCTTCAAAGCGCAGGCCTGGGAGCTGGTCGACGAACGCAGCTCCGGGGCCGAGTGCGCAGGTGCGGTCAACACCCTGATCCCGCTTCCCGACGGTCGCCTCGGCGGGGATAACACCGATGGGATCGGTCTGGTGCGTGACCTGTCCGCAAACCACGGCTTCGACTTCGACGGCAAGCGGGTACTCCTGCTCGGGGCCGGGGGTGCCACCCGCGGGGTGCTGCCCTCCCTCCTGGAAACGGGTCCGGACGCCTTGGTCATCGCCAATCGCACCGCCGCCAAGGCGCTGGACCTAGCTGCGGCCACCGCGGCGGATCGAGTCAGCGGATGCGGGCTGGAGGGGCTGAACGGACGCTGCTTCGATCTGATCATCAATGCGACCTCCGCCGGTCTCGCCGGGGGCGTACCCGCGATTCCTCACGACTGCCTGGCCGTGGGCGGTTGGACCTATGACATGTTCTACGGTGATACGCCTACTCCTTTTCTGCGTTGGGGCAGGGAGCAGGGAGCCGCCCGTGCCCTGGATGGTCTGGGTATGCTCGTGGAGCAGGCGGCGGAGTCCTTCTTCTTATGGCGAGGGGTGCGTCCCTCGACGTCCCCCGTCATCGCCCGGCTCCGGGATGGTCATGCCCACTCTCGGTCATGAGATGAGGTCGCGGAATAGGATGGACGGCGGTTTTTAAGGCGTGTTGACATTCAATTAAGGAGTAAACCCTAACCTTTATGGATTTCGGACTGCGTAGGTTGGGTAAGGGCCAAGGATGGCTCGCACCCAACCACCGGAATGTCGGGTGCACCGCGTCCCTGCTCCGCACCTAAATCCCGTGGCGCACCGTGAGCACGCGTATCGTTCAGATTTAGGTGCGGGGCCGGCGGACTTACCCGACCTACTGCCTACTGTTACTGCCCTTTATACTGTTCCCTGGTTCTCCCTTGGATACAGAACATACAAGGGTGGGCTGCTGTGCCCACCAATACCATCCCTGGATGGTGGGTACTGTAGGGAACGCCCTCTGTGGCGTTCCGAACGGCATAGCAAGGCATTCTATACCTTGACTTGGCGCATTGGAGGGCTCTGATTATCAAGAATGGTAGTGGTAAATTTCAAACTGGTCGAGTGTAGAGCACCTGGAGCGCGGGCAAGCCGGCGCTCACGCGATCAGTTGAAAATTTACCACTACCTTAAGAATAAGGCGAAACCGGGTATTAGTGTGCATTCGTGGTTCATTTTCCGAGTAGTTTGTGTTATTCACTGCACCATTAGATGCGGTTTGCACCTCCTCGTGGTGCCATCCTGAATGATCTACCACGCTTACCGCATCCTACGAGAACCACACCGCCGGCGGCCAGGTTGCGGAGTGATTACTGACGACAGTGGGTCGGCAGGTAGCGAGCCTCGATAGTCGTGGCCGTATTGGCGCCTGTCGTACCAGCGGTTGTTCCTGTCGTGCCATCGCCGGTCGGGGGAGGGGTAGCTTTCCCACACACCCATACCAACCCGTCGGCTTCATTCTCGATGGGACTGAGGCCGAGCGTCTCATCCTTTATTGCTTCGTTTGCCCGGTTACCATAGGTGATGGTAATGGTGCCCTCATCGCCGATTGCAACGTCGGTAACATAATTGCCCGTAATAGCATCAGAACTTGCGATACCGGCGGCCTCATTCGTGGCGGGAAGATCGCCGCGCACTGCGTTGAAGGTGCCGATAGCCGCTTTGACTCCCGCCGCCAGATTCAATCCTTCCGTGACCTGGGTGCGGATCGTGTAGTCCTGATACGCGGGGATCGCAATGGTGGCCAGGATGCCGATGATCGCGACCACGATCATCAGCTCGATCAGGTTAAAACCCGTCTGTCGCTTCATTTGGAGTCCTCTACCATTATTGGGAGACAAGCCCGGAGGTTGGGGTTTGCTCCTTACTAGATGTCGGGTTACGGCGCGTTCGGCCTCGCTGACACACGTCAACCTCCGAGGTGCGCCTAACCCGACCTACTAGACTTATAAATTCCTGATTAGCAAGAATCTTCAGCCAGACTCGTGGTCTAAGTTCTTGAGGGGCCGATCCCCTTCCTGGGTTTTCTCAAGAAATGGAGTGTGTCATGGCCATGAATCACATTCAGTTTCAGTCTGGGATGTCGCTGTCTGAGTTTTCCCAACAGTTCGGGACGGAGACGCCGCGCGAAGCGGCGTTGGAGCGCGCGCGTTGGCCCGAGGGCTTTCATTGCCCGCGCTGCGGGAGCGCGGGCCACTGCGTGCTGCGTACCCGGGCCCGCAAGACCTTCCAGTGCAACGCCTGCCATCACCAGACCTCGCTGATCGCCGGTACCGTGCTGGAAGGCGCCAAGCTGCCGTTGACGGTCTGGTTTCTGGCAATCTACCTGCTCAGCCAAGCTAAGACCGGGCTCTCGGCGTTGGCCTTGAAGCGCGCGTTGGGGGTCAGCTATCCGACCGCTTGGCTGATTCACCACAAGCTGATGCAAGCCATGGTCGAACGTGATGCCGGCTACCCGTTGCGTGGAACCATCCAAGTTGACGATGCCTACCTTGGCGGTGAACGCACCGATGGCACGGTTGGGCGCGGCTCGGAGAATAAGGCGCCCTTCGTCGCGGCCGTATCCCTTGATGAGAACGGCCATCCGCTGCGGGCTAAGCTGGTTCCCGCGCCGAGCTTCTCCCGCGAGGCCATCACCGACGGGGCGGGTTCTGAACTGAGCCCCCAAAGTATCGTCTGGTCCGATGGCTTGGCCTGTTTTGCGGGCGTTACCGATGCCGGCTGTGAACATCGGCCCACCGTCGTGGGCGGACGCAAACCCAAGGAGTTGCCCCAATTTCACTGGGTAAACACGGTCCTGGGAAACGTCAAAACCAGCCTCAGCGGGGCCTATCATGCCTTTGACTTCGGTCAGTACGCCGCACGTTACCTCGGTGCCATCGCCTATCGCTTCAGTCGGCGCTTTGATCTGCGCGCGCTGCCCAACCGACTCTTGGTGGCTGCGGTGGCCTGTGGCCCACGCCCGGAAGGCTGGATTCGGATGGCTGAATCTCATTGCTAATCAGGTGCCTTTATGAGACAGGTAGTAGCAAATTGGGTAATGGTTAAGGTTTAAATGGAACCATTGCCACTGGCAGTGGGTTTGGCGCTCTAATAGGCTATACTCCCTCTTCCTCCGGGAGAGGGCCGGGGAGAGGGGATCAAAACAAGTCCACGCAAACCATTTAAAAACTTACCACTACCAAAAATTGGTAGTGGTTAGTGTTTAAATGGAAATACCGCCACTCGCAGTGGGTTTGGCGCACCGCAGGCTGCACTCCCTCTCCCTCCGGGAGAGGGCTGGGGAGAGGGGATCAAACAAGTCTACGCTAGCCATTTAAAAATTTACCACTACCCCTTCAACTTCGTCTTCGAATTGCACGTTCGTCAGAAAGACGACGTTGCCACAGGAGTTTTTAAATCGGATCGTGTGAAGCAATAGCTTCCCGGCAAAGCTCGCCGCTATCTTTTCCGGCTTCTGCCGTTTTTTCTTGTACAAGCCGAAAATATCGAGCTTGCTCCACTGGTAATTCCGTTTGTCCTTGGTCTTGACCTGAAAAAAGTGATAGACGGGCTTTCCGGTTTTCTGCGATCTGGCGACAAAATCTTCATGATAATCGCAATAGATGCGATCTATCGTTTCTCCAGACAGTATAGACAAACATTCGTAAGCAGCCGCACGGAACTGCGCCTGATAGCGGGCAATTGTGTCCCGTCCTGCCGACTCCCTGGGCGGGACCTCGTTCAATCGCGGGTTTTCCTGCTTGTCGTCGTGATCCATAGCTGTTCGCGTTTTCCCGCGCCCACTCTCTTCGGCCAAGCCAAAGCCTGATTCCAGTCGATGATTGATGCTCTCTAGGATAACGGAGAGTTGTGATGCGAAAAAGCCAGCAATGTGCAAGATCCTGCCTGCTGTTCGCGCAAATCGGCGCGAGTCAATCCACGAGGATCTGCGTGATTCGTCGTTTTTCCTCTTGTTTGCCGAAATGCACGCAAGCTATTCGACAGCCCGTAGGTTAGCAAAGCCGTAAGATGCGGTGAGGACCGTAGGGCGGGAAAGTGCAGCGCATCCCGCCGCGTCGGTCTCAGTTTGTCGAGGAAAGTGGCGTAAAATCCCGCGCGGGCAGAAGCCGCTCGAAGTCGTGGTCGAAGGTTACCAAATGCTCGCCGAGCGTTTCGACCGTGGAAGCAATCCAAGCATCGGTCACGAGGTTGCCGCGCAGGCCGAGTGTCAAGCGACTTGTTGCGCAGAAGGGGCCACCCCCTTCGAGCACGAGCGCACCCAATCCTAAGAGGCTGTCTAAAAACTAAGCTATTGATTTTTAGTTAGAAAAACTACAAATTCATCTGGCTCCCACGCTCCGGCGTGGGAGCAAGACTTGACGCTCCAGCGTCATCACGCCTGGCCGCTGGAGCGGCCAAGGTGGCGTTCCCACGCTGGAGCGTGGGAACGAGTAAAATCAACAGGTTAGTTCTTAGACAGTCTCTAACGAGGTTTCGCCTCAGACCGACGAGTTGTAGTTTCGTCTGAACGCGCGTCGCAACGTTCCAACCGGACAGGATTTACAAGATTTTTGTATTTCCTGAATTTCCGACGCCCGATCACGCCCTGACCAAACCAGCAAGCGCCCTTCACAACAAGGTAGTGGTTAATGTTTAAATGAGAACATCGCCGATAGCAATATGTTGGGCACGCCACCGGCTGCACCTCCTCTCCCTCCGAGGGTGTCGCAAAAGCCCCTCTCCCGCCGGGAGAGGGGTTGGGGAGAGGGAATCAAAAGAAGCGATCGGGCGTGGTTAATGAACCCCTCTACGCTGACCATTTAAATATTTACCACTACCCAACCGAAGGGAGAAATCCTGCGTTTCGAGCGTAGCGAGAAATCTTGTGGGCCGGGACCAAGACAAAAATCGCTGGTCACTCCAGGAAGAAAAGCTCGCGAATCTGCGCATCGCGGCGGACGAGTCCGCACGCCATGTGCGGGGGCTCTATTTCAAATTTCTCCTGTTCGCCTTCTATGTGGCGGTCATCGTCTTCTCGACCGACGACGAACGGCTTTTGAAGGGGATCGGTGCCCACCTGCCCCTGCTCGGTGTCGATCTGCCCCTGGTGGGGTTTTATGTGGTCATTCCCTGGCTGGTACTGATCTTCCACGCCCATCTGCTCAGCTAGCTCTACCTGCTGTCGCGCAAGCTGTTCGACCTCGATCATGAGCTCAGGTCGCTGCCGCCGGAGTCGGCGCGCATCCAGCGGGGGCTGATCTTTCCCCTGATCTTCAGTCACCGGATTGTCGGCACCCAGCATCCGCGGCTAATCCGCCGGGTATTCGGATTGGCGGTGGTCGTCACCATCCTAGTGCTCCCTGTCATCCTGCTGCTGGGCATCCAATGGATGGTAATGGCTAAGCTTTAAATGGAACCATCGCCGCTCGCAGTAAGTTTGGCGCGCTATAGGCTACACTCCCTCTCCCGCCGGGAGAGGGCCGGGGAGAGGGGATCAAAGAAAAGTCTATGCCAGCCATTTAAAAATTCACCACTACCCAATGGATGTTTCTGCCCTATCACAGTGCGTGGATCACTCTGGATCACCAAGTGGTACTCACTCTCGACTTGGCCCTGCTCTGGATCTTCTGGCCGCTTTTATCCTCCCGCTCCGGACACTGGCGGGACTGGTGGTCCGAGTCCCGGCCCAGGTGGGGAATCCGGGTGTCCGCGATCCTGCTGCTCGGCGCCTGGATTCTGTTGGTTCCGCCCGATGGTTGCATCGAACGGCTAGTCGGACACCAGAAGTGGCTGGACAGGACGATTCATCGCAATCTGGTACTACGCGAACAGACCCTGATGCGCAAGAATCCCCCGGTCGAGCTCTTAGCCAGTGCCCGTGAGTGCTTCGCCCGTGGGGAAAATATCGAAGCGGAAGAAGCGGAAGCGAAGATCTGGCTAGAGGACGGCGAGGCACTGGATCTGCGCGATCGGGACTTGCGCTATGCCGACTTCTACAAAAGCAAGCTTTGGGACGCGGACCTTCGGGGTGCAAACCTACAGCACGCGAAGCTCCGAGGTGCTCGTCTCCAAGGCGCGGACATGCGCTCGATGGTAGTGGTTAATGTTTAAATGAGAACATCGCCGATAGCAATATGTTGGGCACGCCACCGGCTGCACCTCCTCTCCCTCCGAGGGTGTCGCAAAAGCCCCTCTCCCGCCGGGAGAGGGGTTGGGG
>Ga0209568_1000119_pt1 | contig 27365 bp, 25 predicted proteins | sample WorMetOlspDAHAB2_FD_187406 | JGI IMG/M metagenome (GOLD analysis project Ga0209568, IMG submission 187406) | Marine gutless worms symbiont microbial communities from Max Planck institute for Marine Microbiology, Germany - Olavius sp. DAHAB.2... ...
AACTCGTAGAACAAGGCCCCCTGGTCCAACCTGCCGTTCACCCATCATCGCCGTCACTCCCCCCTCGCAATGAGAGGAGTGAATCAGCCCCGCTGCCCCGCCGCAATGGCAGAGTTTTTCAACAGAACCGACCGATTGGAATCTGTACGGCGGATCGACGGTCAAGGACCAATTGCGTGAACTCGTCGCCGGGCTGGAAGCCATCGAGCCCGACCTCACCGAACGCACGGCCCACGCTCTCGAAAACGTCTGGATCATCAGCGACGGCGAGCGGTTCACGCCCATGGACCGCATGCTGACCGAGAACGGCGACAAGATCCTCGGCCGCTAGCCGATGCGGCTCAGCCGCCGGGATGCGCGCTCCATAACCTCTGGTCGTGCGGACTGCCCCTCAAGGCAATTCATGCTTGCAAGACTGCTTCCGTTCAACTACCAGCGGACGCAGCTTGACGTGCGGTCGGCACGATGGCCGACCAAGGGGGGAGAACAATGTTTTCAGCAGGAATTGGTCTGCCGAAACGGCTCAGCGCTGCGTTGGCCGTTTGCCTGGGTTTCGTGGTCTCGGCGTGTGGGTCGGCCTTCGACGACGTCGACACGCTGGGTCTGGTGATGGAGGACATCAACGCATTGCCCGTCGAACAGGCCCAAACCTACGTCGCCGGCAAGACGGTCATGACGTTCGACGGCCCCCAGGACTGTGTCCCTATTCTGGCGGGGAGCTACACCACGTTCGTCTGCCCGTCGGGTTACCACGGCACCCAGATCGAGTACTTCCATCCTGCGGGGTTCGCATTCCTGTGGTACCCGGGGAACCGTGGCCCGGTTCCGGCGCGCTGGAAACTGGAGGACAAGGGCGAGCGCCACAAGATCTGTTTCAAATATCCGTCGCGAAGCTACAACCCCCTGACGGGGCAGCACGGCGGAAAGTGGAATTGCACTTGGATGGGGTCCTGGGCCAACGACATCGTCGAAATCGGCGACGGTGATATCTTCAACCTGTCGTCGGGGCGGCTCCCGCACGTGCTGGACAAGAAGCGTACCTCGTTTGGCGAACTGCTCGCCACGAAGTAGCGGAGTTTCCTACCCCCGCATCCGTTCGGCCTGGGGGTCGAACAGGGGTTCGGGCTGGACGCGGGCGGGGCGGGCGTCGCCGATGATCTCGATGGCGTAGTCGGCCTCTGGATCGAAGTGCTCGGCCTTGATGTAGCCGAGCGCCACCGACTTTTCCGACCAGTGGGCGTAGCCGCCCGAGGTCGCCCAGCCGACCACGTCGCCGTTCCGGAAGATGGGCTCGTCGCCGATGACGTCGGCGTCGGTGGCGTCGACGACCATGGTCGCGAGGTGGTAGCGCGGGCCTTCGTCGCGCGCGCGCACCGCCGCCTCGCGGCCGATGAAATCGGGCTTCTGCAACGAGACGAAGCGGTCGAGGCCGGCCTCCCATGGCGTGTAGATGGGCCGGTATTCCCGCGCCCAGATACCCCAGTTCTTCTCCAGCCTCAGGCTGTTCAGCGCCCGTCCGCCGAACGGCCGGAGTCCCAGGTCCTCGCCGGCCTCGGTCACCAGGTCGTAGAGCGCCGCCAGATAATCGGGCGACACCCAGATCTCGTAGCCGAGATCGCCGGTGAAGCTGATGCGCCCGACCATGGCGGGGATCATGCCGATGTCGAAGGCATCGAATGCGAGGAACTTGAAGGCCTCGGCGGAGACGTCGCGGTCGGTGACGCGCGAGAGGAGCTCCCGCGCCTTCGGCCCGGCGATCTGCAGGCCGGTGAGGCCGAGGCCGCAGGCGCGCACGCTGACGCCGTTCTTCGGCTGGTGGGCCTGGAACCAGCGCATATGGTAGTGCTCGGCGATGCCCGAGCCGAAGACGAAGAAGCGTTCGGGGCCGAGCCGGGCGACGGTGAAGTCGCCGATCAGCAGGCCTTTCTCGTTGAGCATGGGGCTGAGCGTGATCCGACCCTCGCGCGGCGGTTTGTTGGCGAGGATGTGCGAGAGCCAGGCCTCGGCACCGGCGCCGGTGATCTCGTACTTGGCGAAGTTGGAAGTCTCCAAGAGACCGACGCCCTCGCGCACGGCGCGGCTCTCGGCGCCCACCGAGGCGAAGTCGTTGGAGCGGCGGAAGCTGACGATGTCCACCGGGTCCTCGCCCTCCGGCGCGAACCACAGGGCGTGCTCGATGCCGTAGGCGACGCCGAACACCGCATTCCGAGCCTTCAGCCGGTCGTAGATGGCGGTGGTGCGGAGCGGCCGCGTCGCCGGCAGTTCCTCGTTGGGGAAGGTGATGGAGAACCGCCGGGCGTAGTTCTCCCTCACCTTGGCGTTGGTGTAGGCGAGCGTCGCCCAGTCGCCGTAGCGGGCGACGTCCATGGCCCAGATGTCGAAGCCAGGGTCGCCGTCGGTCATCCAGTTGGCCAGCGCCAGGCCGACGCCTCCGCCCTGGCTGAACCCGGCCATCACCCCGCAGGCGACCCAGTAGTTGGTCAGGCCGCGCACGGGGCCGACCAGCGGATTGCCGTCGGAGGCGAAGGTGAAGGGGCCGTTGATGACCTTCTTGATGCCGGCGGTGCCGAAGGCCGGGAAGTGCTGGAAGCCGACTTCCAGCGACGGCGCGATGCGGTCGAGGTCGTTGGGCAGCAGGTCCATGTCGAAGCCCCACGGCGTCTCGCGCTCGGCCCACGGCACACACGCCTTCTCGTAGGTGCCCATGAGCATGCCGCGGCCTTCCTGGCGGATGTAGATCTCGCCCTCGAAGTCGATGCAGTGGGGCAGCTCGTGGCCGTGGCTTGCGTTGAACTCGATGACCTCGGGCATGTCCTCGGTGAGCAGGTACTGGTGCTCCATGGCGAGGATGGGCAGCTCCAGGCCGGTCATGCGGCCGACTTCGCGTGCCCACAGGCCGCCGGCGTTGACCACGTGCTCGGCGCGGATGGTGCCCTTCTCGGTGACGATCTCCCAGGTGCCGTCGGGATCCTGGCGGATGTCGGTGACGCGGGTGTGGCGGTAGACCTCCGCACCTTGTTTCGTTGCCGAGCGGGCGTAGGCGTTGGTCACGCCCCAGGGATCGACGTGGCCCTCCATGCGGTCGTAGAGCCCGCCGGCGAAGTGCCTGGGGTCGACCAGCGGCATCATCTCGGCGATCTCGTCGGGGGTGACGATGGCCGTCTCCATGCCGAGGTAGCGCCCGCGGGCGTGGGCCATGCGAACCCATTCCATGCGCTCTTCGGTACCGGCAAGCATGATCCCGCCCGGCAGGTGAACCGAGCAGTTTTCGCCGGAGATCTCCTCGATCTCGCGGTAGAGGTTGATGGTGTACTGCTGCAGCTTGGCGACGTTGGGATCGCCGTTCAGGGTGTGCATGCCGCCGGCGGCGTGCCAGGTCGAGCCCGAGGTCAGCTCGGACTTCTCGATCAGCACCACGTCGCCCCAGCCGGCCTTGGTCAGGTGGTAGAGCACCGAGGCGCCGACGACGCCGCCGCCGACGACGGCGACCCGGGTTTCGGTTTTCATCGAGACGGAGTCCCCCTTGCGGTTCAGTCGGGCCTACAGATCCGGGACGAGGTCGAGCGGGAAACGGTCGAGCACCTCGACGCCGTTTTCGGTGATCACCACCTGTCGCTCCAGCTTGACCCCCTCGCGCCCGCCCTCGCGACCGACGTAGCTTTCGAGACAAACGCACATGCCCGGCTCGAACACGCCGTCGTAGCCGAATTTCGCCGCGTCCTCGGGATAGCGCACGTCCGGGTATTCGTCGCACTGGCCGATGCCGTGGGCGACGACGCTGTAGCGGTTGGCGCGGTATTCCTCCGGCAGCCGGTAGCTCTTCTCGCCGAACTCGAGGAAGCCCATGCCCGGCTTCAGGAGCGCGATGTTGGTTTCGAGCTGGTCCATGGCGATGGCGTGCAGGGCCGCCTGCTCGTTGGTCGGCCGGCCGCCACCGGTAATCCACGAGCGCGAGATGTCGGCGCAATAGCCGTAGGGGCCGACGAGGTCGGTATCGAACGAGACGATGTCGCCGGCCTCGATGACCCGGTCGGAGCATTCGCGGAACCACGGATTGGTGCGGGGGCCGCTGGACAGCAGCCGGGTCTCGATCCACTCCCCGCCGCGCGCAATGTTGGCCTGGTGGAGGACCGACCACAGCTGGTTCTCGGTGATCCCCGGCTCAAGCGCCTGCCACATCGCCGCCATGCCGGTCTCGCAGGCGTGGATGGCACGGCGCATGGCCTTGAGCTCGTCGGCGTGCTTGATCTTCCGCGCGTGCTCGGTGGCGCCCTGGCCGGCAACCACCTCGATGCCGGCGGAACGGAGCGCATCGATGCCGGCGATCTCGCACTTGTCGACGGCGAGGCGGTTGCCGCCGGCGGCGCCAAGGAGTTCGCCGATCTCCGCCGCCCAGCGCGCGGCCATCTCCTCCTCACGGTCGCCGACCTGATAGTAGAAGAACGGGATCGCCGGCCGGGTCTCGTCGATCAGTTCGAGGTCGGCCGAGAGATGCGCGCAGCTGTGGAAGTCGAACAGCACGACCGGCCCTTCGGTGGCGACGAAGGCGTAGCGCACGGCATTGTGCATGCACCACACCTGCATGTTCGGACAGTCGGTGGCGTAGCGCACGTTCAGGGGGTCGAACAGCACCGCACCGGCGCAGTCCCGCTCCGCCAGCTCGGCGCGCAACCGGCCGAGGCGGTAGCGGCGGATCGCCTCGATGTCGGGGGCATCGAGCCCGGCTTCGGCCCATTCCCGATGTGCTTGGTTGCCGGGTGCGTTGACATCCGGCGCCATGGCGCTCGCCGGCCGGCGGGAGGGATCGATCTTGCGGGTGGTTGCGATTTCGGTCATGGCCTCAGAAATCGGTGGCGACGCCGCCTTCTTGTTTCCGGCGCGCGACGAAGGCGTCCAGTTCCTCGCGGATCGCCGGGTCCATGGGCGGCGGCTCGTAGGCCGCCAGAAGCTGCTTGTAGATCTCGTGGGCCTTGCCGAAGGCTTCGGGCTGGCCGGCCTCGGTCCAGGTCTCGTAGTTGCGGTAGTCGGAAATCATCGGCGTGAAGAAGGCGGTCTTGTATCGGGCCTGAGTGTGCAGGGCACCGAAGAAATGGCCGCCCGGCCCGACTTCGCGCACCGCTTCGAGGGCGAGGGCGTCGGCGCCGGTCTCCAACGGATCGAGGAACGCCATCACCATCTGCAACAGGTCGGCGTCGAGGACGAACTTCTCGAACGACGCCTGCAAGCCGCCCTCCATCCAGCCGGTGCCGTGCTTGAGGATGTTGACCCCGCCCATGATCGCGCCCCACAGCGAAAACACCGATTCGTAGGCCGCCTGGGCATCGACGGTGTTGGCGGTGCAGGTGTTGGACGAGCGGTAGGGCAGGCCATAGCGTCGCGCCAGTTGGCCGCCGAGCAGCGCGCCCTTCATGTACTCGGGCGTGCCGAACGCCGGCGCCCCCGACTTCATGTCGACATTGGAGGTGAAGCCGCCGTAGACGAACGGTGCGCCCGGCCGGGCGAGTTGGTTGACCACCAGCCCGGCGAGGGCCTCGGCGTTCTGCTGCGTGACCGCGCCGGCGATGGTCACCGGCGCCATGGCGCCGGCCAGGGTGAACGGCGTGATGATCGCCACCTGGCCGGCCCGCGCCAGGTCCATGATCCCCTGCAGCATGAAGGTGTCGTAGCGCAGCGGCGAGTTGGCGTTGATCACGCTCATCGCGCTCGGCTGGTCGGCGAACTCCTCCGGCGTAACCCCTCGGGCGATGCGCGCCAGCTCGAGGGCGTCACGGATTCTGTCGCGGCCGAGGGAATAGATCTGGAACACCTTGTCGGTCAGCGTGGTGATGGCATGCACCGCGTCGAGGTGGCGGACCGAGGGATGGTGGTCCTGGGGCTCGACCGGGTAGCCGCCCATCGCATGCACCGCGTTGAGCGACTGGCCGAGGCGGATGAAATTGGCGAAGTCGGCGGCGTTGCCGGGACGGCGGCCGCCCTCGCGGTCGGCGGAGTTGGGCGCGCTGCCGACGGTGCAAAAGACGCACCACGGACCGCCGACGATCAGGTCATGGTCCGGGTTGCGGGCGTGGACGGTGAACTGGGACGGCACCGTCTCAAGAGCCTTGGCGACGAGACCGCGGTCGATACGTACCCGGCCGGTCGCGGCGTCCACATCGGCGCCGGCGGCGGCGACCAGGTCCAACGCCTCGCCGTCGAGGAACTCCAAGCCGATGTCTTCGAGGATGTGGAGGGAGGCGAGGTGAATGGCCTCCAACTCATCGGCGGAGACGATGTCGACGGGACGATAGGGATTTCGAGGCTGGCGCCAGGGCGGCTGGTGAAGGCCGCCGCCCCGGTCGGCACCCCGGTGGCGGCCTTGCTTCGAGGCCCGGCCCGCACGTACCGGCGCGGACTCCGCCGATGGGCTCGCCTGATCGTCCATGTGTGTCCGCCTCCCGTGCACCGCCAATCGGATTTTTCTGAACGGCCGGCGGCGAGATATTTCAGCCCTGTCGCACCGTCGTCAGATGTCTGAATGCGACACGGTTTTGTAAACCTTGACCGACCGCCGCTGACTTGTGAAGACCGCACGGTTTGCGAGCCGGGATCGCCGCCGCGGTGCTTGCGTATCATGGTGACGATCCGCGACACTCGTCCGCTTGCCGATGCGAGGGACCGTTCATGCCGAAGCCCAAGAAACCCTATCGCAGCCGAATACTCGGGAACCGCAAGCTGTCTCCGGAAACCCTGGCGATGAGCTACGGGTACGACCCGGCCCATTCCGAGGGCGCGCTCAAGACGCCGATCTTCCAGACCTCGACCTTCGCCTTCGGCAACGCCGACGACGGCAAGGCCATGTCGGAACTGGCGTACGGTCTCCGGGATCAGCGCGCCAACGAGGATCCGGGATCCATCTATACCCGCATCAACAATCCGGGCCTGGAGATCCTCGAGGACCGGCTGACCCTGTGGGACGAGGCCGAGGCGGCGCTGGTGTTCGCTAGCGGCATGGCGGCGATCTCGACGACGCTGCTGACCCACGTGCGGCCCGGCGAGGTGATCGTTCACAGTGAACCCCTGTACGGCGGCACCACCTACTTGGTCCACACGACGTTGCCCGAGTTCGGCGTCCGCCATGTGGGCTTCCAGGCTGGCGCAACCGACGACTCCCTCGACCGTGCCGTCGTCGCGGCATTGGAACTCGGTCCAGTCGCAGTGATCTACGCGGAGACGCCGGCCAACCCGACCAACGCCATGGTCGATCTCGCGGCCTGCGCCGCCGCTGCCGAGCGGATCGCTGCTGCCCAGGGTCGAAAGCCGCTGCTGATCGTCGACAACACGCTCCTCGGCCCGCTGTGGCAGAAGCCCTTTGAACACGGCGCCGATCTGGTGGTCTACGCGCTGACCAAATACATGGGAGGGCACAGCGACGTCATCGCCGGCGCCTGCCTCGGCCGCGAAGACGTGATGCAGCCGATCCGGGTCATGCGCACCGTCCTCGGCACGACCATGGACGCGCATACCGCCTGGCTGGTGACGCGCAGCCTGGAGACGATGACGCTCCGCATGGCCAAGGCCGCCGACAATGCGCGGCGCATCGCGGCCTGGCTCGCCGAGCAGCAGAAGGTGGCCTCGGTCAACTTCCCCGACCTGTTCGCCGCCGATGACCCCCGCCGCGCCGTCTATGCCCGCCAGTGTACCGCCGCCGGTTCGACCTTCGCCTTCGATCTCGTTGGCGGCGAGGCGGCCTGCTATCGACTGCTCAACGCGCTTAAGGTCATCCGCCTCGCCGTCAGCCTCGGCGGCACCGAGAGCCTTGCCGAGCACCCGGCGTCGATGACCCACATCAACATCCCGCCAGACGAACAAGCCGCCATCGGCATCACGCCCGGCATGATCCGCATGTCCGTCGGCATCGAAGACCCCGACGACCTCATCGCCGACCTGGACCAGGCCCTCGCGGCGGTGTGAGGAGAGCTCCGTTCGGATGTTGACCAACGGATCGGCCCTCGCCCCACCGGGGAGAGGGTGGCGCGTAGCGCCGGGTGAGGGGGTGCCGGCTACATGCTAGTTTTGAAGCTATGTCCATCGAACGCGCGCGCCGTCTGAGGCTCGATTCGACCGAGGCGGAAAAACGCCTTTGGTCCCTGCTTCGCGATCGCGGCCTCGGAGGGCACAAGTTTCGCCGCCAGCGGCCAATCGGACCCTATATCGTCGATTTCGTCTGCCTGGAACGCCACTTGGTCGTCGAGGTGGACGGTGGTCAGCACTCAAGGAGTGGCGGCGACGCCGACCGCACGGCTTGGCTGAGCGAACAGGGGTATAGGGTGTTGCGGCTTTGGAACTCCGTTGTGTTCGGCAATCTGGAAGGGGTAGCCGAGACTATCCGATAAGCGCTGCAGGAACGCTGACACCCTCACCCCCGCCCCTCTCCCGACACGGGAGAGGGGAGTCGGCAAGTTCGCCGAAACAGTGTTCAACGCCTCCCGATCATGTGCTGCCAGTTTTCCCACCTTCCCGTGGCCTCGGACGGGTTGGAATCTCGGTGAGCAGGCCGCCGACGCCCATGGCCATGATGTCGGCGCGGGTCACGGGGACGCCGGCGAATAGGCGCCACAGGACCCAATCGAAGCCGTTGAGCTTGGGCGAGCGGGCGCAGCCCGGCAGGCCGACGACGGGAAGACCGTCATCCAGGGCGGCAAGCAGCAAAAGGTTTCCGGGATCCACGGGCATGCCGAAATGCTCGATCCGGCCACCCGCCCGCGTGATCGCCGCCGGAACGGTGTCGCGCCGGTCGGTGATTGCCGAAGCCCCGGCGATCACCACCAGTTCGGCTCCCGCATCGACCAGTCCCGAGATCGCCGTGGCGGTTTCCCCTTCGTCGTGAGCGCACCGCACTTCGTCCAGCATCGTTCCGCCAAGAGCCTCGATCCGTTCCGCCGTGACCCGGGCGGTCTTGTCCAGCATTTTCGCCGACGTCTCCCCAAGCTTGGTCTGGATCAGCCCGACCTGGAGCGGGCGCAGCGGCGCGACCATGAGCGCCGGTCCCGCCTCCGCGGCGACGGACTCGCACCGCTTCAAAGAGTCGCCCGGGACGGCGAAGGGGATGATCTTAACCGTCGCCACCATCTGCCCGGCTTCGACCAGCGATCCCGGCGGCAGGCAGGCGATGGTGACCGACTCGTCTATGGCGTTGATGGTATCCACGGTCGCGGGCGCGTAAACGAGGACGCCGCGGGCGGTCGCATGGAGGTTGACCCGCCCGGTGGCCGCGGCGCCCGCTTCGATCGAGTCGCCGACACAGGCAGAGGCTACGCGCGTCGCTGCTTCGTCTTCGCTTACGTCCTCGGGATCGAGGCGCGCGGCAATGACCGAGGTGACGCCCGCCGTCCTCAGTTCATCGACGTCCAAATCCGAAAGCACGCGGCCTTTGCCCATCTTGACGCCGCCGACGCGAACCGAATGCGCCAACACCGCGCCCGTTGCCTCGTCGATCGGCACGTCTCCGAACCGCACGTCCCCATGCCTCCCATTCCCGCCGAATGCGATCCTCCGCCGGAATTCTCCCGCAATCCGCCACCTCCCTTCAAGCCGCGCGCGTGCGCCAGGCTTGACGACAGGCAGCGGCACCGCCCAAGCTCCGCCGTCCGCGATTGCGGGAGAATGATCGGATATGCAGGTCAATGCCCCGGCGTCGGCCGCGGAGCGCGGCACACTGTTCCTCGTCGTCGGGCCCAGCGGGTCCGGCAAGGATACGCTGCTCAAGGGTGCTCGCGCGGCTTTGCGCGCGGACACCGGGTTCGTCTTTCCGCAGCGCGTGATCACTCGACCGGTCGATACCGGTGGAGAGGATCACCTGACCGCTACATTGGACAAGTTCGAGGCCGCCAAGACCGCGGGCGCCTTCGCCCTGCACTGGACCGCACACGGCTACGCCTATGGGGTGCCCAACAGCATCAAACGTGATCTCGACGCCGGCCGCTCGGTCGTCGTCAATGTCTCGCGCACGGTAATCGACCATGCCCGCGCACGGTTGGCACCGGTACGCGTCATCTTTCTCACCGTCTCGGACGATGTTTTGGCCCCACGGCTTGCCGCCCGTGGCAGGGAATCGGCTTCGGAAATCGAAGCGAGGCTCCGGCGCGCGAGAGCATTTCGCGTTCACGGCGACGATGTTATCGAGATCGCCAACGACGGCAACGCCGAGGACGCGATCAAGCGTTTCGTCGGCGTGATGTCGGACACCGCGGGGCACCGGTCGCTGCCTGGAATGGGTGCACCCGCCGACACCGCGGACACGTCCGTCTGATCGGCTATCCGCCCTTCGCCTGGACCTTGGCCCACGTGTCGCGGAGTGCCACCGTTCGGTTGAACACCAAGCTTCCGGGCGTCGAGTCGGGATCGACGCAAAAATAGCCCAGGCGCTCGAACTGGACCGGTTCGCCAGGTTCGGTCGCGGCGAGAGCCGGTTCGAGCCAGCAACCGGTCAGCACTTCCAGGGAATCGGGGTTGAGGTCATCGAGCGCGTCGCCGTCGGCGCCCGGATCGGGTCGGGCGAACAGGTGGTCGTACAGCCGCACTTCCGCAGGCACCGCGTCCGCCGCCGCCACCCAGTGTAGGGTCGCCTTCACCTTGCGGCCATCGGGTGCGTCGCCGCCTCGGGTTGCCGGATCGTACGTGCAGCGAAGTTCGACGATGTTCCCGCCGCCGTCCCGCACGACCTCGTTGCAGGTAATGAAATACGCGTAGCGCAGCCGCACTTCGCGGCCGGGCGCGAGTCGGAAGAACTTCTTCGGCGGGTCCTCCATGAAGTCCTCGCGCTCGATGTAAAGCTCGCGCCCAAAGGTCACCGGGCGGGTTCCGGCCTCCGCATCCTCGGGGTTGTTGACGGCGTCGAGCGTCTCCGTTTCTCCCTCAGGATAGTTCTCGATCACCACCTTCAGAGGCCGCAGCACGGCCATCCGCCGCAACGCCACCTTGTTCAGGTATTCACGGACGCAGTGGGCGAACAGCGCCGCATCGACGGTGCTGTTGGCCTTGGCGACGCCGATTCGGGCGGCAAAATCTCGGATGGCTGCCGGCGGGATACCGCGGCGGCGCAGGCCCGCCAGGGTCGGCATGCGCGGATCGTCCCAGCCGCGCACGTGGCCGTCGCGGACCAGGTCCATCAGCCGGCGCTTCGACATCATCGTGTGCGAGAGGTTGAGGCGGGCGAACTCGTACTGCCGCGGCCGTGACGGCACCGGCAGGTTTTCGATCAGCCAGTCGTAGAGCGGGCGATGATCCTCGAACTCGAGGGTGCAGATCGAATGGGTGATGCATTCGATGGCATCGGACTGGCCGTGGGCGAAGTCGTACGTGGGGTAGATACACCAGGCATCGCCAGTGCGCGGATGATAGGCATGGAGGATTCGGTAGAGCACCGGATCGCGCATGTTGATGTTGCCGGCGGCCATGTCGATGCGGGCGCGCAGCACCCGTGTCCCGTCGGGGAATTCTCCGGCGCGCATGCGGCGGAACAGATCGAGATTTTCCTCCATACTCCGACCGCGGAACGGGCTTTCGGTGCCGGGCTCGGTAAGGGTGCCGCGGTTCACGCGGATCTCTTCGGCCGACTGGTCATCGACGTAGGCCTTGCCTTCGCGGATCAGATGCTCGGCCCAGTCGTAAAGCTGATCGAAGTAGTCGGAGGCGAAGTACAGATGCTCGCCCCAGTCGAACCCCAGCCAGCGGACGTCGCGTTCGATGGATTCGATGAATTCCATCTCCTCCTTCACCGGATTGGTGTCGTCGAAGCGGAGGTGGCAGCGCCCGCCGAATTCGGCCGCGACACCGAAGTTGAGGCAGATGGACTTGGCGTGGCCGATGTGCAGATAGCCGTTGGGCTCCGGGGGGAACCGGGTGATGACCGTGTCGACGCGCCCGGCCTCTCGGTCGGCGCGGATGATCTCGCGGATGAAGTCCCGCCGGCCCTCGTCGGCGGCGGTCTCGGCCTCGTTCATGACGGTTCTCTTCGGTGGGCGTCGGCCCCTTGTCTGCCAGAAAAGGCCGCCGAGGCCAAGCGGCGAGCGCCCGAACAGCACTTCGTTGCCGGTCGTCCTTTCCGCGGATACGATCCGCACCGATGACCGCATTCGCCCCAATCCTGGAAGCCGCACTCGCTCGCACCGGCGGTAAAGACGCGCTTGGTGCCCGGTTGCCCGAGGCCAAGTCAGCGGACGCGCTGCGCGCGGTGACCGACGACCGCTACCTGTCGCTGATGTCGCTCCGGGTGTTCCGCGCCGGGATCAAGCACAGTGTCGTCGATGCCCGTTGGCCGGCCTTTGAGGACGCGTTCCACGGTTTCGATCCGGGGCGCGTGCGGGCGATGAGCGACGAAGACGTGGAGGCGCTGATGGGAGATACGCGCCTGATCCGCCATTGGGGCAAAATCAAGTCCGTGCGCGCCAATGCCGCGGCCGTGGCCGCCGTTTCCGAGGAGTCGGGCGGTTTCGGTGCCTATCTTGCCGCGTGGCCGGGCGAGACGGTGGTGGCCCTCTGGGATGACCTGGCCAAGCGGTTCTCCAACCTCGGCGGTGCCTCGGGGCCCTACTTCCTGCGCATGGCCGGCAAGGACACCTTCATCCTGACGCCGTCGGTGGTGAAGGCGCTCACCCACTGGGGCGCCGTCGACGGCGAGCCCAAGGGCAAGCGCGCCCGCGCCCAGGTTCAGGAGGTCTTCAACGCCTGGGCCGCGGAGACCGGCCGCCCGCTCTGCCAGCTCAGCATGATCCTGGCGGTGTCGGTGGATTGATCAACATTCCCACCCCCTTGGCGGCAAGCTTTGGCGGTCCTATGTTCGACCGGTGAGAGATCACTGAACACCGGGAGGCGGCGTCGAATGGCCGTGCGTGGGACCAGCGTCCGATTCGCGCTTAAGGCCGCCTTTACAGCGCTGATTTTCGCCTGGGCGACGGCCGCCAGCGCCCAAGACCTGACGTTCGTCCGCATCGCCACCGGTGCCACCGGCGGAACCTATTTCCCGATCGGCGGCCTGATCGCCGGCGCCATCAGCAACCCGCCTGGTTCCCGCGAATGCGCGCTCGGCGGAAGCTGCGGCGTGCCCGGCCTGATTGCCGCCGTGGTCGCCACCGAAGGTTCGGTGGAGAACGTGGTCGCTGTGTCCGCCGGCCGGATGGAGCTGGCGCTGACCCAGGCCGACGTCGCCTATTTCGCCTATCACGGCCGCGGCCAGTTCGCGCTGGGCAAGCCGCTCGAAAACCTCCGGGCGCTCGCCAACCTGTTCCCCGAAGCGGTTCAGCTTGTCGTCCGCCGTGGAGGCGAGATCGAAACGGTCGCCGACCTCAAAGGCCGTCGCGTCTCCCTCGGCGAACACCAGTCGGGGACGCTGGTGGTCGCCCGATCGGTCCTCGACGCATTCGGTCTCGACGAAGCGGACCTGAACCAGGACTACGGCAAGGTCGGCAAGGCCGGCGACAAATTGGCATTGGGAGAGTTGGACGCGTTCTTTGTCGTCGGCGGCTTTCCCACGGACGGGGTTTCGTACACCGCTGAAGGGACGGAGATCGCCCTCGTGCACATCAAGGGGCGGCAGGTGGACGAGCTTCGCAATAGCTTTCCTTTCTACGGCGCCGAGATCGTTCCCGAGGGCACCTACCCCGGCGTCGACGCAACCGTGACCCTCAAGGTCGGAACGCAACTCGTGGTCAACGCGTCGATGGACGAGGAAACGGCCTACGGGATCACCCGGGCGCTCTGGCACGAGAACAATCGCAAGCTGCTCGACGCCGGTCACCCGAACGGCAAGCTGATGGAGCGGCACAAGGCACTGGACGGCATCGCCATCCCGCTGCACCCCGGCGCCAAGCGGTACTACGACGAGATCGGCCTCACCCCGCCGGAGTAGGGCGGCTGAGCCGATCGCCGCTCAGGACAGGTGCTCGGAGCCGATGTACTCCTCGCTCTGCATCTCGTGCAGGCGCGAGACCGTCCTTTCGAATTCGAAGGCACCGTCACCAGCCGGATAGAGGTCGTCCGGTGTCCGGTCCGCCGAGCAGATCAATTTAACCCGGTGTTCGTAGAGGGCGTCGATCAAGGTGACGAACCGCTTTGCCTCGTTCCGCCGCGTCGGCTCCATCCGCGGAATGCCGGCGAGCACGATCGTGCCGTAGCGGCTGGCGATGGACAGGTAGTCGGCGGGGCCGAGGGCCTTCTGGCACAGGTCCTTGAATGCGGTGAAGGCGATGCCGCCCGCGGCCATGGGGATCTCGACGGTGCGGCCGTGTACGGTGAGACGGTCCGGACCGACGTCGGCGCCATGGGTCAGGCGCCGGAAGTAGTCTTCAAGCTTGGCGTCGGTGTCGGCGCCCAATGGCGTCAGGTAGACGTCCATCGTCCGCATGCTCTCGAGCCGGTAGTCGATGCCCGAATCAAGCTGCAGGACGTCAAGCTTCTGCTCGATGAGATCGATAAACGGCAGGAATAGCTCGCGCTGCAGGCCGTCCTTGTAGAGATCCCGCGGCGGGCGGTTGGAGGTCGCGACGATGACGACGCCGGCCTCGAAGAAGGCCTCGAACAGGCGGCCGAGGATCATCGCATCGGCGATGTCGAGAACCTGGAATTCGTCGAAGCAGAGGAGCCAAGCGCGTTCGGCGAACGTTCGGGCGACGTTCACCAGCACATCGTCGCGATCCTTGGGCCGGCCGCGTGACGCGCCGGTGAGGCTCGATTCGGCTTCGCGGCGGCGCAGCGCATTGAGTTCCGCCTGCACCTCCTGCATGAACGCATGGAAATGGACGCGGCGTTTCCGTTCGACCGGAGCACAGGCGAAAAAGATATCCATCAGCATGGACTTGCCGCGGCCGACACCGCCGTAGATGTACAGGCCTTGGGGCGGTTCGGCGCGCCGTCGGGAGAGCCCAAACCGGGCCTTCCAACCCTCTCGGCCCGAAGTCGGTTCGTAGGCCGCGAGCGCGTGGTGCAGGCTTTCCAGCTTCTCGACGGTCAGCTGCTGGGCGGAATCGCGCTGGAGATCACCGGCTTGCAACCGGGCGCGGTAGTGGGAAAGCGGTCCGTCGGACATGATTCGCGGCGTATGTTGCACCTGCGAAATAAGGTAATCGGCGGGAACCCTGATGTAAAGGCTGCCCCCGACGCGGTGCCGCACTGGCCGGGCGCCGTCCCAAACACTACCTTTGGACCATGAGCGAGTTGGTGGCCAACGGCGAAACTGCGCTGCGCCTTGGCGCTTTCCTGGGCGTCCTGGTGGCGATGATGGTCTGGGAGGTTCTGGCGCCCCGCCGCACACGTTCAGCGACGCGGGGCGTACGCTGGACCGCGAACCTGGGGATCGCTGTCCTCAACGCCGCGATGCTGAGGGTCCTGTTTCCCATTGCCGCCGCCGGCACGGCGGTGTGGGCGGATTCACGCGGCGTCGGTTTGCTCAATGTCGTCTCGATGCCGGTGCCGGTCGCCGTGCTGTTGGCGGTTCTTGTTCTTGACCTGGCCATCTACGCCCAGCACGTGGTGTTCCACAAGGTACCGCTGCTGTGGCGCCTTCACCGCATGCACCATGCCGACGTCGACTTCGACACGACCACGGGCGTGCGCTTCCATCCCTTCGAGATCGCGCTCTCGATGCTCTACAAGATGGCTGTGGTCGTGGCGATCGGCGCGCCGGCCATCGCGGTCATCGTGTTCGAGGTGATCCTCAATGCGACAGCCATGTTCAACCACGGCAACGTCCGCCTGCCGTCCGCCGTCGACCGGGCGCTACGGCTGCTGATCGTCACCCCCGACATGCACCGCGTGCACCACTCGATCCACCGCGACGAGACCGATTCCAATTTCGGGTTCAACCTATCGGTCTGGGACCGGCTGTTCACCACCTACCGGGCGCAGCCGCGGGACGGCCACGAGGGCATGACGATCGGCCTTCCGGTGTTTCGTGATCCTGCCGACCGGCGGCTCGATCGGCTGCTGGTCCAGCCTTTCCTCGGTCGCTAGCAGCCGTCGGCCCAAAAAGTGAAACCGCCGGGCAATGCCCGGCGGCTTCCTCCCCCCTTGGCTCCCCCGCGGTATTACATCCGCCGTGCCAAGGCACTCTTGACCTCGGCAATGGCCTTGCCGGGATTCAGATTTTTCGGGCACGTGTTGGTGCAGTTCATGATCGTGTGGCAGCGGAACAGCCGGAACGGATCGTTGAGGTTGTCGAGCCTGTCGCCCGCCGCCTCGTCCCGCGAATCGGCGATCCATCGATAGGCCTGCAGCAGCACCGCCGGGCCCAGGTAGCGGTCACCGTTCCACCAGTAACTCGGACAGCTGGTCTGGCAGCAGAAGCAGAGGATGCACTCCCACAGTCCGTCGAGATGTGCACGCTCTTCGGGGCTCTGCAGCCGCTCGCCGGCCGGCGGCGGGGTGTCGGCCTGCAGCCACGGCTCGATGGAGCGGTACTGCGCGTACGGCACCGACAGATCGGGCACCAGGTCCTTGACCACCGGCAGGTGCGGCAGCGGCATGATCTTGACGTCGCCCTTGATGTCCTCGATGGCCTTGGTGCACGCCAGTGTATTGGTGCCGTCGATGTTGAACGCGCAGGACCCGCACACGCCTTCGCGGCACGAGCGCCGGAAGGTCAGCGTCGGATCCATCTCGTTTTTGATCTTGATCAGGGCGTCCAGGACCATCGGACCACAGGTGCCGAGGTCGACATCGAAGGTGTCGACGCGCGGGTTTTCGCCGGTGTCGGGATCCCAACGGTAGATCTTGAAACGCCGGACCTGGGTCGCGCCTGACGGAGCCGGGAACGTCTTTCCGTCTCGGAGTTTCGAGTTCGCAGGCAGGCTGAATTGCGCCATAGGAACGCCTCCTTCGTGTTTAGTAGACCCGCGCCTGCGGTTTGATGTACTCGGCCTCGTTGGTCAGCGTGTAGGTGTGGACGGGACGGTAGTCGAGCGTCACCTTGCCCATGTCGTCCACCCAGGCCAGCGAGTGCTTCATCCATTCGTCGTCGTCGCGGTCGGGGCAGTCCTCGCGGGCATGTGCGCCACGGCTCTCCTTCCGCGCCTCGGCGGAGTAGATCGACGCCTTGGAACACGCCATCAGGTTTTCGAGCTCCAACGCCTCGACGAGATCCGAATTCCAGATCATCGAACGGTCGGAAAGCCGGATGTCAGCGAGGGTTTCCCAGATCCGGTCGATCTCGCGGCAACCTTCCGCCAGCACGTCCTGGGTGCGGAACACCGCCGCGTTGGTCTGCATGCTCTTCTGCATGTCGAGGCGGATCTCCGCCGTCGATTTCGAGCCGTTGGCGTTGCGCAGCCGATCGAGGCGGCTGAGCGCCATGTCGGCCGAGTCCTTCGGCAGCGGCGGTTGCGACGACCCCGGCTTGATCTTCTCTGCGGCCCGCAACGCGGCGGCGCGGCCGAAGACGACGATGTCGAGGAGCGAGTTGGTGCCCAGCCTGTTGGCGCCGTGCACCGAGGCACAGCCGCACTCGCCGACCGCCATCAGCCCCGGCACCACCGCGTCCGGATCCTTCTCCGTGGGGCGCAGGGCTTCGCCGTGGTAGTTGGTCGGGATGCCGCCCATGTTGTAGTGCACGGTCGGCAACACCGGGATGGGTTCGCGGGTGACATCGACGCCGGCGAAAATTTTTGCCGTCTCGGTGATCCCCGGCAGACGCTCCCACAGCAGGTCGCCACCCAGGTGCTCAAGGTGGAGGTAGATGTAGTCCTGCTCCGGGCCAACGCCCCGTCCCTCGCGGATTTCGACGGTCATCGAGCGGCTGACCACGTCGCGCGACGCCAGGTCCTTGGCGGTCGGCGCATAGCGTTCCATGAACCGCTCGCCTTCGGAGTTGGTCAGGTAGCCGCCCTCGCCGCGGGCGCCCTCGGTGATCAGGCAGCCGGACCCGTAGATGCCGGTCGGGTGGAACTGGATGAACTCGTGGTCCTGCAGCGGCAGGCCTGCGCGGGCGACCATGCCGTTGCCGTCGCCGGTGCAGGTGTGCGCCGAGGTGCACGAGAAATACGCACGCCCGTAGCCGCCGGTGGCCAGCACCGTCTCGTGGGCCTGGAAGCGGTGGACGGTGCCGTCGTCGAGGTTCCAGGCGACGACCCCCCGGCAGGCGCCGGCGTCATCCATGATCAGGTCGATGGCGAAATACTCGACGAAGAACTCGGCATCGAACTTCAGGCACTGCTGATAGAGGGTGTGCAGGATCGCGTGACCCGTGCGGTCGGCGGCGGCGCAGGCGCGCTGCACCGGCGCTTCGCCGAAGTTGCGCATGTGACCGCCGAACGGACGTTGATAGATCTTGCCCTCGGGTGTGCGCGAGAACGGCACGCCGAAGTGCTCAAGCTCGAGCACTGACGGCACCGCCTGGCGGCACATGTACTCGATGGCGTCCTGGTCGCCGAGCCAGTCGGAGCCCTTGACGGTGTCGTACATGTGCCATTCCCACGAGTCCTCGGCCATGTTGCCGAGCGCCGCGCCGATGCCGCCCTGCGCGGCGACCGTGTGGCTGCGGGTGGGAAAGACCTTTGTAATGCACGCTGTCTTGAGTCCGGCCGCGGCCATGCCGAGCGTGGCACGGAGTCCGGCGCCACCGGCGCCAACGACAAGCACATCGTAGGTGTGGTCGGTAATCGGGTAAGAGTCAGCCATGTTTCCCTAGCCCCCAAAGGACAGGCGGAACACGGCGAAGACGCACGACACCGCCAGAGCAAACAGCACGAATTTGGTAATCATCAGGGTGGCAACCTTGGCGCCTTCGCCGCCGACGTAGTCCTCGATCACCACCTGCATGCCGAGATAGGCGTGATAGAACAGAGCGACGACGAACAGCACCATCAACAGGCTGTTGCCGAAGATGGCGAGCCAGGCCTGGAACTGCGCGAGTTCGGCCCCGAGCATTCCGACGACGCTGAACACGAACCAGATGGACAGCGGGACAAGGGCGATAGCGGTCACCCGTTGCGCCCACCAGTGGCCGATGCCTTCCTTAGCGGATCCGAGGCCGCGGGCGCGGCCTAATGGCGATCGCATTTCCATCACGCGCCTCCCGCCACCGCGTAGGCGGCAAACAAGGTAATCAGCGTCATCACAACGGCGAACGCGACCATCAGCAGGCCCGAGGCGCGGAGCTGCGACATCTCGAAGCCCCAGCCGAAGTCCCAGACCAGATGACGGATGCCGTTCCCGAGGTGGTAGAACACGGCGAACGTGAATCCCCACAACAGGATCTGACCGAACCACGAGCCGAGGAACGCCTGGCAGGTGGCGAAGGCGTCGGTGCCGTATACCCCTGCGACCAGCCACCACGTCAACAGCAGCGTGCCGACCGTGAGGGCGACGCCGGTGATGCGGTGCAATATGGAGAGAACCGAGGTGATTTGCGGACGGTAGATCTGGATGTGAGGAGAAAGAGGACGGTTTGCGGATGCCATGGGGCGAGCCCTTTTCCTGAAGCTTCCCATCCAGCACACGAACGATGCTGCAAGTGCGAAGATTCAGGTTTATACCGTGGCTTTTCCGCTGTCAATGTTCGCAGGTGCAAAATCCGGGCTCGAAATTGAAAAGCGCAAGAATCCATCCCGAGCAACGAACTACCGGCAACATGTGCGAATAATTATTCTGATTTTCACGACTAACAACGCCGCTGCCGTAAGTGGTTGTTTTTCTTGTTCCCTGCTATCGGTTTTCGATCATCCTGTGGATAACCTGTGAGCCGGTTGTGAAAAGCTCTCCGAATCCGGCGTGAAAAAACTTTGCGGAACTGTGAAATAGGGATTGAACATTCGTTGCATCACTCCGCATGATAGCGCCGTACGCACATCAGTCGTTGCGGCAGATGCCTCGACCGACGCGGCGTACGTGTCCAACGGTCGCCGCCGAGGATCGGGGTTGGCAAACCGGAGGCGGGGGGCTCGTCCAGCGTCGCCCCGCCGATGGAGCCGCCGGACTGGCATCGCGGATTCGGCCCCGCGGTGCAGGGTCCGGGAAATGGTGGATCGCCTCGTCCCTCGGTGGGACGGACGCTCCGCGAGGGCGGCCCCCTTCCCTCGGGGATACCGGCTCCTTCGCGGAAAGGTGGTGGTTCGCGGCCGGCTTCGGCCGTTTCTGGACCATCCACCGACATGGGGGCTCGGGTCTGTCCGCGCAGGCCGCCCCATGACTGGTCCGTCCCCTTCGATGGTGATTCACCGGTATCGGCCGGCCTGGAGTCGACCCCGGCTCTCGGTGACTTCGGGTCAGGCCGTCGTCATGTGGCGATTCGGGTTGTCTTCTGCCCAGGGTACCCGCCGCCGCGTTGACGCAAACCGCAACGACCGTGACGCGTGCGGAGCCTGGCCGGCTCCAGAGGCGTCAGGGGCGTCGCTCAGGCGGCGCGGCACGTAGGTTTCCCAGGACCCGCGTCCCTGACGCCTCTTTTTTTTGCCTGCGTCGGGACCGGAACTGAGCCCAAAAACGGTCAGCGGCCTCTCGGCATCAGCACCCAGTAGTCGAAGTCGAGGACGACGGACGCGTCGTACTTGCCGTCGTCGCCCTTGTCGGGGAAATCGGTGCACGCCTGGTCCTTGGTCGCCACGGTGCGCAGTCGGAGCGCACCGAGATCCGTCCGTCCGGCGATCTCGGCCTTGTCCAACACCTCGGACCATGCGTGGACTGTGTGCCCGGCGAAGGTCGGGGCGACATGGCGGCCGCCGTTGATGGCGGCAACCTTGAAGGCGTTGGCCAGGCCGTTGAACGACAGCGCCCGGGCAAGGCTGATGATGTGGCCGCCGTAGATGATTCGCCGCCCGAACCGACCGTCCTTCTCGGTGAGCTGATTGAAGTGGACCTTGGCGGTGTTCTGGTAGAGCCGCGTCGCCATCATGTGCTCGGCTTCTTCGATGGTCATGCCGTCGACATGATCGATCTTCTCGCCCACGGCATAGTCGTCCCACAGGTGCGCGCTGCCGGCGAGGGCCGTGTCATACGACGACGTGTCGAGACCGGCCGGCACGGCGAGGTCGCCGGCATCCACGGCTTTCGGCAGTTCTGGTACCACCGTCTCCGGAGCGGGGGCATCGGCGTTGCCCTTGCGCACCATCACCCAGCGGACATAGTCGAGCACCGTTTCGGCGCGGTCGTTGACGCCGACGGAGCGCACGTAAACGACGCCGGTCTTGCCGTCGGAATTCTCCCTCAACCCGATGACCGTCGAGGTCGTGCTCAACGTATCGCCGGGATAAACAGGCGCGCCGAAGCGGCCGGCCGCGTAACCGAGGTTGGCGACGGCGTTGAGCGAGACGTCGGGGACGGTCTTGCCGAAGACGACATGGAAGGCCAAAAGATCGTCGACCGGCGCACGGTTGAGCCCGAGGCCGCGGGCGAACGCCGCCGATGACTGGACGGCGAAGCGGGTCCCGTAAAGCGCCGTGTAAAGCGCCACGTCGCCGTCGGTGACCGTCCTTGGCGTGGCGTGGACGATCTCCTGGCCGAGGCGGAAGTCTTCGAAGAAATTGCCGGGATTGGTCTTGTCGCTCATCGGTCCTGCCACCTCTCCCGTCAGAAGCCGTAGGCTTCGGCCAGATCCGGGTCCTTCCGGGCAACCAGCCGGGCCAGATCGACGATCACCTTGGCCTGCTTCCAGGTGGCGTCGTCCTGCATCTTGCCGTCGATCATCGCCACGCCGGTGCCGTCGGGCATGGCTTCGAGAATGCGCTTGGCGAACAGCACCTCGTCAACGTCGGGGCTGAACACCCGCTTGGCGATGCCGATCTGGTTGGGTGCCAGCGACCACGCGCCGGTGCAGCCCATCAGGAAGGCGTTTCGGAACTGGGCTTCGCAAGCGGCCTCGTCCTTGATATCGCCGAACGGCCCGTAGAAGGCGCCGAGCCCGTTGGAGACGCAGGCGTCGACCATCTTGGCCACCGTGTAGTGCCAGAGGTCCTGCTGCATGAAGGCACGCTCGGCCCCCTCATCCTCGCCCGGATCGGCGAGCACGCCGTAGAACGGATGACCTCCGCCGACGCGGGTCGTCTTCATGCCGCGCGAGGCGGCAAGGTCGGCCGGTCCCAGGCTCATGCCGTGCATCCGCGGGCTGGCGCAGGCGATATCGGCAACGTTCTTGACCCCCTGGGCCGTCTCCAGAATGGCGTGGATCAGGATCGGCTTGGTGACGCCATTCCGCGCTTCCAGCAACGCCAGGTACTGGTCGACGAAGTGGATGTCCCACGGTCCCTCGACCTTGGGGATCATCACCACGTCGAGCTTGTTGCCGATGGCGGCGACGATTTCGGTCATGTCGTCGAGGAACCAGGGGCTGTTCAGCGCGTTGACCCGGGTCCACAGACCGGTGTCGCCGAATTCGGTGGCCTGTGCGGCCTCAATGAAGCCGGCGCGGGCCGCTTCCTTGGCGTCCGCCGGGATGGCATCCTCAAGGTTGCCGAGCAGCACGTCGACCTGTTTCGCTGTTTCCGGCACGCGGGCGCGGATCTTCTCGATGTGCGGAGGGAAGAAGTGGATCATCCGCTCGGGGCGGACGGGCAGCTCGCGGATCGGCTCCGGCGCCCCGGCGGCGAGCGGCTTGTAGAATTGTGCGGGCAGTTTCACGGATTCCCTCCTTTATCGTTTCCTTCGTCTTGGCTCAGAGCGCGCCAAGCAGCTAGCTGAAAGTGCGAAATCGGTCGAATTGCGCCGGCGGCGGACGGCGGGCTGGCCGGCTGTTGCGGCGGTTCCCGGCGGTCTGCTACAAGCGGATGGGCGGCCGACCGGCCGCCGCGGGGGGAGAAGACCATGAGCGAACAGACCGGGCGGTTCGCCGACTGGATCGGCAATACCGAAAGCACCGACGACGACATCACGCTGGCTCCGGCGTTGGCCGCGGCGGCCACATTGGATGATACCGAGTCCGCGTTCGATGCTGGCACGGCGCTGCCGCCCCTGTGGCACTGGTTCTACTTCCTTCCCAAGGCGCCGCAATCCAAGCTTGGCCCCGACGGCCATCCCCAGCGGGGAGCCTTCATGCCGCCCATCGAACTGCCGCGCCGCATGTTCGCCGGCGCCCGTCTGCGGTTCCTGAAGCCCCTGGTCATCGGCAAGCCGGCGCGGCGCGAGGCCACCATCCTCGACGTCAGCGAGAAGAGCGGCGCCAGCGGCACCCTCGCCTTCGTCACCGTCGGCTACCGTTTCATCCAGGACGGCGAGGAGTGCATCGTCGAGGAGCAGGACATTGTCTATCGCGAGCCCGGCGCCCCGGTCCCGGCGCCCGAACAAGCCGATCTCCCGCCGCTGCCGGCGGGCGCCTGGTCGCGCACCATCGTTCCCGATCCGAGGCTGCTGTTCCGGTTCTCCGCCCTGACCTTCAACGGCCATCGGATCCACTACGACCGCGACTACACGACGAACGAGGAAGGCTATCCCGGGCTCGTCGTCCATGGTCCGTTGACAGCAGTCCTGCTGATGGAGCTTGTCCGCAGCAATGCCGACCGTCCCGCCGCCGGCTTCGCCTTCCGCGGACGCGCGCCGTTGTTTGATCTCGCGCCATTCCGCCTCGTCGGCGTCCCCGGCGACGACGGCACCATTGCCCTCGAAGCCCAGGGCCCGGACGGCAAGACGGCAATGACCGCGACCGCCGAACTGGCCTAGCGGAGGTTTCACGCCGCCGCCGATGCGGCCTCCATCTTGTCGATGGCTTCGGCCATGGCCACCAGCCGCTTGGCGCTTTCGACGTGCAGATTCTCGATCAACCGGCCGTCAGCGACCACGACGCCCTTGCCCTCGGCTGCGGCCTCGGCGTGAGCGTCGATAATCTTGCGCGACCACGCGACATCGTCGGGAGCCGGCGTGAACACCTTGTTGCAGGCGCCGATGGTTTTGGGATGGATCAGCGTCTTACCGTCGAAGCCGAGTTCGGCGCCCTGGCGGCAGGCGAACTCAAAGCCCTCGTCGTCTGACAGGTCGAGGTAAACGCCATCGACGATGTCGAGCCCCGCGGCCCGGGCCGCCAGCATGCACAGCCCAAGAGAGGTGATCATCGGCAGCCGTTCGCGGGTGTGGCTGCAGTCGAGCTCCTTGGCCAAGTCCGAGGTGCCCATGACCAGGCATTCCATGCGGTGTGATGCTTCGGCGATGCCCTCCGCTTCGAGCACGCTCCGCGGCGTTTCCATCATCGCCCAGATTTTCATCTCGGCCGGCGCACCGCTGGCGAACATGATCGACTCCATGTGACGGATGGCGTCGGCGCTCTCCACCTTGGGCAGCAGGATCGCGTCAGCGTTGGTTTTCGACGCGGCGGCGATGTCGTCGTAGCCCCATGGGGTCGACAGTCCGTTGACCCGGATGACCAGTTCGCGCATGCCGTAGCCGCCTGCCTGGACCGCGTCACAGACCTGCTGACGCGCAGTTTCCTTGGCGTCGGGCGCCACGGCATCCTCGAGATCGAGGATCAGTCCGTCGGCGGCCAGCGTCTTCGCCTTTTCCAGGGCCCGCGCATTCGAGCCCGGCATGTAGAGAATGCTGCGGCGCGGTCTCGCGGTTTTTGCCATGGTTTCCCCCTCCGATAGCCTTCATTTCGCAAGTGCAATAAACTAACCTCGGAAGGGTATCGATGGCAAGGTGACGGTCCGGGCGTTCCGACGTCCTACCGAAAATATGGCGGTACTTTCGATCCAATCCGGCGTCACGTGTGGCTCGGTCGGCAATGCCGCCGCGGCATTCTGCCTGCGCCGCGCCGGCCATGAAGTCTGGCCGGTGGACACGGTCCTGTTCAGCAATCACCCGGGCCATGGCACCTATCGCGGTCGGGTGCGGACAGCCGAAGACGTCGCCGAGATCGTCGACGGACTGGCAGACCTTGGAATTCTGGGCCGTTGCCGCGCGGTGCTCGGCGGCTACATGGGGTCGGCGGCAACGGCACGGGTCGTGCTCGACACGATCCGGCGGGTCAAGGCGGCCAGTCCGAACGCCCTCTATTGCTGCGATCCGGTGATGGGCGACCGTGAGTCCGGCCTCTATGTGGCGAACGATTTGGTTTCCGTGTTCCGGGATGACGCGGTCGCCGCCGCCGACATGCTGATGCCCAATCACTACGAACTGGAGCTGCTGACCGGGCGACCATTGCCGGCCATGGGCGACGTGATCGAGGCCGCCCGCGAACTCTTGAGCCGCGGCCCGTCGACCGTCGTCGTCACCTCCGTCATCGCCGACGGTATCCCCGAAGACACCATCTCGACGCTGGCCGTTACCGGTGCCGCGGCTTTGCGGGTGTCGACGCCTCGATTGGCGCTGACCGCCCGCGGCGCCGGCGACGCCTTGGCCGCCTTGATACTCGGCCACCGGTTGGACGGTGTTTCCCTTTCATCGGCGCTCGCGTGCGCGGTTTCGTCGGTCTTCGCCGTCATCGCGGCAACCGCCGAAGCCAAGGCACCGGAGCTCGAGCTCGTTGCCGCGCAACACTCCATCGTCGATCCGCCCCGGCTTTTCGCCGCCGAGGAGATATCATCGCCATGACCGCTCATTTGCGGTCGACAGCTTCGATTTGCGTTACTACCCTATCTGTTAAACCAACAAGCGCCGGGTAAACGGCGCGGGATTCGAAGCTTGGATGGCTATGGCGGCATACCTGGAAAACATTGAGTTCCTGGTCGTCGACGACAACGCCGGCATGCGGATGGTGATCAAGAATGTCCTGCATGCCCTCCAGGTGAAACGAATCAAGGAAGCCGACAACGGCGAAACGGCATTCGACATCGTTCGCACCACGCCACCCGATATCATCCTCTCGGACTGGGAAATGGCGCCCGTCGACGGTCTCGAGTTCACCCGCATGATCCGCAACAGCGAGCAGAGCCCAAACCCCTTCCTGCCGGTGATCATGGTTTCGGGCTACGCCCAGCGTGGCCGGGTCCTCGCGGCCCGCGACGCCGGAGTGACCGAGTTCGTGGTCAAACCGATCTCGGCGAAGACCTTGTTCAGCCGCGTTCGCGCCGTCATCGAGAGCCCGCGGCCCTTTGTCCGAACGAAAACCTTTTTCGGTCCCGATCGCCGGCGCAGCAAGATCGACTATGACGGCCCCGAACGCCGTGGCGAAGAGGCGAAGACCGTGGCGCCGCCGCCGCCCGATCAGGTCATTTCCCAGGACGAAATCAACGTCCTGTTCAATCCCGACACCGAAGGCGACAACGGCGAGAACGCCAAGTCCAACTGACCGCCGGGTCGGTTACGCCGCCTTTTGCATGTGCGAGCGGATCAGCTCCTCGGCGATCTGCACCGTGTTCAGCGCTGCACCCTTGCGCAGGTTGTCGGAGACCACCCACAGGTTCAGCGCGTTGGCGTTCGTCAGATCCTTGCGCACACGGCTAACGAAGACGGCGTCCTCGCCCGAACACTCGGCGGGGGTGACATATCCTTCGTCGACCCGGTGGTCGATGACGCTGATCCCCGGTGCCCCACGCAAAGCCTCGCGCGCCTCGTCATCGCTGACGGGGCGCTCGAACTCGACGTTGACCGCCTCCGAATGGCCGATGAACACCGGCACCCGCACGCAGGTCGCGGTGAGCTGAATATCGGGATCGAGGATCTTGCGGGTCTCGACCGCCATCTTCCACTCTTCCTTGGTCGAGCCGTCGTCCATGAACACGTCGATGTGCGGAATGAGGTTGAAGGCGATCTGCTTGGTGAATTTCTGCTGGTGCTGATGCGCCGGCTCGTTGACGTAGATGCCGCGGGTCTGGTTGAACAGTTCGTCCATGCCCTCCTTGCCGGCACCCGAAACGGACTGGTAGGTAGCGACCACGACGCGCCGGATTCGCGCCACCTCGTGCAACGGCTTCAGCGCTACCACGAGCTGGATGGTCGAGCAGTTGGGGTTGGCAATTATGCCGCGCTTGCGATAGCCGGCAATGGCGTGGGCATTGACCTCGGGCACCACCAGCGGCACATCGGGCTCCATGCGGAAACGCGAGGTGTTGTCGACCACGACGGCGCCGGCTTCCGCCGCGCGGGGGCTGTGCACCGCCGAGACCGACGCGCCCGGCGACGACAGAACAATGTCGGTGCCGCGGAAATCGAACGTGGCCAGGTCGCGCACCTTGAGGTCCTGCTCGCCGAACGACACTTCGCGCCCGACCGAACGCTCGGACGCCAGGGCGACGACCTCGTCGGCGGGAAACGCGCGGTCGGCCAACGTCTGCAGCATCTCGCGCCCGACGTTGCCGGTTGCGCCGACGACTGCGACCTTGTAGCCCATCGCTCTGTCCTCCAAAAAAAGAAACGGAACTGTACGCTTTTGGACTATTTTTTTGTTATAACGGCAGGGCCGCTTGACCGGTTGCGATGTGGGCTTGTACTTTGGTTGGTGTTTGCAATTCACGTTTGTTTTCCAAAATATCGCTGACAGT
>Ga0209568_1000120_pt1 | contig 27217 bp, 23 predicted proteins | sample WorMetOlspDAHAB2_FD_187406 | JGI IMG/M metagenome (GOLD analysis project Ga0209568, IMG submission 187406) | Marine gutless worms symbiont microbial communities from Max Planck institute for Marine Microbiology, Germany - Olavius sp. DAHAB.2... ...
GCGCGACAACTGGCTGTCCAACCGGATCTTCCAATCCGACGACCAAATCGTCGCCCTATGCTGCGAGGCCTGGAACAGGCTCGTCGAACAGCCCTGGAAGATCATGTCCATCGGCATGCGCCAGTGGGCCCATGGGTTCTGATCAATGCAGCTTGGTATTAGCATTGACATTTGGCGTATTTGGGACCGCCTCCTCGGCGGGCACGTAACGGGCAACGGGAACCCCGGCGATGAACGACCGGTATCGTCTCTATGGTGCCCTCGGGTCACCCTATGCCGCCAAGATGCGCGCGATCCTGCGCTACCGGCACCTGCCGTTCGATTGGGTGCCGGCCGATTTCTATTGGGCGCCCGACTACACGTCGCCGCCGCCGGAGATTGCCGACGTCGAACCGGCGATCATTCCGGTGCTGTGGTTTCCCCACGACGGTTCATACCGCACGGACTCGACCGTTCTCGCCTACCACCTGGAGGGATTGCACTCCGAAAGATCGCTGATTCCGGACGATCCCGGACAGGCTTTCCTGTCGCACCTGCTCGAGGACATGGGCGACGAATGGGGCGTCAAGATGGCCTTCCAGTTGCGCTGGGGCAACGAGCTCGACAACGAGTTCACGAGCCGCATGGTCCTCGGTGAAATCCTCGGATTCGCCGCCGACGAAGCGACGGTGACCGCTGCCGCCAAGCAGTTTCGCGACCGCCAGGTCGGCCGCATGCCCTATGTCGGCTGTACCCCCTACAACGCGCCGCTGATCGAGGAGACCTATCGGCGCGCGCTCGACATCGTTTCGATGCTGCCCGGCACGTCGCCGTTCTTCTTCGGCACCCGGCCCGGCCTCGCCGATTTCGGCTGGTACGGCGCCCTGTTCACCCTGTCCCGGGACCCGACCCCCGGCGAGACCATGCGGCGCAGGTCGCACGCCACCTGCCGCTGGGTGCAACTCCTCGACGAGGCGTCCGGCGTTTCCGGGGATTGGCTGGACCCTTCGGCACCGACGCCGGCGCCGGTAATGGAGATGTTGCGTCTCGCGGCCGATGTCTATCTGCCGTTCCTCCAGGCCAACGAGAAGGCCTACAGGGAGGGCGAGGAGATGGTCAATTTTTCGGCCCTCGGCATGCCCTTCGAGCAGGGGACGTTCCGCTATCAGGTCAAGTGCTTTCAGTGGCTCAAGGACGAGTACGCCGCCCTCGAGGGCGCACCCCGGGAACGGGTAACCCGAGTCCTCGACGAAACCGGCTGCCTGGCCGCGCTGCGCGGTTGAGCAAGGTCTGCGAGCGGAGACGACCGTGATCAATCTCTACTATTGGCCGACGCCCAACGGCTGGAAGATCACGATATTGCTGCACGAACTGGGACAGGACTACGTCCTGATTCCGGTCAACCTGCGGACGGGCGCGCAGTTCGATCCCGACTTCCTGGCGATCAGCCCGAACAACCGGATTCCGGCCATCGTCGATCACGATCCGGCCGATGGCGGACCGCCGATTTCGGTATTCGAATCGGGCGCCATCATGATGTACCTGGCCGAAAAGCACGGACGTTTCTGGCCTCGGGACGTGCGCGGCCGGTACGAGGTGTCGCAATGGTTGATGTGGCAGATGGCCGGCCTCGGGCCGATGGCGGCCCAGGCCCATCATTTCCGCGATTACGCGCCCGCGCCCATCGCCTACGCTATCGACCGCTACACCGACGAGGCGAACCGCCTCTATGGCGTCATGAACATACGCCTCAAGGACCGCGAGTTCCTCGCGGGCGACTATTCGATCGCCGACATGGCGTGCTGGGTGTGGGTGCGAACCCGCAAGGGGCAGGGCCAGGATCTGGACGACTTCCCCCACTTGAAGCGCTGGTACGAGACGGTGGCGGCACGCCCCGCGGCGCATACCGGAAGCCGCGTCGGCGTCGACCTTCTGGGGGGTCAGCCGACGATGACCGAAGACGCCAGGAAGGTCTTGCTTGGCCAAAGGGCGCGTCCTGCCTGAAGGTACGGAAGACCCGCCGCTCGGCCAGTTAGGAGATCTGTCGGGTCTGATCGGTCCAGTAGCGCGCCCGGATCGCCTTCTTGTCCGGCTTGCCGAGGGACGTCGTCGGCAGCGCATCGACGACGTCGACCGACTTCGGCGCGGCGACCGACCCCTTCCTCTCCTTCACCCAGCCGATCAGATCGTCCGCTTGTGCGCCGGCTTCGGCCTTGAGCACGACCACCGCCTTCACGGCCTCGCCCCATTTGTCGTCGGGGACGCCGACCACCGCCGCGGCAACCACGTCGGGGTGGCTCGTCAACGCGTCCTCGATTTCCCGCGGGAACACGTTGAATCCGCCGGTCACGATCATCTCCTTCTTGCGGTCGACGATGTAGATGAACCCTTCCTCGTCGCGCCGTGCCAGGTCGCCGGTGTGAAGCCATCCGCCGCGCAGGGTCTCCGCGGTTTCGTCGGGGCGATTCCAGTAGCCCTCCATGATCAGCGGACTTCGAAAGCAGATCTCACCGACCTCGCCAACGGGCGTTGGATTGCAGTCGTCGTCGAGAATCTGCACGTCGACACCGGCGATGGGTTTCCCGCACGACATTAGCCGTCCGGCGACGGCCGGATCGTGCTGGGACTTGCGCAGGACGACGGCGGTGTTCGGCACTTCCGCCTGCGAATAGATCTGCATCAGGACCGGCCCGAACACCGTGAGCGCCTCTTGGAGCTTGGTCGGGGAAATGGCCGAGCCGCCGTAAATGATGAGTTCGAGGCTGGAGAGGTCCGTCTGTTTGGCACGCGGCTCTTCGAGCAGGAGGTAGATCATCGTCGGCACCACGAACGTCGCGGTGATGCGGTGTTTTTCTACCGCGGCCAGGAACTTCTGGGCATCGAACCCGGTGTGCAGGATGACCGTCCCGCCGCGCAGCAAGATGGGCACGATCATGCAGCCGCTGGCGTGGGAGATGGGCGTTACGCACAAGAAGCGGATGTCGTGCGGCCATTCCCATTCACTGAGGGTCAGGAAGGCGTTCATCACCATGGATCGGTGGGTCAGGGTCACGCCCTTGGAGCGGCCGGTCGTGCCGCCCGTGTAGAGGAGCACCGCGACGTCTCCTGCGTCGGCCGGGCAGGTGAGCGGCCGCGCTTCGTAGGTTGCGGACTCCCGCAGCAGATCGGTTCCGTAGGCGGCCGGTCCCAGCGTCACCGCATGTCCGATTCCAGGGACCTGCCGCATCAGGTCGGCGCCGCGATCCTCGAAATACGGCGCCTCGACGACCAGGGTGCGGATGTCGGCATCCTCGAGGATTTGGGCATGATCGGCGGCGGACCCCAACGGATGAAGCGGAACGAAGCGAAGTCCCATGACGTAGGCGGCACACAGGACGCCGACCGCCGGGGGGACATTCTGCGACAGTTGCGAAATGCCGTCGCCGCGCCCCATTCCCATCTCGGAAAAAAACTGGATGAACCGGCTGACCTGGACGGCCAGTTCGCGATAGGTCCACGTCTCGTCCTCAAACACTATGGCGGTGCGGTGGGGATAGCGTTCGAGGGCGCGAATCAGCATCTCCCCGTAGCTCGTTCCCCTGTGCAAATCGCCGTAGGTCATGGGACAGAATCGAGATCACCCGGACACGCGATATTGCGTCGGTCGCGCAAACCCGATCGCGAGACATATGCACGGCCCTTGAAGACTGTAACGCCTTGCCCGGAAGCACGATCTTGACCGTGCGCCAATCAATACGGCGAATCAGGCAACGTGGACTCGGCCTGCGAGGGTTCAGGATACCCTTGAACTTTTCCCGACAATTCCCTGTTTCGGAATCCTGATACGCTGTTCCGGGCGTAGGTTTTCCCTGTTCCGCCGCGCAGGGAATTCGACCAGAAAAAACCGTAATCGCAGTGACTTAGACCGCTGAGGACGCCGCGACGAGGCCCGGATTCGCGTTTTTTCCCTGTTTTTTCCCTGCTAAGCAGGGAAATGGCCGGAGACGGGTTCGCTGCAGACTGCCTGCACCGCCACCAAGTCTCTGATATTAGAGAATTTTTCGCCGTATCGCGTGGCGTTCGATTCCCCGGCTTTTCGTGAGTGTGGTGCCCGTTCCGATTGGGATTTCGACCACGGACGGCCTGCTCCACCGCATCGACGCGGCAGGTATTCATTTCCCCTTGCAAAATTTTATGTTATCGATAACATAAACTGGGTTGGCAGCGTCACCAGAAGTGTCGCCGAGAATTTGACGAGGGAGCGCAAGCGACTTCATCGAGCGCCCAACGACCGGAAGGAATCCTCCCGGCAAAAACGGACGCAAGAAGGGAGAAACGACAGATGTTGGATCGTGACTACGCGTTGCTCGTGGGCAGCTACAGCGATATGGATGCGCTGGCCCATCAACCCTACGCCCCGGTCCCCGGCAAGGGAATCTATGCGATGACCCTCGACCGGGCCGGCAAGCTCACGCTCAACGACACGACCGAAGCGCTCAACCCCGCGGTGCTCATCCCCCACAGCAATGGCACGACGCTCTACGCCATCGTCGAGACCATCCAGGACGAAGGCGACGTGCTGCGCTACACGATCAACGGTGACGGCACCCTCGACTATCAGGACAGCTTCCGCGCCTCTGGCCGCTCGACCTGCTATCTGGCGCTCGCGCCGAACAAGGACGCGGCGATCGTGATCAATTATTGGGACGCCATCATCGATGTCGCCGACGTCGATGCGGACGGCAAGCTTGGGCCCCTGCGTCAGAGCTTCAAGCAGTACTACCGGCCCGAGGGCGAATGGCGCCAGGTGACCGACCGCGAGGACCATTGGGGCAACCGCCAGGTCGGACCGCACGCCCACTGCGCCCACTTCTGGCACGACTGGGTGTTCATTCCGGACCTCGGCGAGAACGCCGTGTTTCAGTACCGCTGGGACGGCGAGGCGAAGCAGCTGACCCGCGAAACCTACATTCCATTCGAGGCGGGATCCGGCCCGCGCCACATGGCGATGCATCCGACGCTGGACATCTGCTACGTCTCCAACGAGTTGTTCAACACCGTCTGCGTCGCCAAGCTCGACGCCAGCGACCCGGGCGAAAACAAACCGCGGCTGATCCCGATCCAGTACGAGTCGACCTACGACAACCGCGACAACGTCAGCTACGTCTCGGAGATCAAGCTGTCGCCGGATGCCAAGTTCCTCTACGTCTCCAACCGCGGCGACAACTCACTGGCGATCTTCAGGGTCCTGGACGACGGCCGGCTCGAACGCACCGGTCTGGTCCCCACCGGCGGCAAGTTCCCGCGCCATTTCGCCATCACGCCGTGCGGCCGCGCGGTCATCGCATCGAACCAGGACTCCGGCAACATCCGGGTGTTCAATCGCGATGTCGAAAGTGGCGCCCTGGAGATGACCGACGAGATGTTCGAGATCCCGGCGCCCAACTACATCCGCTTCGTCAACTGCTGAGCCGCGAACGGTCGTCGGGAGGGGGGAGTGCCATGCCCAAGTTTTCCGCCAATCTGGGATTCCTGTGGACCGAACTGTCCCTCCCGGACGCGATCTGCCGGGCGAAGGCGGCCGGATTCGAAGCCGTCGAATGCCACCTTCCCTATGACTTCGACCCGGGCGATGTCAAAGCTGCCCTGGACGAAACCGGCATGACCATGATCGGCCTCAACACCCGGCTGGGCGCCAACGGTGCCGACGATTTCGGCGTCACCTCCCTGCCCGGCCGCCAACAGGAAGCCCGGGACCTGATCGACGAGGCCATCGCCTACGGAGTCAAGATCGGGGTACTCAACGTCAATTGCGTCGCCGGCAAGAGCCATGGCGCGCCGGAGGCGGAAGGGGTGTACAGGGACAATCTCGCCTATGCCGCCGCCGGGGCGGCCAGGCACGGCCTCGGCATCGTCATAGAGCCAATCAACCAGCGCGATGCGCCGGGTTATCACCTGCGTTCGGCCGAGGCGGGGATCGAAACCATCAAGGCGGTCAGCGCCGACAATCTCAAACTGATGTTCGATTTCTATCATACGCAGATCATGCAGGGCGATCTGATCGAGCGGGTCCGCACCACCCTCCCCTACATCGGCCATATCCAGATCGCCGCCGTGCCCGACCGGAGTGAGCCCGACCGGGGCGAGGTCAACTACCCCGAAGTGCTGGCCGCGCTCGACGACATGGGCTGGACCGGTTGGGTTGGCGCGGAATACCGGTCGCGTACAACGACCGATGAAGGTCTCGGTTGGATGGGGGCCTACGGACTTCCGTCCCCGGCATGACCGGAATCGAACAGGGCCGCGGAGATCGATGAAGCGCCGCGGCCCGGAAAGGCACTGCCAATGACTGACACCGACAGCGACACCCGCATCGCCTTCATCGGCATCGGCCTGATGGGCAGCCGCATGGCCGACCGTCTCCTGGACGCCGGGTTCTCCCTTTCCGTCTGGAACCGATCGCCCGACAAATGCGCCCCCCTCGTCGCGAAAGGCGCACGGCAAGCCGCGTCGGTCGCCGACGCCGTATCGGATGCGGACGTGGCGATCACCATGCTGGCCGGCGCCGCCGCCATCGAAGAGGTCTACTTTGGTGCCAACGGTATCGTCGCGGCGGCACCGGCGTCATGCCTGTTGATCGACATGAGCTCCGTCGCCCCGGACTACGCCCGGGAGATCCACTGGCGGCTGTCGGGCGCCGGCCAGATCTGCAAGCTGGTCAATCAGACCATCGTGCACGTCTTCATAGGAGCGGTGACCGAAGGGCTGATGCTCGCCACCTCCCTCGGCGTCGACGCCGCCAAGGTGCGCGAGGCGATCGGCGGCGGTTTTTGCCAGAGCCGCATCCTCGAGATCCACGGCCAGCGCATGATCGACCGCGACTTTGTGCCGGGCGGCCCCCTAGAATTCTCCGTCAAGGACTTGAACAAGGCGGCGGAAATGGCCGAAGGCGCCGCCCTCGATCTGCCGCTGACACGCGCTGTCCTCGACGAGTACCGAGGCCTGGTCGACAGCGGCCGCGGCGGGTACGACCACAGTGCGTTGCTGCTGGCCTACGAAGAGGCCAACGCGCCGCACCGGATCTCGCCCGGCAAGTCGGATCGCCTGCCATGAGCCGGATCAGACCGCCGGCCCGGTCCGCGTGGGCATCGCTCCGCCGCAACCGGCGCATGGAGGAACGGAGGGCAGCGCGCCGGCTGGCCCAGCTCCATCGCGATCATCGGGGGACAGCCACAGCCGTTACCGTTAACATTTACGGCTCCATTTTCTGCTTCTGCGCGACGGTCCGGCATACCGGTCCGTCAACCTTCTGCTCGGCGGACGAACGCGGCATGCACTCGACGAAAACTATTCACTAGCAATAAAATAAATGGGATGAATAAAACAATATTGCGTCCATTGAATTATTTTGTGAATAACCGGAGGATAAGAATCGTAATATCGGTAGACCTAAATCCTTTATAGATTTTATTATTACTGATAATATGTTATGCTATTTTCTCTAAATAAGGTATTTTTTCTTTACTTTGCAACTTATCATTCTGACAAGAAGAAACTGGCGCAGTCAAGTTTCTGAGCGGGGATGACCACCAGAAGTTCAAAATCACCTTGCGGACGACGCGACATTCGGTTAAGTTATCGATATCATAAACGCGTTAAGTGCTGTTGCGAACGAACAAGGGTGGAGACGAGCCGTGCCAAGGATTCGCTTCGATTCGGTGAAAAAGAGCTACGGCTCGACCCTGATCCTGCCGCCATTCGACCTGGATTTCGAGGACGGCGAGTTCACCGTCCTGGTCGGGCCGTCGGGGTGCGGCAAATCCACGATCCTGCGCATGCTCGCCGGCTTGGAGGAACTTACCGAAGGCGAGATCTGGTTCGACAACACGCCGATCAGCAAGCTCGAGCCGAAGGACCGTGACATCGCCATGGTCTTCCAGGACTACGCGCTCTATCCGCACATGGACATTGCGCGGAACATGTCGTTCGGCCTGCGGCTGAAGAAGACTCCGAAAGCCACCATCGACGAGAAGGTCAACCGGGTCGCCCACATGCTCGGCATCGAGCACCTGCTCGCCCGCAAGCCCGGCGAGCTCTCCGGTGGCCAGCGCCAGCGCGTCGCCATGGGACGTGCTCTCGTCAAGGACGCCTCGACGTTTCTGTTCGACGAGCCGCTCTCCAACCTGGACGCCAAGCTCCGGGGCAAGATGCGGACCGAGCTTGCCGAGATGCGCGACACCCTCGACAAGAACATGGTTTACGTCACCCACGATCAGGTGGAGGCGATGACGCTCGGCGATCGCATCGTGGTCGTCGCCAACGGGCTGATCCAGCAAGAGGGAACGGCGGAGGAACTGTTTACCTCGCCGGCCAACAAGTTCGTCGCCGGCTTCATCGGCAGCCCGACGATGAACTTCCTCAAAGCCGAGTTGGTTGAGTCCGACGGCGGCCTGGCGGCCCAGGGCGACGGGTTCACGCTGAGACTACCTGCGAGCATCAAACCCGGCGCCGAGTCCGCTTCCGGACGGCACGTCACCGTCGGCATCCGCCCGTCGTCGTTCAAACTGGCGTCCGAGGCTCCGTCCGCCAGCTCGCGGATCGAGCTGTTCGTCAAGTTGTCGGAGTTCCTGGGCGCGCAGTCGGTTCTGGTCACGACATGCGGGGCCGAGGAAGTGCTCGTCGAACTGACGAGCGAGGATCGCGTTGAAGGCGGCGCAACGGCCGCGTTCACCGTCGCGCCCGAGGACATCATGGTTTTCGATGAATCGACCGAGGTCAGGCTCTGACGCCTGAGCAAAGTCCAAGAATTGACGATCAATCAGGAGGAACGAGGAATGCTCAAGCTGGCACGAACAATGGCCCTGACCCTCGCGGCGCTGGCGGTTTCGTTCGGCACCGCGCTGGCCAATCCGTATGAGCCCTACAAGGGAACGACGGTGGTCGCCAACTTCCCGGCGCACCCCCACTACCACGCCGTGATGAAGGTGCTGCCCCAGTTCACCAAGGAGACCGGGATCAAGGTCGAGGTGGACCTGCTGCAGTACCTCAAGATGCGTGAGAAACAGACCCTCGAGCTGACGAAGCGGAAGGGCGACTACGACCTGATCGCCTATGTTGTCTTCTCGAAGGCCGACTACGTCTATGCCGACCAGCTCGAGAACCTGGCACGGTTCTTCATGAACCCGAAGCTGGCCAATCCCGACTACGACGCCGGGGACCTGATCGACGGCTACGTCAAGAATATCGGCGTGGTCGGCGGCACCAAGGGCTACCTGCCGGGGCCCCTCCACTCCGTCTACGGCATCCCGTTCGGTTCGGAGACCTCCGTCCTCGGCTACCGCAAGGACATTTTCGAGAAGCACAACCTGAAGGTTCCCGAGACCTACGACGAGCTCCTTGGGCTAGTCTGCAAGATCCCCGAACTCGAGCCGGGTATGGGCGGACTGGCGTCCCGCGCCGCATCCGGACACCAGGCGAGCCACGCCTTCCTGCTGCACCTGGCACCGCTGGGCGGACGCATCTTCGATGACAAGTGGAACCCGATCGTCAACAACGCGGCCGGCGTCCAGGCGGCCGAGGCCCTGAAGAAGATTGTCGACTGCGGTCCCGAGGGCGCCAAGACTTTCGCCTTTGCGGAAGCCGGCAACGCCTTCCTCCAGGGCCGCACCGCCATGTTCCTGGATTCGACGGTGTTTGCCAGCTCGGTCGAGGATCCCAAGAAGTCGAAGATCGTCGGCAAGGTCGGCTGGGCGCCGCATCCGAAGGGTGTGCGTCGGGGCTCGCAGACTGGCGGATTCGGCATCGCCATCCCGAAGAACGCGCAGAACAAGGAGGCCGCCTTCCTGCTGATGCAGTGGCTGACCTCCAAGCATGGCGACAAGCTGGTCGCCTTGGCGGGCGGCAACCCGTCGCGCTACTCGACCCACGCCGACGCGGACGTGAATGCCAAGTACCCGCACATGAAGATCTTCGGCGAGGCGCTCAAGCACGCCGATCCCGACTGGCGGCCGATCATCCCCGTGTGGGGCAAGATCAACGCCGACCTGGGCACGGCGCTGTCGAAGGTGCTGACCGAGGACCTCGACATCCAGAAAGCGCTCGACGGCGTGGCCGAACGCACCAAGGCCACCATGAAGGATGCCGGCTACTACAGCTGGCAGTGAACCGGGCCGAGCGGGGGGCGGCCGTCTCGCCGGACGTCGCCCTCCCCATCCCCGGCCACCGTTCGACGTTGAGTCTTTGACCGATCCGGAGCGGGCTTCGCTATGACGACGGCAAGTATGCGGCGAATGACGCCTTACATGTTCCTCGCTCCCGCCGTGGCGATCATGTTCGTCGGGCTTCTCTATCCCGTCGCGTACATGGTCTACGCCAGCTTCCTCGACTGGAATCCGAGCCAGCTCATCGGAGAGGCTGAGGGGGTTGGCCTCAGGAACTATCTCAACCTGCTCAAGGACGAGAGCTTCCGTGAGTCCACTGCCGTGACGTTGAAATTCTCTTCCATTGTCGTAATCACGGAAATGGTCGTCGGGGTGGGACTGGCCTTGTTGCTGGACCGGAACATCCGCGGCATTTCGGTCCTGCGCACCATCTTCATCCTGCCGATGATGATCGCACCGATCGTCGTCGGCCTGATGTGGCGCTACATGTACCACCCGACAGTCGGCATCTTTAACCGGACCCTGAAGGACTGGGGTCTGGAACCGATCCCGTGGCTGTCGGACTCCGGCTGGGCCCTGGCCTCGATCATCATTGCCGACATCTGGCAGTGGACGCCGTTCATCTTCATCCTCGCCCTCGCCGCCCTCCAGTCCCTGCCGCGGTCGGCCCTCGAGGCGGCCCGCATCGACGGCGCGTCCGGCTGGCAGCAGATCCTTCACATCAAGCTGCCGCTGATGATGCCGGTGCTGGTCGTGACCCTGCTGCTGCGCCTGATCGACTCCTTCAAGGTGCTGGAGGTGATCCTGGTGATGACCAACGGCGGACCGGGGCTGTCCACGGAGATCCTGTCGCTGCGCATCGCGCGCACCGCCTCGGAGTTCCGCGAACTCGGCGTCGCTGCGGCCATGTCCAACTACCTGCTGCTGCTGTTGCTCGCCCTGACCGTCATCATGTTCGTCTACAACAAGGTCGTCGAAGCCCGCGAAGCGGCAGTGCGCCAGGCAGCCGAGGAGGTCTAGGGCATGAACACCACCTACGAACGCCAGAACCCGGCCTTCTATGCGCTGATCGCTGCACTGATCCTGATGTCGATCGCGCCGATCTATTTGATGCTGTCGACGTCGTTCCGGCTCAACGTCGACATCATGAGCGAAACGTCGAGCCTTCTGTTCTTCCCGACCCTGCAGAACTACGAGACCGTGCTCTGCAATGTGCTGTGGTACGAACCGGGGCACCTCGACTACTGCGACCCGACCTTCGGACGCGCCCTGGGCAGCTCGCTCCTCGTCGCCCTGGTCTCCACCGGCATCACCCTGGTCGTTGGGTGCATGGCGGCCTATGCCCTGGTCCGTTTCCGGTTCATGGGACGCGGCACCATGTCGATGACCACGCTGATCATGCGCATGGTTCCGCCGGCGGTGCTGCTGGTGCCGGTGTTCGGCATCTGGACGTTCCAGTATCAGTTGGACGGCACCTACGCGGGCATCATCCTGGTCTACGTGGCGATGAACCTGCCGTTCGTGATCTGGATCCTGCAGAGCTTCATCGTCCAGGTGCCGATCCAGCTTGAAGAGGCGGCCCGCATGGACGGGGCGAACGCCTTCCAGGTGTTCTTCCTCGTCGTGCTGCCGGTGATCAAGCCGGGTCTCGCGGCGGCATCGATCTTTACCTTCCGGATCGCCTGGAACGAGTTTCTGATCGCCAACGCGCTGCTCGACCGCAACACGCGGACCGTGCCGGTGACCATCGTCAATTCGCTCACCGAATACGACATCGACTGGGGGGTGATCATGGCGACGGGCATGCTGCTGGCGATCCCGCCGATCATTTTCACCTTCGTCGCGTCGAAGCAGATCATCACCGGCATGACCGCCGGGGCCGTCAAGGGATAGCGGCTCCAGAGAAGAAGCGAACCTCGGAACTCTCGGCCCTCGACAACGGCTGGGCCGAGAGTCCCGGAGCCATCATCGACCCGAGGCGCCCGCTTCTGCCCGCATGTTATCGCTAAGGCATTGTCCTGGAAGGCAGAAATGTTATCGATACCCCTTGACCGACTCGCGGCCTGATCACAGTATCTCTGAACGGTGCCCGTGTGGGCTGCCGCTGATCGCGGACCGGATAGCCGCCCGCCCGTCACGCTCGAAGAGACTACAGCTTGAGTACCAGACAACGTCCTCCGACCATGGCAGACGTCGCCCGAAGGGCCGGCGTCTCGACGATGACGGTCTCCCGCGCCCTGAACCAAGGGGGGTCGGTCAAGGAAGAAACCCGCAACAAGATCATGCTGGCGGTCGACGAGTTGGGCTATGTGCTCGACATGACCGCCGGGGCCTTGTCCTCCAAGCAGACGGGCTTTGTTTCCGTGCTCATCCCGTCGGTGAACAATTCCAATTTCTCCGAAACGGTTCAGGGCATCTCCGAAGTGCTGTCCACGGGCGGGACTCAGATCCTTTTGGGGGACATCGACTACTCCCGGCAGCGGGAGGAACAGCTGATCGAGACCATGCTGCGCCGGCGTCCCGAAGGGATCATCATGACCGGCGGCGTGCTCACTCGGGAGGCAAGGAAGCTTTTGGAGCAGGCGGCGATCCCGGTGATCCAGACGTGGGACTTGCCCGCCAATCCCGTGGGGCACGTGGTCGGCTTTTCAAACGCCGCGACCATCGAGGATATGATGGCGCGCTTGCTGTTTCGCGGGTATCGGAGGATCGCCTTCATCGGCGGCGACAAAGGCAGCGACAAGGCGGCTGACGATCGCGGCAACGACCGGCGCCTCGGCTACGAGCGGGCGGTCAAGGCGCTGGGTTTGGAGAGGTCTCACGTCGTCCCCGTCGGCGAACCACCTATCTCGTTCGAGCGCGGCGGTCGCGCCGTCGTCCGGCTTGTCGAGGAATGGCCGGGGGTCGAGGCCGCGATCTTTGTTTCGGACCTTCCGGCCTGCGGGGCGATCATGGAATGCCACCGGCGCGGGTGGGATGTCCCCGGACGGCTCGCCATCGCCGGATTCGGGGATTTCGAGATTTCCCGATTCTGCTGGCCGACCATCACGACGGTATCCGTAAGCTGCACGGAGATCGGCCGTCAGGCCGGGGACCTGATGCTCCGGGCGATCAAAGCCGCGCGATCCGGAAAGCCCCTTCCGCCACAATCGATCACCGTCCCGCATTCGATCATCGAGCGGGACAGCACCTGACGGTCGCGCGCCGTCTCAGCCGAACGACAACTGGACTTTCATCGACGCCTTTCGGTCACCGGCCGTCTCGAAGGCGGCCACCGCGTCATCAATGGGGAACACACCGGTCAGCAGGGACTCCAGCGGAATCCTCTTGGCGCCGATCAGTTCAACGGCCCAGGCGAACTCCTCGTGGAAGCGGAAGGACCCGCAAACCTCGATTTCCTTGGCGACGATCTGGTTTTGGGGAATCGTCACCTCGCCGCCGAGGCCAAGCTGGATCAAACGCCCGCGCGGCCGGATCACGTCGAGGGCGGAGCGCAAGGCCTGTTCGGTACCCGACGCCTCGATCACCACGTCGAAGGTTCCCTTGCCCAGGCTATAGGCCGCCAGCGCCGCCGCATCGGTTGCGACATTGATCGTCCGGTCGGCGCCAACCATGCGGGCGCGTTCCAGTGCCTCGTCGACGATGTCGGTGGCGACAACCTCGAGGGCGCCGTGGACCTTGGCGGCGGCGACGGCCAGGGCGCCGATGGGACCGGTACCGGTCACCAGGACACGGCGACCGATCAGGTTGCCGGCCCTGTTGATGGCGTGCAGCGCAACCGACAGGGGCTCGGCGAAAGCCGCCTCCTGCGGCGTCGTTCCCTCCGCCACCTTGTGGCATTGCCAGGACTTGGCGACCAGGGCCTGGCTGAAGGCGCCCTGGACATGGGGGAACCGCATGGCGCTGCCGTAGTACCGCATCTCGACGCACTGGTTGTAGAGCGCCTCCCGGCAGTATTGGCAGTCGTAGCAGGGTTGACTCGGATTGATGGCGACCAGATCGCCGGCCGAGAACCCGCTGACCCCCGCGCCGACGTCCGAGACCCTGCCGGCCACTTCATGGCCGAGGGTCATGGGCTCCTTGATGCGGATGGTTCCGAAACCGCCGTGATTGAAGTAGTGCAGGTCCGAACCGCAGATCCCGCCGGCCTCGATGGCGACCTGGATCTCTCCGGCACCCGCCGAAGGGGCATCCTGCTTCTCGATCCTCAGATCTTTCGAGCCGTGACAGACGATGGACTTCATGATCGATCCTTTCAGAGGACGGGCGTCGGCAGGTCACGGCCCTCGAAGTGCGCCACGAGGTTGTCGCAGACCAGCCTGCCCATGGCCTTTCGGGTCTCGATGGTGCCGCTGGCCTGATGGGGCTGCAGCAGCACATTGTCGAGGGTGAAAAAGCGTGGATTGATGTGCGGCTCGCCGTCGAACACATCCAGGGCGGCGAAACCGAGGGCCTTGTTCTCCAAGGCGTCCAGCAACGCGTTTTCGTCGACCGTCGACGCTCTGGCGATGTTGATCAGCATGCCCTCCGGACCCAGGGCCCGGATGACCGAGTCGCTAACGATGTGGTGGGTTGCCGGTCCGCCGGTCACCGTGACGAACAGGAAATCCGATCTTTCGGCGAGGGCCACGGCGTCGGGGACGAACGTCCAGTTCCGGGCGAAATCCCGTTCACCCAGGTCCGAGTAGGCGATGTCCATGTCGAATGCGGCGCAGCGCTTGGCCACTTCGAAGCCGATCTGTCCCATGCCGAGGACTCCGGCCCGCTTGCCGAACGCCCGCGTTTGGAGGGGATAGAAGCCCTGGTCGGCCCACGCCCCGGAGCGGACCCAATGGTCCGCACCGACGATACCGCGCGATGCGGCAAGCATCATCGCGACGCCGAAATCCGCCACGTCACGGGTCAGAACCTTCGGGGTGTTGGTCACCCGAAGGCCACGCGCTCGCGCAGCCTCGAGATCGACGGCATCAAATCCAACACCATAGATGGCAATGATTTCCAGGTTGGGCAGCGCGGCGATCAGGTCTCCACTTGCTCCAAACTCTCCGCGGGTGACGATACCGCGGATCCGCTCGGCGCGTTCGTCGACGAAGGCCGTCCCGTTATCGGCCTCGAGGTATCGATGCAGCGAAAACCGCTGCTGCAGGACGTCGACGTCCCACGACGGATAATGACCGATCTGAAGGATGTCGGGTTTGCTCACCATGCACCGCCTTTGCGCGCGGCTTGACAATGACGCCGCTGACGATTTATGTTATCGATAACAGTTCCATAAGCAAGAAAAATCAACAGCACAATGTCCGGGTGGAGGGCCTCCGCGTGAACGCATTGAAAATGTTCGACCTTGAAGGCCGCCGAGCCCTGATCACCGGCTCCGGACAAGGCATCGGTTTCGAACTGGCACGGGGCTTGGCCTCCGCCGGTGCGGACGTCATCCTCAATGATATCGATACAGAGCGCCTGGCGAACGCGGCCGATAAACTGCGCTCCGAGGGGGCGACCGTTCATCCGCTGGGTTTCGACGTCACCGACCCGGAAAAGGTGACGGCGGCGGTTGACGGCTTCGAGGCCGAGACCAGCCCGATCGACATCCTGGTCAACAACGCCGGAATGCAGTTCCGGGCGCCGTTGGAAGAATTCCCGATCGATCGCTTCGACTTCATGATGCGGCTGAACCTGAACTCGGCGTTCTATGGCGGCCAGGCGGTGGCGCGCCACATGATCCCGCGCCAGCAGGGCAAGATCGTCAACATCTGCTCGGTGCAGACCGCCCTCGCCCGACCCTCCATCGCGCCCTATACGGCCTCGAAGGGCGCGGTCGCCAACCTGACCAAGGGCATGGCCACCGACTGGGCGAAATACGGACTCCAGATCAACGGCCTGGCCCCCGGCTACTTCAAGACCGAACTAACATCGGCCCTGGTCGCAGACGAGGAGTTCACGGCCTGGCTCAGCGCCCGGACGCCGGCCGGGCGATGGGGCGAAGTCAGCGAACTGGTCGGCGCCTGCGTGTTTCTGAGCTCGGCGGCATCGAGCTTCGTCAACGGGCACGTTCTCTATGTCGACGGCGGTATCACGTGTTCGGTTTGAACGGCGGCCCGTGGTCGTCGTCATGGGCGTCTCGGGCTGCGGCAAGTCGACGGTCGGCGAGGCGCTCGCCGAGCGCCAGGGCCTGCCGTTTCTGGATGGCGACGACTTCCATCCCGAGGCCAACGTCGACAAGATGTCCCACGGAATCCCGCTGACCGACGACGACCGCTGGCCCTGGCTGGCGATCCTCGGCGCCGCGATGCGCGCGCATGCCGACCAGACCGGTGGTGTCGTCGCGACCTGTTCGGCTCTCAAGCGCGTCTATCGGTCGAAACTCTCGGAGGCGATCGGCCTGCCCGTCGTGTTCCTGCTGCTCGAGGGGAACCGGGACACCCTGTTCGCGCGCATGAGCGCGAGGAAGGATCACTACATGCCGCCCAGCCTGCTCGACAGTCAGCTCGCCGCTTTGGAATTGCCGCAGTCGGACGAACCGGTCCTGACGGTTTCCATTGCGAGGGATGTGGACGCCATCGTCGACGAGGCGGAGGCGGCGCTGGCCGGCCTGATCGGCGATCGCTAAGCGAGTCGGGAAGAAACCCTGAAACGACCCATACCCACGGTACTCAGCAATCCCGGATGAAGCGCCTCGCCTCGCCGCCGTTGCTCTACTTCGGACGCCGACGGGGCCAAGAACAGACCTCCCCCAAGACCACCTCGCCGGGCGCGGCACTGCCGCCCCGGCCTTCTTCTTTCCGAAGGCCGGACTCGTCGGAGACGACAGCAAACGGCCGTTTAGGGTCCTGCTCGGCTGTTTGCCGCAGCTTTCATATAAGGAAATGTCATCCAGACCGGACGCTCGACGATCTATCGCCCCGGACGCTTGAAGCGCTTTCGTGCGCGGTCGACTTCGGCCCGGATCGCGCACGCCTCGACGTGGTCGTTGATCAGCCCCATGGCCTGCATGAAGGCATACACCGTCGTCGGTCCGACGGAATCTCCAGCCCATCTTCTTCAAGTCCTTCGACAGTGCCGTGGCCGTCGCTGAGGTGGACACGGTCTGCGGTGCGGCCAGGTCCGTCGGGTCCGGCTCATAACGCCAGATGAAGGCGGCCAGAGACCCCTCCCGGTCGACGATCTCCCGGGTCCGCGCCGCATTGTTGATCACCGCCTCGATCTTCCCGCGGTGGCGGACGATCCCTGCGTCCTTGAGCAAGCGGTCGACGTCCCGCGATGTGAAGCGCGCGACTTTGTCGAAGTCGAAGTGATGGAAGGCGGCGCGAAAGTTGTCGCGCTTAGCGAGGATGGTGCGCCAACTCAGCCCGGACTGGAAACCCTCCAGGCTCAGCTTCTCGAACAAGCGGTGATCATCAGCGACGGGAAATCCCCATTCGGTGTCGTGATAGCCGAGAAACTCAGGTGCGGCCCCGCACCAGCCGCACCTGGGCCTCCCGTCGGGTCCGGTGATCGTCGCGCTCATCTGTCGACCTCCTCCTTCTCATGGGTTTCCCCCGGCCCGGCGCTGGTCTTCGCGGACCGCCAGGAGAAGACCACATTCAATCGATCAAAAATGCCAGACGCGCGTCGGCCTTCGCAGGCGTGATGTCGAGGATCTCGGCGTCCACGACCTTCTCGGCGACGAACGGATCGGAGTTCACCCGATCCTGGAGGTCCGAGAGCGACGTGTTGTGGGCGACGATCCCTCCGCCGAGGCCGGGCTGAAGGCTGCCGGCCAACAGAAAGACCCCGTCATCAAAGCCGCGTCGGACCCAGTCGTTGTGGCCGTCCATGAACCGGCCAGCTTGGGCTTTGTTCCCTGCAAACTTCAGAAGGATGACAAACATCGCGGTGCTCTCCTCTTGGGAAAAGGGTCGGTCAGTTAGCGCTCGTCCTATTCGCAACGGTTTCTGTTCTTAGCTATATTATTCATATATGTACTAAATGACGAAATAAGCGCTCCTACTCGATCACCGAAAGCGCACGCTGCAACGCGCCAGGGTCCATGTCCTTCAACGTCTCGGCCAGTTCGGCCTGAACTCTCTCCACTTCCTTGGCGCCGGCCGCCTGGCGTTCCGCACCGAGGGGCGTCACCGCCGCCCGCACAGCCCGCCGGTCGTGCGGATCCTCGACCCGCCGCACCAGTCCGTCGGCCTCCAGCCGATCCATCAGCTGCGTGATGTTGGACCGCACGCAGGTCATTCTCTTGGCGCATTCGCTCAGGTTGAGGGGTTCACCGGCCTCCATGAGGTGCGTCAGCGCGCCAAATTTGGCGAGTGACAGCCCGACCGGCGCCAACGCTTCTTCGAGGCGCTGCTCGACGGCCCGCCCGGCGTTGACGACGGAAAACATGAGCTGTCGGTCCCGTTCACCTTCGGCACCATGCTGAATGCGCGTGTACTTCATATATGAATTGTATAGGCATGACGGTTCTTTCTGTCAATTCCCCTCGCACGGCGCATCTCACCGGCCGTTTGCGCTGGACACAGCCGCCGGACCAGGGTCGGAAGCGGTGATTGCCCGCTTTGCGTGCAGATACCGACGGATCGTGGTTTTCTGGCGCCGATTCAGGCGCTGTTCGGGCTCCAAGATTCGCGTACTAGGGGAAATCCCCTATACGCCTAGGTGTTCAACCTAATACTTTAACGCGAGCGATTTTCGTAAAATTCTTGCGTCTTTTTTTCGCAACAAGACGTTGATTGAAAGCGCAGGAACAAACGATGGAACCACGCATTAGGCATACGCCGAAGGGTTTCATGTTCGTGGTCCTGGCGGCGGTTCTGTCATTGGCGGCCGGCGTTCTCCCGCTGACCTTGCATGCGCAAAACAACACGACAGCCAACGACCAGTTTGCGATCACGGTCGGCGCTTACGCGGGAGATGTCAGCGCACTTTTGTACATCGCTCGGGAAAAGGGCTACTTCGCGGACCAGGGTCTCGACGTCGAGTTGAAAGAATACCCGAGCGGCAAACAGGCCGCCGACGACATGCTGGCGGGTAAGTCGGATGTCTTCGCCGCGGGCGAGTTCGTCTTCATCACCAACGTGCACGGCGGCAACCCCGACCTGCGAATCTTCGGGACGATCTCGAAGTTCCGGATCGACCAGTTGCTCGCCCGAACAGACATGGGAGTCGCGGTGCCCGGTGACCTGCGCGGCAGAAAGATCGCCGTGCTGAAGAAGGCGACGTCGGAGTTCTTTCTCGGTCGAACCTTGGAAATGAATGGGATGGCGCTTCGCGACGTCCAGCTGGTCGATTTGACCCCACCCGAAATCGTGCGAGCCGTTCTCCGCGGCGACGTGCATGCCGGCCAGACCTGGGACCCGAACGTTTACGAAATCAAGCGGGCGCTTGGCGACGCGGCGATGATTGTCGATCCGGTAATCCCGCCCGAGGAAACCTTCGTCCTGGTCACCCGGAACTCGTGGCTCGAAGCCAACCCGCAAGCGGCGCGTCGTTTCCTGAGGGCGTTGATCACGGCGGAAGAGTTCGCGGCGCGCCACCCGGACCAAACCAAGGACCTTCTCGCCGGATGGTTCGGCCTGGAGGCGAACTACCTCAACTATCTCTATCCCCGCATCGACTTGGAGGTCCGGCTATCGCAACGCCTGTTGCTGGTCATGGAGGACGAAACGCGCTGGGCCGTTGACGAGAAAATCATCGGCGCGAAGGAAGGGCTCAACTACCTCGATTTCATCCATACCGGCGCATTGCGGGACGTCGATCCGGCGAAGCTGACGATCATCGAATAGAGGGCGGTAACGGTCGATGACATTTGCCGAAGGAGAACCTGCATGACCAAGCGATCCCTGACGGCCTGTATCGCGGCCTGCCTCGCTGTCGGCCTGGCGGCCTGGTTCTTCCGGGGAGCGCACCGGCTCCTTTGGCACGCGTCACCGTCGCGGCCTACGCGGGCGACACCGCGGCGCTGGTGTGGATCGCCGAGGACCAGGGCTTCTTCGCTGATGCCGGGCTCGACGTCGAGATCAAGCAGTTCGAGGCCGGAAAGCTCGCAGCCGACGCCCTGTGGGCCGGCGAGGCCGACCTGTCGACGTCGGCCGCTTTCGTCCTCGTCAGCCGCAGCTTCGCTGGGCCGGACGCAAAGGTGCTGGCGACGGTGGCGTCTTCCGAAACGAACTTCCTCGTCGGCCGGCGGGACCGGGGCATCGAACGCCCCGAGGATTTGGCGGGCAAGACCGTCGGTGTCACCCGCGGCTCCGCTGGCGAGTTTTTTCTCGGCCGCTTCCTGGACTTCAACAATCTTCGTGCGGACGATATCACGGTTGTCGACCGCCCCCCATCGGGTCTGGTTCAGGGCATCGCCGACGGTACGCTCGATGCGGCCGTAACGTGGAATCCTAACGCCTTTGAGATGCGTCGCCGTCTCGGCGACCAGGCGGCCGTGTTCCCTGCCCAAGGAGGCCAGGAACTCTATTTTCTGCTGCTCGCCGACGCCGGTTGGCTGGCAGAAAACGAGACCTCGGCGCGGGCGTTTCTCGCGGCACTGTCGCGGGCGGAAGCTTTTGCCGAAGAGCGCCCCGGGGACGTGCGGTCTCTGCTGATTCGGTTGTTCGGATACGACCCCGGATACGCGGACCATGCCCTCGAAACCCACCGATTCACGGTCGAAATGCCGCAGGCGCTGATCATCTCGCTGGAAAACCAGGCACGGTGGGCCATCGAAAGCGGATTGGCCGCGGCCGGCCGAGTGCCCAACTACCTGGACTTCCTGCACCTGGGCGCGCTCGACGCCGTGCGTCCGGTTGCCGTGACGGTAATCCGCTAGATGCAGATCAAGACGATCCTGATGGCCATTGGGGCGCTGTGGCTTTTCATCGCCACGGTCGTCGGCGGCGCGCTCTACCAAGCGTCCGCCGACATTCACGCCGCCAGCACGAAAGGCCATTTGGCGGATCGGATCCAGCGGGCCGTGTTCGAGCTGAACATCTTGAGCGGCGACTATCTGCAATATCCCAGCGTGAGAGCGCAAACACAGCTCGATCAAAAGGTCGAGGGATTGGGCAGAACGCTGACGTCGTCCGGTGTCGTCTTCGAAAAGGAACGCCGCGAGTTCGGTATCCTCGGCAACGGCTATGAGGCGATCAGGTCGGTGCTCGACCGGCTGACGTCCGACACGGCCGATCCTGCGGCCGGAACTCCTCTCTCTTCCGCCGCAGTCGAGCGGCTTCGCAACCGGTTGAGGCTGGTGTCGCAGACCATGGCATCGACTGGGTTCCAGCTCGTCGAGCGGGCCGAGAAAGAGAGGGCAATGGCCGTCGACGACGCATCAAGGCTCGCCGGCCTCCTGTTCGGCATCACCGCGATCTTCCTCGTCGGAACGGCGGTTGTCTTCGCCTCACGGGTCATCCGACCCCTTGGTCGTCTTCGGGATGGCATCGAGTCGTACGGCCGAGGAGACACAGAGTCCCGCATCCGGGCAACGCGAAAAGACGAGATCGGCGCCGTCGCGGCGGCCTTCGACACGATGGCCGATCGGCTCGGCGAGACCACCGTTTCCCGCGACGCCCTGGCCCGCGAGGTAGAGCACCGCCGCAAGGCCGAGGACGAGCTGGCCCGAAACGTCATCCAATTGGAAGCGGCCAACAAGGAAATGGAAGCGTTCACGTATTCCGTGTCGCATGACCTGCGGGCGCCGCTCCGGGCGCTCGACGGGTTCAGCGCGGCATTGCTGGAGGATTACGGCGACAAACTCGATGGCGAGGCAAAGACGTACCTCGGGTACCTCCGCGAAGGTAGCCAGGAAATGGCCGGCCTGATCGACGACCTGCTGCGGCTCTCCCGATTGACCCGCGGCGACCTCGTCATAGCCATTACGAACCTCTCGGAGATGGTCGCCAAGGTCGAGAAGGAGTTGCGCGACGCAGAACCGGGCCGCGACGTTGCGTTCGACATCGCGTCAGACGTCGTCGTCCGTGGTGACGCCCGGCTGCTCCGCCAAGTGATCGAGAACCTTGCGGCCAACGCCTGGAAATTCACGCGCGGGCGGACCGACGCACGCATCGACTTCGGGGCAGTCGAGAACGGCGGGACGACCGTTTGTCACGTTCGGGACAACGGTGCCGGCTTCAACATGGCGTACGCGGACAAGCTGTTCACGCCTTTCCAGCGTCTCCACGGTGCGGATGAATTCGAGGGCACCGGCATCGGGCTCTCTACGGTCGAAAGGATCATCCATCGTCACGGCGGTCGGGTCTGGGCGGAGGGCGCGGTCGGCAAAGGTGCCACCTTCTATTTCGAACTCGAAACCGGAAAGAGCAGCGCATGATCATCAGCGGAGAAGCGAAAAAGATCCTCCTCGTCGAGGACAGGCCAAAGGACATGGCACTGACCTTGCGCGCACTGGAACGTGCCAACGTCGCCAATGAGATTGTGGTGGCTCGCGACGGTGCGGAAGCGATCGACTACCTGATCCGGCCGGACGACAGTGACTTCGAGCTTCCCGCGCTCGTGCTGCTCGATCTCAATCTGCCGAAAATCAGCGGACACGATGTGATGAGCCGGATCCGTACGACGGAGTCGACCCGGTACGTGCCCGTGGTCATCCTCACATCGTCGGACGACGAGAAGGACATTGTTCTCAGCTACGCCAACGGCGCCAACAGCTACGTCCGGAAGCCGGTCGACTTCAATGAGTTCATGAGGGCGGTACAGGATGTGGGCCTGTATTGGCTGATCACCAACACGGCAGCACCGAACGATTGAGCGTGGCCGCATGACCGACGCCCTGCGGGTGCTGCTGATAGAGGATACGGAGCAGGACGCCATGCTCCTCGAACGGACGCTGCGCCGAAAGTGGAAGGCACTCGATTTGCATCGAATCGAGACGGCCGACGACATGCGCGCAGCCCTCGAGACCGGCGAGTGGGACGTCGTACTTTCCGATTTCAACCTCCCGGGGTTCGGCGCACCTGAAGCCCTGGCCATCCAGGAGGAAGTCGCACCGGACCTGCCGTTTGTCGTCGTTTCGGGGCTGATCGCGACAGAGGACGCCGTCGATATCATGCGCGCCGGCACCCATGACTTCGTGCGCAAGGATGATCTTGCGCGGCTGGTTCCGACTATTGAACGGGAGCTAGGCGAAGCGGACGGTCAGCGCGAGCGGAAACGGCTGGAGACGGAGCTGCGCGACCGCGAGGAACACTACCGCACGCTCTATCGCAGTACTCCGGCGATGATGCATTCGATCGACGGCGACGGTTGCATCGTTAACGTCAGCGACTACTGGCTTGAGCACTTGGGCTTCCGAGCCGACGAGGTGATCGGCCGCAAATCGACCGAGTTCCTGACCGAGGAGTCCCGGCGCTACGCGGAAACAAAGGTCCTGCCGGCGTTCATGCGTACCGGCTCCTGCACGAACGTCGAGTATCGGTTCGTCAAGAAAAACGGCGAAATCATCGATACCCTGCTCTCGGCGACCGCCGAGCGCGACGCTGACGGCGCTTTTGTCCGATCGCTGGCGATCGTGACCGACGTTACCGAAAAGAAAAGCGCGGAACACGACCTGATGCGCACCAACCGCGCGCTCCGCACCATCAGCCAGTGCAACCAGGTGCTAGTCCGCGCGACAAGCGAGCAACAACTGCTGTTCGACATCTGCCGCACCGTCGTCGAGTACGGCGGCTACCGTATGGCGTGGGTCGGATTTCCCGAAAACGATGCGAAGAAATCGATCCGTCCGGCCGCCCACTATGGCCATGAAAAGGGCTTCCTGGAATTGGCCAGCCCGACTTGGGAGGACGTGGAAGGCCGGTATTGCCCGGCGGGCGCAGCGATTCGGAAAGGCACACCACAGCTCCTTCAGAACCTCGCGGACCATCCCGAGTTCGCCTGCGATCTCGAAGCGGCCCTGGAGCGGGGGTACGCCGCGTGCGCGGCATTTCCGCTCAATGACGACGATCATGTGTTCGGCACGCTGACGGTGTTCGCCGGCGAGCCGATGGCGTTCGACGACTCCGAAGCGGCGCTGCTTCAGGAACTCGCCGATGACCTCGCCTACGGCATCCTGGCGCTCCGAGAATCGGCTGAACGGCGACGAACCGAGCGGGAACTTGAGAAGGCGCACCAGCGACTAACGTCCGCCATCGAGTCCCTGCCAGACGGGTTCGCGATCTTCGATTCCGACGACCGCTTGGTCCTGACCAACGAGAAATACAAGGAGATCTATGCCGAAAGCGTGCCGGCGATCCGCCACGGAACGACATTTGAGGAGCTTATTCGCTTCGGACTCGATCACGGTCAGTACGCCGACGCTGTTGGTCGGGAGGAGTCTTGGCTCGCGGAGCGCCTGGCCAAGCGCCGCAATCCGGTCGATGCGGTGGAGCAGCAACTGCCCGACGAGCGTTGGGTTCTGGTTCGCGAGCAACGGACGCCGGATGGTGAAACAGTCGGCGCGCGCACGGACATTACCGAGCTCAAACGCGCCGAGCAGGCGGTCGAGCGCAGCAAGACGATCCTGCAGGCCATCCTCGATTCCACGGACGACACGATCCTTATGCTCGACCGCAAGGGCCGCGTGCTGGCCATCAACCGCGCCGGCGCGCAGCGCTTCGGTCAGGAACCGGCCGATTTTATCGGTCGTACGATGATCGAGTTCTACAGCGGAGAGGACGCCGCACCGCGCAAGCAGGCATTCGAAGAAATCCTGGCGACCGGCGAACCCATCGTTCGGGAGTTCCAGTGGTTCGGCCGCACCCGTGAATCGAAGATGCATCCCGTGTTCGGCGTCGGCAAGGATCCGGTCGCGGTGACCATCTACTCGCGCGATATCACTCAGCGGCGGTCGGCCGAGGAAGATCTCCGCAAGCTCAGTCGCGCCGTCGAGTACAGTCCTGCCATCGTCATCGTCACCGACGTCAGCGGCATCATTGAATACGTCAATCCGAAGTTCACCGAAGTCACCGGCTACTGCGCAGACGAAGTCATCGGCCGCAATCCGCGGATTCTCAAGTCCGGCGACAAGACAACGGGGGAATATCAGGAGCTTTGGGGCTGCCTGTCCGCGGGACAGGAATGGCGGGGCGAGTTCCACAACAAGCGCAAGGACGGAGGACTGTACTGGGCCGCCGCGTCGATCTCGCCGATTCGCGATGATGACGGAAGGATCACCCATTTCGTCGGCATTCAGGAAGACATCACAGCCCGCCGGGAAGCCGAGCTGAAGGCGCGCCAGGCGGACAAGATGGAGTCCTTGGGCAACCTCGCCGGCGGCATCGCCCACGATCTGAACAACATGCTGCTCCCGGTCATGCTGCTGACCGGTGAAGCCAAGAAGGCCCTGCCCGAGGACAACCCGTCCCGGGGCGACCTCGATCAAGTCCTGGAGGTGCTGGATCGGGCCAAGGACATGGTCTCGCGAATTCTGGCGTTCAGCCGTCAGGACGAACCGCATCAGGAGATCGCCGACGTCGGCGAACTGGTCGCCCAGTCATTGCCGTTCCTTCGTTCGGTGGTACCGAGCACCATCGGCATCGACGCCGCTATCGAACCGGAATCCGGTTTCGTCGCCGTCGACACGACCCAGCTCCACAACGTTCTGATGAATCTGGCCGCGAACGCGACCGACGCCCTCGAGGGACGAACCGGCCAGATCGGAATCGCCGTGGCCGCCGTCAATGTCGAACCCGCATTGGCCAGCACCATCGTCGGCCTGCGCGAGGGGCGGTACGCGCGAGTCTCCGTCAGCGATACCGGCGACGGCATGGATGCCGAGACCCTTAATCGTGCGTTTGATCCGTTCTTCACCACCAAGGCCGTCGGCAAGGGCACGGGCATGGGCCTGGCGATGGTCCACGGCATCGTCACCAAGCACGGCGGCGCCGTCCATGTGGAAAGCGCACCCGGCAAGGGCACGCGCTTCGATCTTTTTTTCCCGGCCGCCGAAGGCCAGCCAAACGATCACTAACCAAGAGAAGGAGACAACGATGATCCGCATACTGATCATCGATGACGAAAGCATGGTGCGCTTCTCGCTCCGCCGCATCCTCGAAGGCGTCGGCTACGAGATCGCCGAGGCCGAGAACGGCCGCGAGGGTGTCGCCATGCAGACGGCCAGCCCCTTCGACCTGATCCTGACCGACATCATCATGCCGGAGAAGGAAGGTGTCGAAACAGTCATCGAGCTGAAACGCGATTTCCCGGACGTGAAGATCATCGCCATGTCCGACGGCGGCCGCACGCGCAACCTCGACTTCCTCAAGCTGGCGCAGCAATTCGGCGCCGACCGCATCATCGCCAAACCGTTCGCCGAAGAGGAACTGCTCGACGCGATCAACGGCTGCCTGGGAGCGAAGGCCGCGTAGGGATGCCATGAAACACGACGCCATCCGGAAGCCAAGGGCAAACGGCGACGCGACCGTGGAAGCGGTGACTGGCGGCTCTGCGAAATGGGCAAGTGCCGGCGTCAAGGCGCACGGATCGCAATCGACCGGCCACGACAGATGGCGGGCGGGAATGGCGATGGTCGTGTGGACGTTTGTGTCGGCCGTCGGATGGCTGGTGATCGCCGTGTTGGCGGTGTCGGCGACGTAGTCGGATCAGGTGATCGGGGCACAGCAACAATGCGACAGCAAATGTCAATGAAAGGCGCGGTCGATCCCGTGAATGGCGCAGTTCCGGCCGAGCGCAGTCGGGCGAAATCGGCGAGTCCGTTCATACCGTTTCTTCCGACCGGCGGCTTCTGATCCAATTCGCGGCAAGCTTTCTGGTCTTCAGCATCGCCATGCTGTCGTTGCTGGCGTTTTTCATTGAGCGGGACCTGGCGACGGACCGCGCCGCCACCGAGACCGAAGAGCGGCAGGCCGTGTCCGTGGGCCGTGCCGCGATGACCCGCGGCTTCGGCGGTGTCTCCGAAGATCTCAGGTTCCTCGCCAATCTGTTCGAGCGAGGATTGATCGCGGCGGACCCCAGCGAAGGGAACTTCCAACAGCTAATACCAAGCTGCATTGATCAGAACCCATGGGCCCACTGGCGCATGCCGATGGACATGATCTTCCAGGGCTGTTCGACGAGCCTGTTCCAGGCCTCGCAGCATAGGGCGACGATTTGGTCGTCGGATT
>Ga0209568_1000121_pt1 | contig 27074 bp, 18 predicted proteins | sample WorMetOlspDAHAB2_FD_187406 | JGI IMG/M metagenome (GOLD analysis project Ga0209568, IMG submission 187406) | Marine gutless worms symbiont microbial communities from Max Planck institute for Marine Microbiology, Germany - Olavius sp. DAHAB.2... ...
GCTGCGCCGCCGTCAACTCATCGACACGCGAGAACCAGTCCCGAAAGCGCTCGTGATCCATCTCTCTGACTCCCAAAGCGTATCGAGAGGGATTCTACCACAATGCCTACGAATCGCGAATTGAGCCATGAAAAATGAACGTCTGGAAACACCCATCATTTCTCTTCCGCCTCACCCCTTAAGCCGCGCATCGAAAAAGGCGAAGAACTTGGCCCAGGCGTCGGCCGTCTGCTCGGGGCGGTGGCGGTCCTCGTTGGTGAAGTCCTGGAAGCCGTGGCCGGCCTTATCATAGCGGTGGAACTCGTGGGCGATGCCTGCCGCCGTCAACGCCGCGTCCAAATCGTCGACATCGGCCGGCGACGGGTTCTCGTCGTCGTTGCCGAAGATGCCGAGCACCTCGCAATTCATGTTGGAGGCCAACTCCATGGGCGGCGGTGCCCCTTCCCCCATGCCCACCTTGATGCGGCCGCCATAAAAGACGCCGCAAACCCGGAAGGCCGGGTTGTGGCAGGCCCCCAGCCAGGCCATGCGGCCGCCCCAGCAGTGGCCCATGATGCCGATGCGGGCCGGGTCCACGGCCACGTCCTCGAAATTGACCAAAAGGTCGTGCGCCGTGTTCATGTCGGCGACGGCCCGGTCGTCGCGCCATTCGGCCCGCTTCACGTCGATGTCCACGTCCTTTTCCCACCAGTGGAACATGTAGGGGATGGCGGCCACGTAGCCGGCCCGGGCCAGCTTCTCGCCCACATCGATCTGGAATGGATCCGTCTCGAGCCCCGCGTGGGCCACCGGCAGGTGCTGGGTGACCACGATTCCCGGGAACGGCCCCTCGCCTTCCGGTTCGAAGACCAGGATTTCCATGGGGTTGCCGTCGACGTCGGCGACGCGTCGTCCGTACATGAGCGTTCTCCCTGGCTCTAATTGATAATGGTTGGGGAGATTAAATCTCCACCGGGCGGGCCTTGGCAACCCGGTCGAATTCCATGAGCGTCTCGATGACGCCTTTGATCTCCGAAAGCGGGATCATGTTGGGGCCGTCGGACGGCGCGTTGTCCGGGTCCTGGTGGGTCTCCATGAACACCGCGGCGACGCCCACCGCGACGGCGGCCCGGGCGAGCACCGGGGCGAACTCCCGCTGGCCGCCGGACGTGGTGCCCTGGCCGCCCGGCTGCTGGACGGAGTGCGTCGCATCGAAGACCACCGGGCAGCCGGTGGCGGCCAGCACCGGGAGTGCGCGCATGTCGGTGATTAGCGTGTTGTAGCCGAAGCTGGCGCCGCGCTCGCAGAGCATGACCTTGTCGTTGCCCGCGTGGTGGATCTTCTCGGCCACGTTCCACATGTCCCAGGGGGCCAGGAACTGGCCCTTCTTCACGTTGATGGGCTTGCCGGTCGCGGCGGCGGCCACCAAAAGGTCCGTCTGGCGGCAGAGGAAGGCCGGGATCTGCAGGACGTCGACGGCGTTCGCCGCCGGGCCGCATTGCTCGGCCGTGTGCACGTCGGTGAGGGTCGACAATCCCGTTGTCTCGCGGATTTCGGTGAACACCGGCGCCGCCGCCTCGAGGCCCATTCCCCGGGGGCTGTCGGCGCTGGTCCGGTTGGCCTTGTCGTAGGACGTCTTGTAGATGACGCCGACGCCCAACTCCTTGCCGATCTCCGCCAGCGCCCCTGAGATATCCAGGGCGTGTTGGCGGCTTTCCATCTGGCAGGGCCCGGCGATGATGTTGAGCGGCTTCGTGTTGCCGATTTCCAGATCGCCCACCTGGATGGATTGCGCTTCCGCCACGGGTCCTCTCCGGGCCTAAACCAGCCGCGACTGGTCCACCGCGGCGCCGATGAACGACGTGAACAGCGGATGCGGCTGGAAGGGTTTCGATTTCAGTTCCGGGTGGAACTGGACGCCAATGTACCACGGGTGGTCGGGCAACTCGACGATCTCCGGCAGCACCCCGTCCGGGGACTTGGCGGAGAACACCATGCCCTGCCTGGCCAGGTCGCCCTCGTAGGCGAGGTTGACCTCGTAGCGGTGGCGGTGGCGCTCGCTGATCGCATTGGCGCCGTCGTAGATGGCCTGGATGCGGCTTTCGGGCTGCAGGTTCGCCTCGTAGGCGCCGAGCCGCATGGTGCCGCCCATGTCGCTGTCGTGGGAGCGCTTCTCGATCAATCCGTCGCGCTCCCATTCCGTCAACAGGCCGACGATGGGGTTCTGGCACTGGCCGAACTCCGTCGATCCCGCGCCCTGGATGCCGGCCAGGTTCCGGGCCGCCTCGACCACCGCCATCTGCATGCCCAAACAGATGCCGAAATAGGGGACGCGGTGTTCGCGGGCGAAGGTGGCGGCGGCGATCTTGCCCTCGACGCCGCGCTCGCCGAAGCCGCCGGGGACCAGAATCCCGTGCACCCCTTCCAGGTGATGGATGGTGTCGTCGCGCTCGAAGATCTCCGAATCGATCCAGTTCATGTGGACCTTGACGTTATTGACGATGCCGCCGTGATCCAAGGCTTCGGACAAGGACTTGTAGGCGTCCAGAAGGCCCGTGTACTTGCCGACGATGGCGATGGAGACCTCGCCCTCGGGCTTCAGCACGCGCTCCAGGATGTTGTCCCAGCGGCTCAGGTCCGGGGCCGGCGCGTCGATGTTGAAGTGCCGGCAGACCTGCTCGTCCAGGCCCTGTTCATGGTAGCTGATAGGCACCTGGTAGATGGAAGGCACGTCGAGGGCCGGGATCACCGCTTCCTCGCGGACGTTGCAGAACAGCGCGATCTTCCGGCGCTCGCCCTCGGGCAGGTCACGGTCGGCCCGGCACAAGAGCACGTCCGGCTGGATCCCGACGCTCAGCATCTCCTTCACCGAGTGCTGGGTCGGCTTGGTCTTCAACTCGCCGGCCGTCGGGATGTAGGGAAGCAGCGTCAGGTGCAGATACATGGTCCGGTCGCGGCCGAGATCGTTGCCGAGCTGCCGGATCGCCTCCAGGAACGGCAGCCCCTCGATGTCGCCCACGGTGCCGCCGATTTCGCAAAGCACGAAGTCCTCGTCGGTCAGATCACTGACCACGAATTCCTTGATGGCGTCGGTGATGTGGGGGATCACCTGGATGGTGGCGCCGAGATAATCGCCGCGCCGTTCCTTGGCGATGACGTCCGAATAGATGCGCCCCGTGGTGACGTTGTCGGACTGGCGCGCCGCGACGCCGGTGAACCGCTCGTAGTGGCCCAGGTCCAGATCCGTCTCGGCGCCGTCGTCGGTGACGAACACCTCGCCGTGCTGGTAGGGGCTCATGGTGCCCGGATCGACGTTGATGTAGGGGTCCAGCTTGCGCAGGCGGACCTTGAAACCGCGGGCCTGCAGAAGCGCGCCCAAAGCCGCCGATGCCAAGCCTTTTCCGAGGGAGGAAACCACGCCGCCGGTGATGAAGATGAACCGCGTCATGGGCCTTCACCATATACGAAAATCCGAAGCTGCCAAAAGATAAAGAGGCGGAGAGTTTTCCGCCTCTGTGGGGAGGGCCCGGAGGCCCCGGAATTGCGCCGCTTCCATCACTTGGCGAGCGGCGCCGAGGGTTCCGCCGGCGCCGTGGGGACGGCCGGCGTCGCCGGCGCGGTGTCGAGAATCGAGGACGATTCGCGTCCCGCGCCACCCATGATGGCGAGCACGAAGCTGGTCAGGAAGAAACACATGGCCAAAATCGCCGTGGTCCGGGTCAGCAGGTCACCGGCGGCCCGGCCGGTCATGAAGCCGCTCATGCCGCCGCCGCCTCCGCCGCCGCCCATGCCCAAGGCGCCGCCTTCGCTTTTCTGCAGCAGAATGGAGCCGACCATGGCGACGGCGATCAACAGGTGGACGACCAGAACGACGGTTTCCATGTCTCTTTCCTCGGACGAATGCGCCGGCAAAGGAGCGCGGCGCCACTGTCTATCAGATATGGAGGCGCTTTTTAAACGTCAACGGCGGCCTTGGAAAGGGTTTGTTTGCGGCCCTGTTCACGCCGCCGCAACGCGGCCCGCCCCGGCGTCCGCAACGTCCCGGTTACAGAATGTCGAGGATGGTGCGCGTCTTGGCGTCGAAGTATACCCGGATCGGTTTTCGCTTGGCGCCGGCGGAGACGCAGATCTCGTATGAGACGCGTCCCTTCGCCGGATCCTTGCCGACCAGATAAACGCCCTTGTCCGGCGAACACAACCCGATCTGGTCGGACTGGTGGGCGCCCATGCCGAGCTGCTCCTGGACCAGTTGCACCGCCTGGTCCGGGGCCAGCTCGGCGTCGCCGCCGCTGACCTTGATCTGTTTCGGATCGACGGCTTTGGAATGGTAGCCTTTGAATTTGCCCTGCTGGTAATAGAGATGGGTGTCGGTTTCGAAAACCGGGAGTTCATGCCCCTGGACCTTGACTTGCTGTTGGAAGACCGGCGCCTCCTCCTGTGCCGCCTCACCGCGCCATTTCAGCCATTTGATATCCGGCAGTTTCTTCTCCACGAACTTCACCCCCTTGCCCAACAGTTCCGGCAATTTCTTCTTGGCCCGCGATTCGGCGTCCTCCTTGACCGTCGGTTTGACCAGCGCCACGTCCAGGTTCCGGACTTCGGCGATGGTCTTGCCGTCGGGGCCGGTCCGGTAGACGGGCATGCTGTCTCCGGCGCTCGTGTCGAACCAGACCTTGAGGCGCTTCTCCGCCGCACTTGAGGCATTGGTGATTTCCGCCGCCGTCTTGGTCATTGCCTGGGCGACCTTGGTTCGGACCGAAGATTGGGCGCTGAGCGGCACCATGGCTTCGATCCGCGGCTCCGACCAGGCATGGGGTGAACTGGCTGACGCGGAAACCATGCGTGACACATCGAGGACGGTTGAGAACATCGTGCTGCCGGCCAGAGCCGGCGAGGATTCCAGGGATTGAAACTCGCTCATGGACATGGATGGCGCCATGGGCCCGGCGATGTTGGCGGCCCCGGGGGCCCCGCCCGAGGCCGCGAACCCACGGGGGACCTCGACAACCACGGTCTTTCGGGCCGCGTTCAGGAAACTGATGGAGATTTGCGTCTGATTACCCGCATAGCTGCGCGACCCCGCCTTCTCGCCCGGGTCGTCGGCGAAGGAACTGTTGACGGTCCACAGGTCGTTGCCGTCGCCACGCTGTCCGACCTTGTTCTCCAGGTCCTGGCGTCCGTCGGCCTGCTCCAGGGCGACCAGCGCGTGCTTCGCGGCATTGGGGATGGATGGGCTGTCGTTCTGGCCCTGGTCATGGGGCGCGAAGGGCCAGTCGGGACCGGCGCCGACATTTTCGTCGACGTGCCAGATGGCCAAGCCGGATCCGTAGAGGTGCTGGTCCCAGTTGATACGCGCCCCGTACACCGTGTCGCGCCAAGTCTTGTCGCGGTACTCGAGCAGGAAATACTCCTTGCGGAAGGTGCCCGGGACGTCGATGCGGTAAACCCGCCCCCGGTCCTCCACCGGCTCGAAGACCACATGCTTGGAGAAGGAAATCGGCTCGACGGTCGTCCAGCCCAGGAAACTCTTCGACCAGGCGGACATGTGCGAGGGCATCTCCGGATGCTTTCCGTCACCACCGTAGCTGCCGCCGGCCATCAGGCCCCAGTTGCCGATGCCATGGGAATCCGGGTTTCCGTTCGGCGTTCGGTCATAGAGGTCTGGCAGGCCCAGCGCATGGCCGTATTCATGGGCGAACACGCCGATCTCGACGATGCGTGCCGTCGTCTGGGTGCTTTTGCAAGAGAGGCCCGGCTGAATGGTGTAGTCGTCGATGGTGATGTGCTCCGGCGTGCCGTCGGCCTTGAGCATGGGACTGCCGTTGGCGTCGCGGCGGACGTCCTTGGTGACGAACGGGCCGCCCTGGCCGTAGGTGGGCTCACTAAAGTACCACGAATGCGACCAGATGTTGTTGGCCGCCAGTCCGCGGCATTCGGCGCCCCGTTCCGGGTGGATGAAGAATACGGCATCCACCTTTCCGTCGTCGTCGCCGGAATTCGGCACCCCGTCCAACCCGTCATTGTCGAACTGGCCGAAGTCGAGGGTCGTGTCGGCGTTCTCCAGGCCGAGGCGAAGATAATCGCCGAAGGGTTTGCCGCCGCCGTGGGCACCGTTTTCGTAGTAGCTGTCGGCATTCGGCAGGTTCAGCCAGTCCACCACCGTGCCGCGCACCACCAGGCGGCCGTGGGACACGTCCTTGTAGTATTGGGTGAAGGTGGGCCGGACGGGTGCCCCCGGTTCGTCGAACAGCAGCTGCTGATAGGCGTCCCGGTTGAAGTCGGGGGTGCGGTTGTTGAAGCCGACCAGGATCACCGGCACGTTGCGCTCGCCCTGCAGGACGGCCTGGGCCGGGGCGATGGTGCTGCCCGGCACGTTGGCGGCGGCTTTGCGGCGGAACCGCAGGGCCTTGGCCGTGCGGACGTAACCGCCGCTGGGCACGAAGGTGGGCCGGGTGGCGCCCGGTGCCGTGTTGACGGCGTTCAGAGGCATGGCGGCAGCCGTTTCCGCAAGCCCGAAGGCGAAAAGCAAAGTCAGAATCCATCTGTTGGGCATGATCTGGCCTCCCTCGGGGTTTCCCTCACGGTCACGGTCTGGTGCCGGGTTTAAACTCTTTATACACGAAATATTTTGAGATTTCTACTTTGTATAGCGGTGCCGGATGCACCGTTTCGACGTCCGGGGCCGTCGTCCTATGCCGCCTGGAGGGTCCGTTCCGGCGGGAATACCAGGGAGATCTCGGTGCCGACGCCGACCTCGCTCGCGATGTGGATCTCGCCGCCGTGCTGTTCCATGAGCTTCTTGGAGATGGTCAGCCCGAGCCCGGTGCCGGCGCTCTGCACGAAGGCGTTGCGCCGCACCTTGCTGAACGGCTCGGTGATGATCGGCAGGTGTTCGGCGGCGATGCCGACGCCCGTGTCCTTGATCCGGATCACCGTGCTTTTATCGGCGAGCCGGAAGGCCTCGGCCTCGATGGCGCCGCCATGGTTGGTGTATTTCACCGCGTTGGAGAAAAGATTGACGACGATCTGGCGGACCTGCGGCTCGCTGCCGTAGAGGCTCAGCGGTTCGTTGAGCCTCGGCAAATCGACCCGGATTTCCTTGTCCTTGGCCATGCCCTGAACCAAAAGCCGGCAATCCCTCAGCACCGTGGCGATGTCGAAGGTGGTTTCGGTGAAGTCCAGCTGTCCGGCCTCGATCTTGGAAAGATCCAGGATGTCGCCGATGACGCCGAGCAGGTGGCTGCTGGCGGCGTGGATGTCGCGGGCGTATTCGTTGTATTTCGGGTTCTCGATCTTGCCGAACATCTGATCCACCAGAACCTCGGAAAAGCCGATGATGGAGTTCAAGGGCGTGCGCAGTTCATGGCTCATGTGGGCCAGGAATTCGGATTTCGCGGCGCTCGCCGATTCGGCCTCCTGCTTCGCCCAGGCCAGGGCGCGCGCCGCCTCCTCCCGCTCGGTCCATCGCTTGTGGGTCTCGAAGGCGAACAGCCCGATCAGGCAGAGGCCCATCAGCCAAACCACCCCGTGGGTCGCCGACAGGCTGGTTTTGGTCGCCGCCGTGGAGGCCAGATAGGGCGACAGGGGCACGGAAACGCTGACCCCGCCGCGCACCGCGCCGACGGCGATGCCCAGGTGCCCGTGGCACGAAAGGCATCCCTCCTCCATGAACACGGGCTTCATGAACCGGAGATACGGGCTGCCGTCGATATGAGCCTGGGCCGTGACCTCGGTGATGCCGTTCTCGAACATGGCGAGCGCCTCGGATTCCCACGGGTCCGGCTTGTTGATGGGGTTCAACTGGACCCGGCCGGTGATCTTGCCCTTGATGCCGTAGATCTCTTCGAATTCGATGGTCATCTGGCGCATCATGTAGGCCGGGTTCATGATGGTCAGGGCCTGGCCGTCGGTGGTGGTGATGTCGCGGTCGGCAAGGTGGGAGAGATAGGGGTTCGGCGGGGTGCGCCGATTGGGGCGCACGTAGAGCCCGCCGTGGCGCGTCGCCCACAGGCGGAAGGCCTGATCCTTGTTCCAGGTGGAACGGGCCTTTTCCGTCGCCAGGGACAGGGTCTGCTGATCGATGTTGCGGAAATTCCATAACAGCGAGGCGGCGACGATGAGCGTCCAGCCCAGCATGCCGAGGACGGCGAAATGCGGGATCTGCGAGCGCGTTGCGGCGGCCGCGTCCGATTTACCGCGAACTTCCGTCACGGAAGTGTCGCCCGTCGCCATCAGCGATGGAGTCCCTGAACGACGTCCAGATACATGTCCTTCCCCTGCGGTTTCATCGTGAGGTCGGGGAGAAGTCTATCGGCGCCGCGTTACCTGGCGATTTCCCAAGATTTCAACATGTTTCCGGCCCATCAAGGGCCCGGGCGGCGGCTCAGACCGCCTCGGCGATGCCCCAGAAATCGGCCACCGTCAGGCTGGCGCCGCCGATCAGCCCGCCGTCGATGTCCGGCTGGCCCAGGAGCTCGGCCGCGTTGCCGGGCTTCATGGAGCCGCCGTAGAGGATGCGCATCTTGTCGGCCTCCCCGGCGCCCAGCTTCGATTTCAAGGCCTTGCGGATGGCCGCGTGGACCTCCTGGGCCTGTTCCGGGGTGGCGACGACGCCGGTGCCGATGGCCCAGACGGGCTCATAGGCGATAACCGTGTTGGCGGCCGTGGCGCCGGCCGGGAGCGAGCCGCGAAGCTGTTTGCGGTTCACCGCCAGGGTCTGGCCGGCCTTGCGTTCCTTCAGGGTCTCGCCGATGCAGACGATGACCTTGAGGCCCGCCGCCAGCGCCGCTTCCGCCTTGGCCTTGATGAGCTTGTCCGTCTCTGCGTGGTCGGTGCGGCGTTCCGAATGGCCGACGATGACGTAGGCGCAGCCGGCGTTCTTCAACAGCGCCGCGCTGGTGTCGCCCGTATGGGCGCCAGATGCGCTGAAATGACAATCCTGGGCGCCCACCTTGACGCCCGAACCGCGGGTCACCTCGGCGGCCAGGCCGAGAAGCGGGAACGGCGGGCAGATCAGCATCTCGAAAGGCGGCCGCTTGGTCTTCTTCATCTTCCGGGCCAGGCCGCCGGCCAGTGCGCGGGCGTCCTTCTTCAGGCCGTTCATCTTCCAGTTGCCGGCGATCAGGGTCTTGCGGGCCATGAATTCTCTCCGTCCGATGTCATGAAAACCGCAGACCTTTTCAAGGACCGGGGCCGGGCTGTCAATGACCTAGGCCAAGGGGCCGTGTTGATCTGGCGCATTGCTTGTAGACTGACGGGCGGTCTGTCTGAGACGCAGCCCGAAGAACCAGTCGCGGAGGACTTCAATGCCGACCCGAGCCCCCTACTACACGGATCGCCACGAGGCGCTGCGCGCCGCCGTCATCGATTTCGCGGCCCGCGAGATCGCTCCCCATGCCCACGAATGGGACGAGGCCGAGGATTTCCCCCGTGACCTTTACGTGAAAGCGGCCGAAGCCGGCGTGCTGGGCGCCGGCTTCCCCGAGGAATACGGCGGCCGGGGCGGCGACATCTTCGACAAGATCATCGTCAAGGAGGAACTGGCCCGGGTCGGCTCCGGCGGGGTCCGGGCCAGCCTGCTGTCCCACGGTATCGGCCTGCCGCCGATCCTGGCGCTGGCGAGCGCGGCCATGAAGGAGCGCGTCGCCCCGGCGGTGCTTTCCGGCGATAAGATCAGTTGCCTGGCGATCACCGAGCCGGCCGGCGGTTCCGACGTCGCCAACCTGGGCACCACGGCGCGCCGGGACGGCGCAGATTACGTGGTCGACGGCGAGAAGACCCTGATCACGTCGGGGTTCCGGGCCGACTATTACACCGTCGCCGTGCGCACCGGCGGCGCCGGCAAGGACGGTCTTTCCTTGTTGCTGATCGAGCGCGGCGCCCCCGGGTTCAGCCAGACGCGGCTGAAGAAGATGGGCTGGTGGGCTTCCGACACGGCGACCCTGAATTTCGACAACTGCCGGGTGCCGGCGGAAAACCTCATCGGCGAGGAGAACATGGGATTCATGGGCATCGTCCATAACTTCAACGAGGAGCGCCTGGGCAACACGGCGATCATGCTGGGCGCCGCCAAGGCCTGCCTGGAAGAAACCATCCGCCACGCCCAGACCCGCGAGGTCTTCGGCAAAGTCCTCATGGCCAACCAGGTGGTGCGCCACAAGATCGTCGACATGGCCATGCGCGTCGAGGCCACGGAATCGCGCCTCGACACGGTGGCCTGGCAGTTCTCCCGGGGCGAGCAGCCGGTGGCCGAGATCGCCATGCTGAAGAACCTGGCCGCCGCCACCTATGAGCACTGCGCGGCGGAGGCCGTGCAGCTGCACGGCGGTGCGGGCATCGTCCGGGGCTCCCGGGCCGAGCGGTTGTTCCGCGAATCGAAAATCCTCTCCATCGGCGGCGGCGCCACGGAGATCATGAAGGACCTGGCGGCCCGGCAGATGGATTTATAGACGACGGCCGCGCGCCTCGGCGCGCGTCGGCCGGTCGCTTCAATCCGAACCTTGTTATTCGTTCAGTTGTCCTTGGCGCCCTGTTTGATCCAGCGGCGGATCTCTCTGATCTCGCAACTGCTCAACTTTCTCTTTCCATGGGGCATGCGGATCTTCGCCCGCCCGTCGATCATCACCATGAAGTTGCTCCGGACGGGGTCACCCGGGATCACCATGGGCCCGTGTTTCGTCCCCTTCATGAGGCCTTCATAGTTCGATAGATCCAGGCCGCTTTTCTCATAGCCCTCGCCATCCGGCTTGTGGCATTCCATGCAGCGGATTTGGATGATCGGAAAGACGTCTTCGCTGAAGCTCGCCGCCGGTGCCGCCCGGGTGGTCCCCGAGGCGAGCAGAACGAAAGCGGTCAACGCGAAGGCGACAGGCGCCCGTAGCCACGTGTGGTGAGAAAAAAACATCACGGGTTTTCCTCCAATCCATCGGGTTTACGCGACGCTCGTGCGGTGAAGGCGACGACCGCGTTGGATTGGCGGCACCCGGCCGCACGATGGGGCATTGTCTCATTGCCGGAAAACGCCGGCCTTAATCTGAATCAATTTCCCGATCGGCGGCGCGGTTCGGCTATTTGCGGTCGCCCTGGACGATCCGGTCGAGAATCATGGCGCAGAACAGGATCGCGAAGCCGGCCAGAATCCCCTGCCCCACGTTGGCGTACTGGAGGGCCTCCAGGACGTCCTCGCCCAATCCCTTGGCGCCGATCAGCGAGGCGACGACAACCATCGCCAGACTGAGCATGATCGTCTGATTGATGCCGGCGCGGATGGACGGCGCGGCGAGCGGCAGGTCGACGCGGGTCAAAAGGTACCATTTGGAGGCACCGAAGGAGATCGCCGCCTCGCGGACGCTTTCCGGCACGCCTCTGAGACCGAGGACCGTCAGCCGGACCACGGGGGTTCCGCCGAAGATCATGGTCGTCACCACGGCGGCCGGCTTTCCCGTGCCGAAGAAGGCGATGACGGGAATCATGAAGACGAATGCCGGCATGGTCTGCATGAAGTCCATGATCGGCTGGATGAACTTGTAGAAGCGGGGACGCCGGGCGCAGTACATGCCCAGCGGGATGCCGATGGCGATGGAAAGGCAGGCCGCCGTGCCGAGAAGCGCCAAGGTGGTCATGGCCTTCTCCCAGAAGCCGAGCAATCCCATGTAGGCGAGAAAGGCGCCCGAGTAGATGGCCATGCGGGGACCCGCCGAAAGCCCTGTCAGCAGGATGATGAAGCTGGCGATGACCATCCACGGGGTCTGCACGAACATCAGCTCCAAGGCGTCCAGTATGGCGCGAATGCCGAAGGTGATGAAATCGAAGAGCGCCTCGCCGCTGGTCACGCAGAATGTGAAGAAGGCCTCCACCCACTTGATGGAGGTCAGCCGGATGGCCGGTTCGGTCGGGAAATGGGTCAGCAGCGGATAGGCCCCGGGGAAGCTGTAGTGGAGCATGGTGGTGATGACGATGATGACCGAGAACACGGCGCTCAGGACCATGTGCTTCGTTTGCAGGCCCGAGGTGATGGAACGGTCGGAGAGCCAGTCGGAGAAGCGGCGCTCCAGGGCCGTGTTGGCGTAGACGGCCTGCCCGATCTTGACGGCGATCAGCACGACGGCGCCGATGAGCGCGATGTAGACGCCCGATTCATCGAGTTGCTGGGCTTCCGCCCGGATGCCGCCAATGGCGTTCTCTAGGGAATCGACCGCCCGCCGGTAGACGTCGACCTTCTCCGAGCCCTGTTCGATGGCCGCCGCCAACTGCTTCTTGCGGAGCGCCAGGGTGCCCTCGATCTGGGCGATGCGCGCCCAGGCGCTGGACGACAAATCGCCGAACAGGCCGCGAATGATCTCGACGAAGCCGAAGGTCTCGATGATCAGGAAGGCGAGGCCCCAGTTCCACAGGCCCCGGGCCCCGAACCAGATGGGCCCCAGGACCCCGGCCCACAGGTTGAAGGTCCAAGTGAATTTCGACTGGCTGCCGATCTTCTCGAACTCCCGGGCGTAGTAGTCCGGGTTGGTGCGTACGAATTCGGCAACCTTCGACATCCGCTCCGCGGTTTCGTCGGGGGCCGCGTCGACGGGCTGCTCGGACAGAGTTTCAGCGATTTGGTCGTTCATGAGACCTCCGTGCCCTCGATAACCGTCTGCAGGATGTCGCGGCGGGTGACCACGCCGACGTCCTGGCCGTCGTCTTGGACCACGATCGGCGCGTCGGCCTCGATGGCCATCTGGATCAGCGTGCTCAGGGTCTCGTTTTCCTGGACCCGGGGCGCGCCCTCACCGGGCGGGCCATGTTCGGCCGTGTGCTCGTCCAGGCTCCGCATGACAGCATGGGCGCGCACCACCTTGAGCCTGGAGATACCGGCCACGAAGTCGGCCACGTAGTCGTCTGCCGGGTGCATGACGATCTCCTCGGCGGTGCCGATCTGCACGACCCGGCCGTCACGCATGATGGCGATGCGGTCACCCACCCGGACCGCTTCATCCAAATCATGGGTAATGAAAATGGTGGTCTTCTTCATCACCGCGGAAAGGCGGATGAACTCATCCTGCAATTGGCGGCGGATCAACGGGTCCAAGGCGCTGAAGGGCTCATCCATGAGCAGCACGTCCGGATCCGCGGCGAGTGCGCGGGCCAGGCCGACGCGCTGCTGCATGCCGCCGGAAAGCTCGTGGGCAAACTTGTTACCCCAGGCGTCCAGTTCGACGATCTTGAGGATTTCGGCGGCTCGGCTCAGGCGGTCGTTCTTGTTGACCTTCCTGATTTCCATGGGCATGGCGACGTTATCGAGAACCGAGCGGTGCGGCAGCAGGGCGAAGTTCTGGAACACCATGCCGATCTTCCGGTTGCGGAACGCGCGCAAGTCATCCGTTTCCAGGCCGGTGATGTCGACGCCGTCGATCCGGATGGCGCCCGACGAGGGCTCGAGCAACCGGTTGAAGTGCCGAACCAAGGTGGATTTGCCACTGCCCGACAGGCCCATGACGCAGAAGATCTCGCCCCGCCGTACGTCGAAACTGACATCGGCGACGCCGACAACGGCGTTATAGCGCTCGAGGACCTGGGCCTTGGACAGGCCTTCCGTGTTGACGGCCTGCATGGCTTCCTCGGCATTGTCGCCGAAGATCTTCCAGACGTTCTCGACCTCGATGACGGTTTCCGCCGATGTTGCCGTTTCCGCCGATGTCATCTTCTCCTCCTTGACGTCGCTAGCCGTTCAATGCGGTGCGCTTGGTGCCGGCCCCCCAAGTTCGACGGGGAACCGACACCACCACGCGGGGAGAATTAGAGGCCCAACCAGGCGTCGACGCGCTTCGGGTTGTTCTTCACCCACTCGCTCGCCACCTCGGCGGGGTCGCGCCCCTTGCCGGAAATCTGGTAGGCGAAGTTGCTGACGTCGTCGGAGGTCAGTTTGAACCGCTCGAAGAACTCGACGATGGCCGGCGAGCGCTTCCTGAGGGACTTGGACCAGGCGATCTGCACGTTCTTCAGCGCGTCCTTGGATGCCACCATCGACTTCTTGTACCAATCCGGCGAGTCGGACGGCTGGTACATGACGTATTTGGCCGGATCATACTTCGGCTCGGTCAGCATCATGACGTCGAACATGTACCAGATGGCGTGGGGCTTGTAGCAGTAGAAGGCGTAGCCCTCATTCTTGGCGATGGAGTCCTTGACCCGCGCCGTCTTGACGCTTTCCTCGGCGCGGATGGGATCGATGAAGGGCAGCAGGTTGTAGTCGCGGACCTTGACCTCGTTGACGTTGGCCGACGCCCAGCCCGGCGCGCCGATCCACATCTCGCCCTTGCCATTGCCGTCGCTGTCCATCTTCATGGCCACGTCGGGGCGCCCCAAGTCGGCGATGTCGGTGATCTTGTTGGCCTTGCCGAACTTTTGCGAGACGCAGAAGCCCTGGTTGCCCTCATAGGGGTTTTTGGACAGCTCCACGGTGCCCTTTCCGTCCACGTATTTTTTGGTGAAGCTCTCCTGGTTCGGAAGCCAGACGTCGGGATGGACGTCGATGTCGCCCTTGCTCTGATCCATGGCCTGGAAGATGGTCGCGTTGTTGCCGGGCACCATGACCGCTTCGCCGCCGATCTTCTCGACGACGACGGCTTTCAACAGGTGCGCGATGGCCTGGGCGCCCGTCCAGGACGGCATGCCGATGGCCACCTTTTCGCCGCTGTGCGCTGGCGTGACGAGCAGGCCCATGGCAAGGCCGCCCGCGATTCCGAAAAACGTTTTCCTCATTTTTTCCTCCGTGTTGGCTTGAAGTGATGTTTCATTTTTCAGGTGTTTCTTGAAAATGCTCCGCCGGGTCAGGCCGGTGTCTTTTCGGCGCTTTCCCCGGTCATGGTTTCGTCAATGGTTTCTTCGTAAGCGAACAAGGCCGCCGAGCCGCCGGTGTGCAGGAAGGCGACTGTATCGTCGGGCGCGAAGAAGTCCGACCGGACGAGTCCCAGGAGCCCGGCAAAACCTTTTCCCGAATAGACGGGGTCGAGCAGGATTCCGTCCATGCGGGCCGCCAGGATGATCGCTTCGAGGGTCGATTCCGCCGGCACGCCGTAGCCTTGCCCCACGTAGCCGTCCTCGACCATCACCTTGCTGACGGGAATGCTGGTGGTGCCGATCTTCGCCGCCACCTTCTCGGCCAGGGCGTGCACCGCCTTCACCTGGGTGTCGGTGTCTTGGCGGACGCTGATGCCCATGACGCGGATCGTCGAGCCGATGGCGTGCAGGCCCGCCACCAGGCCGGCCTGGGTTCCCGTGCTGCCCGTCGCCATGACCAGCCAATCGATTTTCTTGCCGGCGTCGCGGCTTTGCGCTTCCAGTTCCTGGGCGCAGACGACGTATCCCAGCGCACCGATCTCGTTGGAGCCGCCGCCCGGTATGACGTAGGGTTTCCGGCCCTGGGCGCTGAGTTTGTCGGCGGCGATCTGGGCTTCGCCGTTCATATCCAGGCCCGCTGGACGGAACTCCAGGGTGGCGCCGAACACCTGATTCAGAAAGACGTTGCCGGTACGCTCGTAGGCCGGCCCCGCGTCAGCGACGCGCCGTTCCAGCAGACCATGACAGTCGAGACCGTGGCGGCAGGCGGCGGCCGCCGTCTGGCGGACATGGTTGGATTGCACCGCGCCCTGGGTAACGACCACGTCGGCGTTCCTGGAAAGCGCTTCGCCGATCAGGAATTCCAGCTTTCTGGTCTTGTTTCCGCCGGTGGCGAGGCCCGTGCAGTCGTCCCGTTTGATCCAGATTTCCGGTCCTTCCAAGAGGTCGGTGATCCTCGTCATGGGTTCCAAGGGGGTCGGCTGATGACAAAGATTGACGCGCGAAAATCGACTGAGGTCGATCATTATTCCTCCCCGAATTTTTTTTCGAGGTTGACTTACCCGCCCTTGCTTGGCCAATGTTATGTTTCGCAAACATTATGAATTTTTTGCATAAGTATATAAATGCTTGATTTGCAATTGTTTAGAGACCTTGGCAGTCTTGCGCGCACGGGGAATTTCTCCCAGGCGGCGCATTTGAACAACATCAGCCAGTCCGCCTTCAGCCGCCGGATCAAGGCCTTGGAGGAATGGGTCGGGACGCCGCTGGTGGACCGCTCGCGCCACCCCGTGAAACTCACGGACGCCGGCGAGCAGATGCTGGAGGCCGGCGAACAGGCCGTCCTGAGAATCGAGACTGAACGAAACCACATCCTGGAATCCCTGTCCCAGCCGGATAAATACGTCGTCACCTTCGCCGCCCAGCATTCCGTCGGGTGGCGCTTCTATCCGGCCTGGCTGCAGGCCTTCGAGCAATCCTTCGGTCCGATCATTTCCCGTCTCCTGGCCGATAACCTGCCCAACTGCATCGCCGCCCTGGAGCAGGGCGAAGCGGATTTCGTGGTGTCCTACGAAAGCCAGTATGCCAGCGGCGTCGAGCCCCGCGAGGCGTTCGAGTTCCTGACCATCGGAAATGACCGGCTGATCCCCGTGTCGAAGGCCGATTCGCAAGGTAAGCCGCTGTTTCGTATCGACGACGACACCAGTTCCACGGTCCCCTATCTGCGTTTCGGGCCGACGGCGCCCATCGGTTGGCATATCGAGCCGGTGCTCGCCGAGCGGAAGCTGGCGGAACGCCTCACGCCGGTCTACGAAAACTCCATGGGCGGCGCGCTTAGAATTCGCGCCCGGGATGGTCTTGGCGTGGCCTGGTTGCCCCAGAGCCTCGTCGAGCCCGACATGAACGCCGGTTTACTGACTTTCGCCGGGACCGAGGAATGGGCCATCGACTTGAAAATCCAGTTGCACCGGCTTCGCGGCAACCGCAACACCTTGATCCGAAAAATCTGGACACATCTCAAACTTCGCGAAGGTGTTCCGCTTTTGTGAGGCCTCGTGAGACGCTCGGCCGTCACGGGCGTTCAGTCCGCGGAACATTCCATCGCAATGCCCGGCCTCAACCTAAAATCAATTGCCGTCGATCACCCGGATCGGAGGCCGAGCCGCGGGCCGGTTCATTCCCTGGATTTCTTGGAAAATTTCTTCGGGTCGGGATCGGGTTTGCCGAAGTGCCAGCCCTGTCCGTAATGGACGCCGCAGGTGGCAAGGAAATCCGCCAGTTCCGCATCCTCGACCATCTCGGCGATGGTCTGGATGTTCATGGAACTGCAGAGATTCGCCATGGATCCCAGGAACGCCTTGCCCTTTTCCGTCTGGTAGGCGCGTTTGACCACCGGTCCGTCGAACTTGACCGCGTCCACATCGAAATTGTTGAGATAATCGAAGCTCGCGGCGCCGGCGCCGAAATCGTCGAGGGCGACCTTGAATTGCCGTCCCCGGAACTCCTGGATGTTGGCGTTGACCCCCTCGAAATCGGTGATCGCCGCGGACTCGGTGATCTCCAGGGAAATCATCTGTGAAAGATTGGCCGCGGTCCGCAGCAAATCCCACAAATCCTTGACGAACTGGGGGCTGCTGATGGAGTGGCCCGAGACATTCACCGCGAGCGGCGGAACACCGCCCGTCACCGCATGCTGTTTGACCGTATCGACGGCCTTGCGGGCGACCGCCAGGTCAAACTCGTTGATGATCCCCACCTCCTCGGCCAGGGTGATCAGTTCATAAGGCGATCCGCTTGCCCCGGCGCTGCCGCGAAACCGCGTCAAAGCCTCCAGGTGGTGGACCTTGCCGGTCTTCAAGTCGCAGATGGGCATGTAGTTGAGGTCGAAATCCCGGGTCGCGCAGATGCGGCGGAAGGTCTCCACCTGCTGCATGGTTTCTTCCATCATGGTCTCGAAGATGGCGTTCAGGTTGCCGTCCGGCGGCATCTCCTTGTTGTCCGTATAGGCCTTGATGGTATAGCTGATGGCCTTGGCGATCTGGTCCTCCGTGAGGCCCTCGCCATCCGCATCGACGGTCTGCGTCTCGGTGGTGATCTCGACCCCGTCCGGCGCCAGTTCCTTCGCCGCCTGGGCGATCTGGCTGTTCACTTCGCTGGTATCCACATCACCGGCATGGACGATGCCGAAATGATCGTCGTCGATGCGGCCGGCCGTGTTGCCGCCGGCGGAATGGTTGTTCAGGATTCCGCCGATGGCCCCGACCATGTTCCTGTGGGCTTCTTCGGACATGCCCATGCGGGCCTTGCCCAGGTTGTTGACCTTGACCAGGGTCATCTTGGCGTCGCCGCCGGCCTCGTTGATCGCCTGGATGCGCTTGCTCGCCGCGTTGGTGAAGGCTTTCTCGTCCAAGGTGCCGGATTCCGGGTCCCGGTCGCTGAGGCGACGGTGCGCGGGCTGCGCGCGGCGCGGCCGGACCTTCATGGCCAGGAAGAAATTGTCGTGGAAATCGGCGACCCGGTAGCCGAAGATCACCGCGTCGCAGGTGGAACCGTTTTTCAGCGCCAGGCGCACATCCACATCGTCCAGGCGCCCGTGTTTTCCCGCACCCATCAGCAGATCGTTGACCATCTGCCGGTCGCTTTCCTGCAACAGGCTGACCAGGGGCTGGCCGCTGAGCTGAGCGGCGGTCTTGCCGAAAAGTTCGTTCGACGTGCCGGCGGAGAAGACGATGTTCTGGTTGCTGTCCACCTCGAACAACAGGTCGGCCCGGCAAAAGGAAAGCGAGACGAACCTCTTGGCGATGGCGGCGGTGTCGGTCATGACGACTCGATCTTGCTCCGGGGTGTATACCGGTTTGTTGCGGCGATTTTTTTTGTTCAGGCTCGCCTTACAGCCATGATGTCCGTCATGTCCTACCGAACGGGGTGTTTACGATCATATGGTTGCTCGCCGAGGTCAAACCCAAAAGATTTCCGCGATAACCGCATACGGTAATCGCACGGCGCTGGACGGGCCGGCCGCTGGTGGCGCCGGCCCGTCCCGTGGCGGGGATGGTTTTCCGTCCGCCCACCTCACTGGTAGTTCCACATGGCCCGCTGGATCAGCCATTCGCCGGACGCCTGGCGGTTCAACAACCAGCCCTTGTTGGCGGTCATGGTCTTCTTGGCGCCGTCGGCGTGGGCCACAAGCGCGATGTCGGTTTCGGCGATGCCGTAGACCCAGTCGTCGTCGATGCGAAGCGCCTGGACGGGCCGGACCTGGATGGTCCATTCGGCGACGTCGTAGTCCCGTTGTTCGCTCCGGGCGATTTCTTCGGGGCCGAATTCCGGCTTGCCGCCGGGCGGCAGGCGGACGGCTTCGGGGGCGAACAACGCGCCGTAGGCGGCCGCGTCGTTGGCGCTGACGGCGCTCTGGTAGCGCTGGCACATGGCGGTGACGATTTCTTGCAGATTGGTCATGATCGGTTCTCCTGTGGTTCGGGTTGATCCATGCGCCAGAGCATGCCGAAGCGGCGGGCCGTCCGATAGACCACCCGTGGTCCACAAAACGAAGTTTATTTATTGTGATTTTTCAATTATTTATAACCTATCCGCCGGCTGCGGGCGCGGATCGGCGGGAAAACTGGACCCGTGGTACGGAAAGGCAGGGGTGCCGGCATGCGCAAGGGCGAGCAGACCCGCTCGAAGATCATGGATATCGCCGAGGCGGCGATCCTGGCCAAGGGCTTCGAGGCCACCTCCATCGAGGAGATCATCGCCGAGGCCGGGATCACCAAAAGCGGTTTCTTCTACCATTTCCCTGACAAGAACGCCTTGGCCCTGGCGCTGCTCAACCGCTACATCGAGCGTGAGGAGGCGCTCTTCGACGGCCTGTTCGGCCGTGCCCAGGAACTGCACGAGGACCCGCTGCACGCCTTCCTCATCGGGCTCAAGATGTTCGCCGAGATGATGGCCGACCTGCCCGCCGTCCATCCCGGCTGCCTGATCGCCGTCTATTGCTACAACGAGCGCCTCTATCAGAACGAGATCCGCGCGCTGAGCCAGGAATCGGCCCTGGCCTGGCGGGCCCGCTTCGGGGAAATCCTCGGGCAGATCGCCGCCGACTATCCGCCCCGCGACGACGTCGACCTGGTGGCGCTCGCGGACATGATCGCGTCCACCTTCGAGGGCGGCGTCGCCATGTCGAAGATCATGGACGACCAGAGGGTGCTGCCGGACCAGATCATGCTGCTGCGCTCCTATATCAAGCTGTTGTTCGTGGGTTAGGCCGCAACGGCCGCGAACCGAGGAACGGATGGAAGGTCAGTTTTCGCGCCGAATGCGGACGGATTTGCCGGGAGTTGTCGAGTTCCGGTGAGTGCCAGGAGCGGACGTTCGCCCATTGACCCAGCAACGTCCGCCTCAGGCCCGGGACCGCACCATCCGCCAACCTCGTTGCCCTACCATTCCACGCCGGGCCAGGATCTCGATGACATCGGCTTGGGGTAGCCGTCGACCATACGGTCGCTGTCGAGGTCGTACTTGATGTACTCATCGCCGGAAAAAAGATAGGCCACGTCGTTTCCCCAATTGAGGGCGGCGTCGACGTTCTTGAAGGGCATGCCGCCCCAGGCCACCTGCGAGATCGGCCTGGGATAGCCGTCGTCCATGCGGTCCGTCTTGATGTCGTAGCGGGCGTACTCACTGCCGGAGAAGAAATAGGCCTTGCCGTTGCCCCAGTTGAGGGCGGCATCGACCCGCTTGAAGGGCATGCCGCCCCAGGCGGCCTGCGAGATCGGCTGGGGATAGCCCTTGTCCATGCGGTTTTTTGCCATGTCATAGCGCGCATATTGGCTGCCGGAGAAGACGTAGACCTTGCCGTTACCCCAGTCGAGGACGGCGTCGACGCTCCTGAACGGCAGGCCCGGCCAAGCGCAGGGCGAGGTTTTTCGGGGGAACCCCCTGTCGGTCCGATCGCGTTTCTTGTCGTAGCGGAGAAACTGGCCGGCGCCGAAGAGATAGGCTTTGGCGGCATTCCAATTGACGGCCGCATCGACGCGGCGGATCGGCCGGCGCTTTTCCGGCTTCTTCCAGGCCAACCCCGGCCAATTGCGGGACGAGATTTTCTTGGCGACGCCGACGGCACGGTCGTTCGGGATGCTATATCCCACGTATTGGTCACCGGAGAAGAAGTAGGCCTTGTTCTTGTCCCAACGGACCACGGCGTCGACGGTCTCGAAGGGCAGGCCGGGCCAGTTGCGGCCCTTGATCACGCGCTTCGGCCCGGTTTTCTTGGCCTTGATGTCATGTTTCGCATAATGCTTGCCGGAGAAGAAATAGGCATAGCCGTTGCCCCAGTTGACGACGGCATCGACGGTCTCGAAGGGCAGGCCGGGCCAGTCTCGTGGCGAAATGGTCTTCGGATACCCGCGCTCGACACAGTCGCCCGCGATGTCGTAGCGGGCGTACTCGGTGCCCGAGAACACGTAAGCCTTGCCGCCGCCCCAATTGACGAAGGCGTCAATGTATTTGAAGGCGTCAATGTATTTGAAAGGCAAATCGCCCCAGCTTATGGGGGTGAGGGCCCGGGGATAGCCCCGGTTGGCCCTGTCGGCCTTCTTGTCGAAGCTGATGTACTGGGCGTCCTTGAACATGTAGGCCTTGGTGCTGCTCCAGTTGACGGCGGCGCCCACATGTCCACCGACGGCGCCGGCGCTGGCCGCCGTTTGCCGGGCGAGCCGCGCCTTCTCGCGCGCCGCTTCCTGGGCGAGGCGGATCCGTTCGCGGGCCGCGGCGGCGACGGCGGCGACGATTTCCGCTTGGCTGACCGTCTCCACGGACAACTTCGGCGGCGGCGGCATGTTGTCGGCCATGCGCTCCACACCCTTTCCCCGGATAATCGAATTGATGACGAAGCCAAGGGGCCGAAAGTCCGTGTCAGCGGGTTTGGCGAGGTTGATCTTGAGGGGCAAGTAGAAATCCTTTGCGCCCAAGATATCGGCTTTCAGGTGGGTTGTCGCTCGCAGATCCAGAAGCCGTCCCGTGATCACCGCCTGTTTGAGGTTGAAGACTTCGTCGCCTGCGGTGGCGCGCATCAAGGCCTGTGAAACGCTGCGGAAGCTCTCGTTGAGTTCGTCTGCACCCGCCAAGGTCAGACGCGCTGCCTCGAGGGTCCCGATGGCGATATCGCGGGCAGCGATCCAGAACGCCACCTTCGGATGCCAGTCGACATTCACCTTGGCGCGCCGCCGCTCCAACTCCTCGCGCAGTAAAGCGAGGCGATCAACTGCTTCCCCATGTCGTTCTGCCAACCGTTCGAGCGCTGTCAGTGCTTCACGCAAGAACTTCTTGGCCTTTTCCCGCCCCAAGGACGCCGGCCACCAGTTGCAGCATTTATCGACAAATTTTTCCGCCTCGATAAATACCTTCTCGGCCTTCGATATAAGCCACCATAAGCGCTTGACCGCCTCCTCCGCCAACGTGATCGGTTTGCTCGTCAGTTTCAGCTGGCTTCGCGCCACGGCCCGCGCATCCGCAATCTTGCCGTCGATGATTTGGATTTTCTCCGTCGCCTTGTCGAATGCCTTCTGAGCCGTATTCAGGCCGTTCGAAACCGCTTTCGAGCCCTTCGACAGGACATCGCCCGCCCCTTTTTCTACCCATTCCTCCAAGCCGCTCGTGATTTGGCCATAGAAGGCGATATCCTTGGGAGAGCGGACCGTGCCGCCAACGGAGTTTATTTTCATGTCCGCCGACCAGAGCCCGGCGAGACGCCCCTTTAGGACGAACGCGAAACCCTTGTCGGAAAGCGCGACGTTGACGGATTGCGAAACCCCGAGGAAGTTGCTGACCTTGCCCCGGAGCACGAATTTCGGGTCCGTGGGGTCGGTGGCCAGGGCCGTCATCTCGGCCCGCTCGATCTTGAGTAGGCCAAGGTCGACGCTCGCCAGGCCGACGGGATGGGTCGACAGGTAGAGGAGGAAGCTGCGCCGGAGCGCGTTGGCGATCTGCACGGGGGGAAACGCCTTCGTGGGATCGGACCAGACCGGCTTGACCCTGACGATCGCCGGCTCCATGCGCTCGCCGAAGTACTTGTGGTCGAGGCTCAGGGTCACCGCGCCGCCCTTGAGGAAGTCGCCGAGGGTTCCCTCGAAGGTGCCGCCGTCGATGACCAGCGGCGTCGACTTGGCGAGGATATCGGCGACGACCTTGGGCATGCCGAGGCGCGGCAGCACTTCCTTGGTCAGAATCTCGTCGAGGGACGACTTGGTCCTGACCGAGACGACGAAATCCTTGGCCCGGGCCAGGTCCTTGCCCACGGTCCGGGCGTCGATGCTGAGCTTCAGCACGCGCCCCAGGTCCTTGTCGTAGAAGAAAGCCGCCTTTTCCTTGGAGAGCTCGATGTCCAGCTTCTCGGCGGCGCCGAAAAGCTTGGTGTCCGTCTTGATCCTGAAGTAGGGCAGCGACCGGATGTTGGCCGCCGAATCGACCTCCGCCTTATTCATCTTCAAAGGCCCCAGCGCGAAGGCCGGCAGCTTGCCGTAGAGCTTGAAGCCGTCCTTGAGGGTCAAGCGCGCGTCGATCTCGCCAAGCCGCGTAGTCCTGCCCATGAGGCTCATTTCCGCCTTGCCGGCAAGCACCATACCCATGCCGTCGAGCGTTTCCTCGCGGCCGGGGATGACAGCGCCCGGGGTGGCGAAATAGAGATCCACGTCGCGCGATTGCATGATCGGCAGCGGCAACCGGTCGAGCTTGAGGGTATCCAGGAGACTCTGTTTCTTGAGTTCGACCTGCAGGGCCTTGAGGGTGTCGCGGGACGCCTTGTCGGGCAGCAGCTCGGCGACGCCGGCGGCCATGGGCCCGGTGAGGACGCCGCGGAACAGGGCATCACCGATTTCCGCCATGGCCAGATGGCCCATCTTGGTGCCCTTCAGTTGCAACCCCAGCTTTTTGGGCAGCGGGATGGTGGTGGAGAAGTTGATGTTGGTAATGAAATCGCCGGCATAACGGAGCTTCTGGCGGTTGCGCGCCTGGAACTCGGCGCTGGCGCCGACCCCGAACTCGACGCTGCCTTCCGTGTCGACGCCGACCACGAAGGCCGGGTCGATGAGGGTGAAGTTGTCGAGGCCGAAGGGAGTGCCCCATTTCCCCTTCATGTTGCCGCCCAGCTTGAAGCTGCCGGCGACGGAGACCAGGTCGATGTTGGCGTAGAGCTCGCCGCGCACCGTCAACTTGTCGACCGTCTTCGGCTTGTCGATACGCGGCACCCGGAGTTGGACCTGGCCGCCGGCCCCCAGTTGGAAGACGGTGGCGGCGACGTCGGCGCGGATGAAGAAGTCGGCCTTGCCCTTGTCGAAGGAGACGACCCGGGAAAGAGGTTGGTTCTTCGGCAGGGTCAGGCCCGGCAGGTTGCCGTAGAGGCCGATCTTCGGTACGCCCTTGAACACGCCGGTGACGCCGCCGGCCAGAACCAACGGTCCGTCGAGGGCGTTGAAGACGCCGATCTCCCGGACCAGTTTGCGCAGCGGCGCCGGGAAATCGCGCTCGGATAGGGCCCCGATCAGGCCGACGCCGTCGAACACGGGAACCCGGCCGCCGGGCTTGGTGACGATGCCGTCGAGGATGGCCCGCAGGGGCGTCGGCAGGTCGGCCAGGGTCAGATCGGTCAAATCCTGGGTGGCGAAGGCCAGCGTCGTTGCCGGGAAGGTAATCGAGGCAAAGGGTTCGGGCGTGCCCTTCACCAGGTTGCCAAGCTTCAGGCCCTTGACCCGGGCGAAGGCCGCGTATTGACGGTTGAGTTGCATCAGGGCGATCTGGGAAGTGACGCCGATGCGCTTCCAGGTCATGGCCCCGGTGATCGCCTCCAGGCCGATCCGCAGGTCCTTGAAGGCGAACTCGTCGATCCCGGGGATGGCGCCGAGGCCCGGCAGCTTGCCGATCTCGACGCTGCCGGGAACGGCCAGGGCGATGTCGGCGATGGTGTCGTTTTCCACGACCAGGGCGATGGACGTCTTCAGCTTCTGGCGGCCGAGGGTGATTTCCGAGGGCAGACGGATGACGATGGCCCGGTTCTTGTTCTTGTCGAAATCCAGGGTCGCGGCGAGACCGATGTTGTCGAGATCGACGAAGGGGATGCCGAAAGCCTTCTTCCAGGCCACCTTCGAGATGCCCATGGTGTCGATCCGGTAGGCGCCGCCGCTGAGCCCCTTGTGAAGATTGATCTGCGCCGTCATGGGTACGGTCCGGCCGGGCAGCTTGACCCGCACCGAGGTGACGATCTCCGCCACCACTTCGACCTCGCCGGAGCGTTTGAAGGTTCCGGCGCGGACGTCCATACGGTCGCGGGCGACGTCGCCGCGGAAACTGAGGCGGCCGCCGGCGAACTCCAGCAGCTTTTCCGCCCCGGGCAGGCGCGGATTGGCAACGGAAGCGCTGAGGCGCAGGGATTTCAGAATTTGCAGGTGGGCGTTCTTATCCTGGCGCAAGGGCGCGCCGACCTTCACCGGCAAAATCCGGAACACCTCCGGATGGATGGCGCCGACGAGGCTCAGGGATTTCGCTCTGATCCCCAGCCGATCGAGCATCAGGCCCAGGAGGTGGGACTTCTTGATGTCGAGGCGGGTGTAAAGATTAACGCCGTCACCGACGGGCAACCGGTTCTTGTTGGTCTGGATCGTCTTCTTGTCGACGGCGGCGGAAATCGCCGCAAAGACCGGTTTCGGCAGCGTTTTCGGGGAAAGCGCCTTGCCGCCGCCCTTGGGCGCCACCAGCAACACGGCTTTGCCGACCTTCGCTGCATCCAGGAGCGTTCCCTTGATCCTCGGCACCCAGGCGGCGAAATCGAAGGCCTTGGGGAGGATGGCGAGATAACGGGTCTTCGCCTTCGGCTCGGGCCTGAAGGCCACGGCGGCCACGTCCTGGCCGATCAGCCGGATCGCACCGGTGATCGCATCGCCCGCCTTTTTCGGGTTCTTGAACGGCAACTTGTCGAGGGCGCCCGGCGCATAACCGACGACGTCGCCAACCGTCAGGTTCTCGGGAAAAGCCTGTTCGAGGATGATCTTCCCCTTCACCAGCTTTGCTGCGACGGTGAACGGTTTCTTCTTGTCGCTGGTGCCGGAAAACGCCACCGCCAAACGTTTGTCGCCCATGACCGCCGCATCCAGATTGATCGCGGTCGTCCTGTGGCCGCCGAAGTCCTCGACCTTCTTCAGCGGCTTTTCCAGGGGCCCGGCAATGGAGATCAACTTGGCGTCCGCCTTCTTCGCCCTGGGGTCGAAGCTGAGGCGCGCCGTGAAGACCCATTTGCGCTTGCCGATGGCGGCGGTGACGGTGGCGCCGCCCGTGAGCCCGACGCGGCCGTCCTTGCCGCTTCGGAACGAGACGATGGTCCCGGGCGAGGTGAGGCTCGTCGCCGCCGACTTGGGCTTGATCCCCGCCAGCACGCTGGTCAGGTTGACCTTCGCCAGATCGTCCTTCTTGCTCGCCACCTTGCCGTTGGCCAGATAACGAATGAAATCGGGCCCCATGGATCCGGCCATGGGGACCTTGGTGCTGGCGATCCCGAGGGCGGCTTTCAGATCCTTCAGTCCCGTCGTCCTGGTGACGTCGAGGACGAAGGAGAAATTGACGCCTGTCGGGTAGGAGACGGACTTGACGGCGTTTCCGAAGACGGCCTTGATCCCATTCTGGACGGGCTTCGGCAGGTCGCCCAGCTTGGTCGTCGCCTTTGCCGCCGAGATCACCACGGCCGGCTTGCCGAGGGCGATGCCGGCGAGGACTTCCGCCGGGCCCGATTTGTAGATGGAGCCGAGTTTCAGTGACTTGGGGTAGACGGCGACGTTCCAGACCGGCTTGGCCGCCGTTCCCGTGTTGAAGGCGACGGCGGGAACCTTCTTGGACCCGAGCTTCAAGGTGAAATGCTTGTCCGCCGCCTTGACGTCGGCGACGGCGACGCCCTTGAGTTCCTTGATGGCGGTGACGCCGGACCGCGCCTGTTTCGCGTCCTGGGCCTCGGCCGGGACGGCGACAAACAGGGCGACCCACACGACAGCGGCCGAAACGGCCCGTCGTTCGCCGAGATGGCGCCTGATGCTCATGGGTCTCAGACCCTCGATTGACGGCTTCCCTTCATGGCAGTGTCCACCGTTCCTCCGCTGCGCGTCTTATGCCTAGGCTCAATTCGCAAAACGAAGGCATGGCCTCGTCATCGCCGCCTCGAGGCAGGCTCTTGGCGATGGCTGGTCGCCGAGTTCGATGAGATGGAACCATCTGAGATAGCTGTCCAGGTACTTGGT
>Ga0209568_1000122_pt1 | contig 27045 bp, 30 predicted proteins | sample WorMetOlspDAHAB2_FD_187406 | JGI IMG/M metagenome (GOLD analysis project Ga0209568, IMG submission 187406) | Marine gutless worms symbiont microbial communities from Max Planck institute for Marine Microbiology, Germany - Olavius sp. DAHAB.2... ...
GAGGGCGCCTGCTTCCCGCGTGTACCGCGAATAGGTCCTGTCCTTCGACATTGATCTCGCCCTGCAAAAGAGACCGCGAAAATGGTCACTATACTACTTTATGACCATTTTTGTAGTCATCCATTTCAGTGCTGGGTAGTGGCGAATTTTGGGACCTATAGACGTGACTAGCCACGGAGGGCGGTGTTTTCCTTTACAGCCCGGATGAAATCCGGAAGTTTGGTAACCCTCCCTTCAATCCGACCCCACCCAAGTCTCTTGCCATGGTTTTGGCTAGCGATGTATATAGGTCCCCAAATTTTTAAATCGTCAAAAAAATGTCGCAGAGTCAGGCTAACCGAGAGATGATAGGAACTACTTGTAATCGAATCTTCTTATTTCTATTCGGATAGTGTGCTCCCATGTTGCAACAGATCGCCAACGGCACCCGCCGGGACATAGACGGTAGGCCCCGGGTCTACTATGACGGCTACTGGATCAAGTTCTACGAGTCGCCGGCCGACAGTCTGGAGGCCAAGAAGCAGCTGATCCGGGCCCTGACGCGGCGGCTCTTCAACCATGTGGAGCACGGGATCAATATCCCCGGCAACCGCCTCGACGAGGTCCGCCGAGCCTACGCGCGGGAGACGGACCCGGAGCGTAAACGGGTGGCGGGCGCCATGCTGGCCGGAGCCCTGTTCAACCGGGCCGCGGACATCTTCACCAAGGTCGTGGAGCTGCAGGAGGCGGGGGTGGAGATCACCCCGGACGACGCCCTGATGGAGCAATGCGGCAAGTGTTTGCTGGAAGCCCTGAAGCTCGGACGCATGGTCCGCCACCGGAGCGGTGATGAGGGTCTGGATGAGCTCTGGGGCGAACCGTTCAAGGCCTTCTCCATTCCGGTAGAGGCCTTCTATGAAAGCCGCTACCTGAAGATCGCGCAGACCATGCGCCACATCGACCGCATCGCCGATGCCATGGTGGATACCTTCGTGAATGCAGGGTTCTTCCGCAGGGTCGAGCAGCCTATCCGGGACCTGGCCGACGCGGCCAAGGACAAATGCGAGACCCTCCGCACGGATCCAGTGATTTTCGAGGTCTGGCCGACCTTCGTCGTCGCCGTCGACCGGCTCTGCCAGCTCGAGCCGCGGCTACCGCAGCACGCCTCGGAGGAGCAGATGCGACGCGCAAGGCGGGCCCGCACCCTCATCCGCGACGGCGTCGCCTTGATTCAGCACATCGCCCGTGCGCGGGTTCCCATGCCCAAAAGCATGCGCGACTATCTGGAACGCTGTCGCCGCTTCCGGCTCGCCGCCGAGGAGGTCTCCCGTTTCACGCGTCGCTCGTCCCGGGCTTCGAACCCACGCGCCCTTGTCGGCAATCGATTAACCGTTTAAGGCGCAAAGAGCGCAGAGCGTTCTCGACGAGGCCGTCGGTTGGATCTTGCAGTAATCCTGAATAAGGAAAATACCGCCCTCCGTGGCTAGTCACGTCTATAGGTCCCAAAAATTAACCACTCCGCACCGCGAAGCGCGGAATAACTGTTTAGATCAGCGTTTCCCTGGGAAATGATAGCGATGAGAATGAACGCCTCGCTGCCGATAGCTTTGGGCGCGCTGATTGCGATGCGCACCTGGGCCATTGATGAAGGGATCGACTATACCGAGCTGGCCAAGCCCCAGCCGACCGAGAGCAGGGAGAAGATCGAGGTCCTGGAGGTCTTCATGTACAGCTGCCCGCATTGCTTCTATCTGGAGCCGACGCTCGCAGCATGGCTCGCGACCAAGCCCGAGAACGTCGAGCTCAAGCAGATGCCGGCGGTTTTCAATGCCGGGAGCGAGCCCCACGCCAGGGCCTATTACGCCGCGGAGCTGATCGGGAAAGTCGAACAGTTTCATATGCCCCTGTTTCGCGCCTTGCATAAGGACAAAAAGGCGATCTGGGACGAAGCTGCCCTGGTGGCCTTCGCCGAGTCGCAGGGCATCGATGGGAAGGCATTCCGCGATGCCTATAACTCTTTTTTCGTCAACATGCGCGTGCGGCGGGCACGGGACATGGTTAAAGGCTTCGGCATCGACGGCGTACCCACGGTAATCGTCAACGGCAAATACCGCACCAGCCCGGCCCAGGTCGGCAGCAGAAAAAAGATGATCCGGGTGATCGATTACCTGATCGGAATCGAGGCCGGTCAACCGAAGGCTGAAGAGGCTGAACGAGCAGTATTCTCGGAGAAGAGTCAAACCGATTGAGCGGTGTTTCGGTAGCAGTCCTGGGTTATCCTGGGTTATTTGGCGTTGATTATGGGGAAAGATCCTTCCTACGTCAGGACAAATCTGACGTGTTGGGTTACACCCCTCACCTAGCGCCATCGATCAAGCGGTCGATGGCGCTGGGTGAGGGGCTAACCCAACCTACAACTACAACTTGGGGTAGAACAAGCAGTCATGTCACCAGCCGCCATCTGTCCTTAGTCACGCGCGGGCGGCCATTGGCGGGCTGTATGAATTAAGGTCAATATCCATACTGTTTCGCCGTCGATCTTGTACACCAGGCAGTAGCTTTCATGTGGAATCAGTTCGCGGGTACCTGGAATCTTTCCCGACCGGCCCAGCATCGGGTGCTCGGCTAGTCTCGCCGCCGCAGCGCTGAAAATCTCATCCATCCGAGCGGCCGCGGGCGGGTTGTCAGCCGCAATGTAGTCCCATACATCAATACGGTCTTGCTGCGCCTCCGGCGTCCAAACAACCCTCACGATTGGCTCATCGCACGGGCACGCCGTGCGGCGAATTCGGCTTCGACCTCATCATTCGACCGACCCAGGCCGGCTTGCATCGAGACCAGACCGGCCTCGACCTTGCGGCGCAGGAACTCGTCATATTCCCGCGCCTCGCGCTGGCGTTGCACGAACTCACGCATCAGCTCACGGAGTATCTGCGACGCTGGCCGATGGATGGCTTCGGCCTCGGCCATGAACGTATCGCGTAGCTCAGGTTCCAGCTTCATTGTGAAAACGGCTTGTTTGGACATGATTTAACCTACTGCCATCAGATACTAACCGAGTATATACGTTTTTATTATCGACCACAAACCACAGAGGGCAACGAATGGGTGCGCGAAATCGATCCACACAAGTCTCGGGACCTCACAACGCCAAATCATTCAGGATTGCTAGAAACGCAAACCCAGAAGCAGGCCGGCGGTGAAGGACGCGGCGCTGGAGAGATTATCGGCGATGAAATCTTTCAGGGCGCCGCTGTATGCCGCCAGCCAGTCGACGAAGCCGTCGTAATTCGACTCCATCCCGGCCCAATTAACCTCGATGATGCCGCCGTACTGGAGACTGAATAGCAGGACCAGCAGTAAGCCACCCACGACCAGAGCGATCTTGAAGGCGACCTTGAGGGCATAGCCGACGGCCAGACCCACCATGAAGGAGAAGCCGAGCCGCAGGAAGAATTCGGACGAGAAGAGGTCGCCTTCTCCGGCCGCCGGCGCTGCGGGAGGAGGAGATAATGTCGGTTGTGTGCGTAGGATACCGTCAAGCATCAGCGTAGCTCCCTCCGCTGCTACGAAAGCCATCCTTACCTTAACGACTTTCCCGCGGGGGATCAATTTTGATTGCGTTATCTTCGCACCAGATCCTCAATGCCTTTTCCCGTTCCTGTGATTCATATTCGTACCATTTATCCAGGTACTCCTTTCCTTCGAGGAAGGCTTTAAATCTGGAATATGCTCCCTTCCTGCTGAAAATCGACTCTATTTTTTCCATATCATCAGGTAAATACCGGTGCGCAAATTCAAAAACCGGATTCTTTCCAAGACCCAATTCATTCTTAGTGAGTGTTGGAGTCCGTCCCTCACACCAACCTACACAGGCTAATGTTATGTAATGATAAGGAAAAAACAGGTAGGGTCTCGATCAAGTGTAGCGAGTGGCCGCAAGCTCCAGATAATAGCGGTGGAGGTGGTTCACCTGCGCCTCGAGCGCCTGCGGATTGCCGCTGTTGTCGATAATGTCGTCCGCGCCTTCCAGGCGCCGGGACCTGGGTGCCTGGCTGTCGATGATGCGTCGGATCTCCGCCACATCCAGACCGCTCCTGCACCGGACGCGGCGTATCTGCTCCGATGCGGGAAGATCCACCACCAGGATACGGTCGGCGAGCGTCGTCTGCTCGGCCTCGAACAACAGGGGGATCTCCAGCACGGCATAGGGTGCTGAGAGCTCCCCCAACCATCGTTGCATTTCCGAGACGACCTGCGGGTGCAGGATCGATTCGAGACGTGCGCGGGCTGAGGGATCCGAGAAGACCAGGGTGCGCATGGCGACCCGATCCAGGTGTCCGTCGGCATCGATGAAACGGGCGCCGAATGCCTCCGCGATCAGATTCAGGACCGGGCTTCCCGGCGCCGTAAGGGCATGGGAGATGGCGTCGGCATCGATAACGGGAACCCCGATTCCGCTCAGCAGGGCGGCAACGCTGGATTTGCCGCTACCCACCCCCCCGGTCAGGGCTACGACCAGCATAGATGCGTATCCTCATCGATTATAGGATCAGCATGCAGAAATTTTTGGGCAGCTTAATAAGCCATCGTAACCCTTCAACCCCCCTTGCTTTTGCCATCCATGGCACCGACAGATTCCGGTACTCTCTGCCGGAATGGAGAGGTAGGAGCCGAACGAACCGGCCTCATAATCCTTGAGTTGACGGCATTGGTGTCCAACCCAGGTGTTTCTGGACAGTGCGGCGATGTGGGCAATAGAGCGATTCCGAAACACGGTTGGATGGGTGCCCGCCTTTGCGCCGTGAATCGCCGCGGGGATTGCGAAGCTCATAACCGGTGGTGATCGAAGCGAAGACGAGCACCGGGTCCGGCAGGCAAATGGAACAAATGCGCGGCTCAGCCTTCTGAGACGCGCAGACAATTTGCCTTGAAGGTCTCCCGATCCTCTTTGGAGTTGGAATCGTAACCTTGCTCCTGCATCTTCAGCCTCATCCAACGCGGAATAACACCTCGAACGTATGTATTCTCTGGATTATCCGGATCGACATATTTCTTATATTGCCGCAAACCGCTCGCTCTGGTACCGGTCGCACGCTTCTTCGTCCGCGGGCCGAATAGGGAAACGATCTCGTTGATATCGAACCCCTCATCCTGAATAAGGTCCTTGATTTTCTGCCCCAGATCGTGTTTTGCCTGTTGGTGGCGCTGCACCAGTGCCCGCTCCAGGTCGGATCGATTCTGGGCCAGATCTTTCAGCTGCTGCCTGATCTCATCAAGACTCAAGTTCTCAATCCCCACTTTAGCACCTCCTAAAACTGGGTTGTTTTCGATTATGACGTTAACCGCGAAATGGATCTCAAGGTTGAAACCCTTTACATATAATTTATTGCTCAAGCTTCAAAGTCAAGACTTGTTTCCGAAAAAAAACCAATACCGATCACCGCAGCTCGGCAGCACCGTAGATGAGCTTGTATTCAAATACCGAATCGAAGTCGATGTGATCGACACGGTGGCCGAATTATCCACGCGACGGCCAAGCCGGTTGGAACGGATTCGCCATACCTCAGCACATTATGAGGCCGGCGGCCACTTTACGGCCCTCGGACGCCAGGATGTTATAGGTCCGGCAGGCGGCACCCGTGTCCATAATATCGATCCCCAAGCCCCGCTGCAGCACGGTGAGATAGGTATCCGGGTCGGGAAAGACCTGGTGCTTCCCGGTGCCGACGATTATGATCCGAGGATCGAACGCAAGGAGAGCCTCGAAGTGTTCCGCGGCCAGGTCTATTGCATTCTCGGGTCCCCAGTCGGCAGCGATACGCTCCGGACTGACGATCAGCCCATGCGTGTAGATTCGACCACCGATAAGAATCCGACCCGGATCATAGCCGAGAATCAGGTGACCGCTATCGCTGTCCGCTGCGGAGAGCTTCATAGCGACAAGATAACCGACGGACATGCGACAAACAAGGAGATTTGCTGAATGATTCTGAGCCTTGTTCGAATTACGACGCTGGTAATGGCCATCGCTTTTGCCGGCATAACCGGGGCGGAAAAGGCGTTATCGTCCTTGGTAATACCTCCGGCCGGACCCCGAGCCGATGTTGCCGAGGATTGGTCGCAGACCTATCTGTTCCCGGAGCCGGCTCTTCGCACCCGGATCGAACGCACCCGGGTATTTCTGGACACTCGGATAAAGAACCTGGACGGCGAGCTCTCCCGATTAAAGAACGAGGGTCTTCTCGACCGGCGCAGCGTATCGAAAATTCGCGGCGCATTGGAGCATGCTCGCGGCTCGATTTCCCGTATGGCCGAAAGTATCGAGGCAAATGAAAAGATCGATGGTCGGGCCGCTCGCATGGTTTCCTATGAGCTGGGTATGGCGGCGGATACGCTCGCCCGGCAGGCGAATGAGATCGGTGCGGGTCCCGACCACCATGACAACGCAGTCAAGGGCGTCTCGCCGGAGACGATTCGACCACAGTATTTGGCAAGGACCCTCAGAGAAGGCAGCAGGCTTGTAAAAGAGACTGCGCAAGCGATCGTACACCATCTCAAATAGCACTTGGATTCGACGACCTCATGACCGGCCACGGAGTGAAACAAATGCAGCAGTATGATTCCACAAGCGATCAGTCCAGGGCAGCGCCCTGGGTCATCAGCTTATAAATTTACCACTACCCAGGATTTTTTTGTTTCCGGGAGCGTAATCGGCGGTGGCATCAGCTCTGCCGGCGGATTTGCTTGTCCGCAAGGATTGCCTACATCCCTCGCTGGTTGGTCTTCCGGGCACCGGCGCTACTCGGCGCTACACCTCCCGGGTTCACCTCTCTAACCCTCTCTGGAATCCTGTTAATCCTGTACGATTAGCGGCTACTCACGGCTCCGTGTCGATCTGCCGCAGCTTGCCGGTTGCGTCGAGGTAACCGGTGGCTTTCCAGCGATTCATCATTCGGTGGCCCCGCCACCGCAAGCAGGGCGGGCGCGTATAAATTTCTTTTCGATCAACCAGCTGCTGGCTTCCAGGCGTCGGCGGGGGCTGCGGTGAGCGGTAGGCGCCGGCTTGCCGGCGCTTGAGTCCGGCTTGCCGGCGTTGCGGTGGCCGGAGAGCCGGATGGTAAGCCACAGCGCGGGCAAGCCCGCGCCTACCGGTCTTCTGGTTATCCTGCGCCGATCGGACCGACACGCAAACGATCCCACCTAAGGTCATGTTTTCGGAAAGATTTATACGCGCTCGCCCTGCCACCGCAAGCCGGCAACCGGCCCCAGGGTAGTGATCCGGGCTACAATCCCGGTTCCGTCGCCCGAGATGCAGCCCATCGCCGCAAGACCCACCCCATGAGCAAAGAGCCGGCCGCCGTCAAACACTCCCCCGTCATGGCGCAGTATCTGCGCATCAAGGCGGATTATCCGCAGCTGTTGCTCTTTTACCGCATGGGGGATTTTTACGAGCTCTTCTTCGAGGATGCGGAGCGGGCCGCCCGCCTGCTGGACATCACCCTGACCAAGCGCGGCCAGTCCGGCGGCCGGCCGATCCCCATGGCCGGGGTTCCCTACCACGCGGTGGAGACCTATCTGGCCAAGCTGGTGCGCCAGGGCGAATCGGTGGCGATCTGCGAGCAGATAGGGGACCCGGCCAAGTCCAAGGGTCCGGTGGAGCGGGAAGTCGTCCGCATCGTCACCCCCGGCACCCTGACCGACGAGGCCCTGCTCCAGGAGCGTCGGGACAACCTCCTGGCGGCAGTCTGCGCCGGTGAGGACAATGGTAAAAACAGTGGTAAAAACGGCTATGGCCTCGCCTGGCTGGAGCTCTCCAGCGGCGGTTTTACCGTACTGCAGGTGTCGACGCTGGAAGCCCTGCGTAGCGAGCTGGAACGGCTGCGGCCTTCCGAGACCCTAGTGGCGGAGGACAGCCGCCTGCCCGATGAGCTGGATCTGGAAGGGGGTATCACCCACCGCCCGGTCTGGCATTTCGAGGCCGATAGTGCCCGTCGCCTCCTGTGCAACCGGTTCGGCACCCGCGATCTGACCGGATTCGGGTGTGCCGAGCTACCGCTGGCAGTGGGCGCCGCCGGCTGTCTGCTGCAATATGTCCAGGACACCCAGAAGAGCAGCCTGCCCCACATCCGCGGCCTCACCACCGAGCAACGGGACACCTCCCTGATCCTGGACACCGCCACCCGTCGCAACCTGGAGCTGGTGACCAGCCTGAGCGGTCGTCCCGAGCACACCCTGGCGGGGATCCTGGACCGCACCATCACCGCCATGGGCAGCCGTCTGCTGCGCCGCTGGCTCGGTCGCCCCCTGCGCTGCCGGGACACCATCCGCCGCCGCCACGCTGCCGTCGCGGAGCTGGTCGCAGGCGACGCCTTCGCCCCCGTGCAGGAAGAGATGGCCGGGATCGGCGACCTGGAGCGCATCCTGGCCCGCGTGGCCCTGGGCTCGGCGCGGCCACGGGATCTGGCGGTATTGCGCGACTCCCTGGCCTACCTACCCGCCTTGCAGGCTACTCTGGAGCCTCTGGAGGCCCCCCTGTTACGGGAGCTCTCCGCGGAGATCGGGACCTTTCCCGAGGTGGTGGAGCTACTGCAAGGGGCCATCATCGACAACCCCCCCGTGCTGATCCGCGACGGCGGCGTGTTGGCGGCCGGTTACGACCAGGAGCTCGACGAGCTGCGCGATCTGGCGACCAACGCCGACCGGTTCCTCCTGGACCTCGAAGGGCGGGAACGCGCGCGTTCGGGTATCGACAACCTCAAGGTCAGCTACAACCGGGTCCACGGCTACTACATCGAGGTGACCCGCAGCCGGTCCGAGCAGGTCCCGGCGGAATACGTCCGGCGTCAGACCCTGAAGGGCGTCGAACGCTATATCACGCCGGAGCTCAAGCGGTTCGAAGACCGGATACTGAGCGCCCAGGAGCGCGCCCTGGCCCGGGAAAAGGCCCTCTACGAGGCGCTGCTGCAACGGCTGACGCAATGGCTGGCGGAGCTGCAGACGGCCGCCGCCGGCATCGCCGCCCTGGACGTACTCTGCAACCTGGCGGAACGCGCCGCTACCCTGGACTGGGTGCGACCGGAGCTGACCGACGAGCCGCTCATCGAGATCGTCGACGGCCGCCACCCGGTGATCGAGCAGGTGATCGACGCCCCCTTCGTGGACAACGGGGTACAGCTGGATGAAGACCGCCGCATGCTGATCGTCACCGGCCCTAATATGGGCGGTAAATCCACCTTCATGCGACAGACGGCCCTGATTACCCTCCTGGCCTATTGCGGCAGCTTCGTGCCCGCCCGTTCCGCGCGGCTGGGACCAGTGGACCGCATTTTTTCGCGCATCGGCGCCGCGGACGACCTGGCCGGTGGGCGCTCGACCTTCATGGTGGAGATGGAAGAGACGGCCAATATCCTCCACAACGCGAGCGAACACAGCCTGGTGTTGATGGATGAGATCGGCCGCGGCACCAGTACCTTCGACGGCCTCTCCCTGGCCTGGGCCTGCGGTGTCGAGCTGGCGACGCAAAACCGCGCCTTCACCCTGTTCGCCACCCACTACTTCGAGCTCACCACTCTGTCCGAGGCGTATCCGGGGATCGCCAATGTGCACCTCAACGCCGTGGAGCACGGGGACACCATCGTTTTTATGCACGCAGTGCGGGAGGGTCCGGCCAGCCAGAGCTACGGGCTCCAGGTGGCAAGGCTCGCCGGAGTGCCCGCCGCGGTCATCGAACGCGCCCGCGTGCGCCTGCGCGAGCTCGAAGACGACGCCCAACGCCATACGGAGCGGGAGGCCGATCAGCTGTCCCTGTTCCCACCGGAGTCCCCGACCCCGGAACCCCCGGCCCCGACCGCGACAATCCCGGACCCCACGACTTCAACCTCCACCCCGGCCCTGGATGCCTTGCGGGAGCTGGATCCGGACGAGCTCTCGCCGCGGCAGGCCCTGGAGGCGATTTATCGGTTGAAGGGATTGATGGGATAACCGAGATGAATCTGATGGAAATCGACGGCTTCAACGCCACCATCGAGTATGACCCGGAGCTCGAAATGTTTCGGGGGGAATTTGTCGGACTCAACGGCGGGGCGGATTTCTATGCCCCCGATACCGAGGGGTTGCGGCAAGAGGGTGTAGCCTCGCTACGGGTTTTCCTGGAGGCCTGTCAGAGCCTGTTTACGATCTATGGAGAAGCGAGGCCAGGAAAGCCAAAGTAACGTGAGTATTTTTCGGTGGCCCTGCCACTTCCCTCCGGACAAGGCTCGAAGGCTTCGTCTATCTGTATAATCATCACATCGCTCACAAAGGCTTGCGCCACAAGACGCTTCTCCAAAGGCTCCGACAAGGGTATGCACAGCAGCCCCGGCTTTCTGAAAAAATTCTCGTAATCATCCGGGACCTGATACATAACGATGGTCGGAGAGGTGACGCATCATGAGACAACCGTCGGTGTTCCGGATTCAAGCAGCCATTCTGGGTGGGCTGTGTCTGCACTTGGGATCGGCGACCGCAATGGCCTCGGGGTTTTCCATCCCGGAGGTCTCCGCCCTGGGGACCGCCATGTCCAATGCGGTGGTCGCAAACCCGGAGGAAACGGGGGCATTCGCCTACAACCCTGCCGCCATGGGGTTCCACGACCGGACGAGCGTCTCCTTGGGGACCCTCTTCATCGGGCCGAGCTTCAGCGTTGATACGGCCACGGGATCCCATGATAGCGCCGGTGCCGACTGGATCACCGCCCCCCTGTTCCAGGCCGTCCTCCGGGTCCACGACCACTGGCGGGTCGGCCTGGGTATCAATGCCCCGTTCGGATTGGAGACGCGCTGGGAAACCGGGACCTTCCCCAAGCTGAGCGGGGAGGCGCCGGTCACGGTGGCCCCAGGCGTCACGCTGCCGCTACCCTTCGGTGCTCACCTGACGAACAGCGGGTAGTGGTTAGTGTTTAAATGGAAATACCGCCACTCGCAGTGGGTTTGGCGCACCGCAGGCTACACTCCCTCTCCCGGAGGAAGAGGGAGTATAGCCTATTAGAGCGCCAAACCCACTGCCAGTGGCAATGGTTCCATTTAAACCTTAACCATTACCTAAAAATTTACCACTACCGAACAGCGAAGTGAAAATCGTGGCCTTGGTTCCGACCCTGGTCTACAAGGTGAACGAAGATCTCAGCGTCGGGGTCGGTCTGGACTACTACAAGATCAGCTCGGCACAACTCGATTCCCAGCTGAGCAGCATGAGCGGAGACGGCGACGGTTAGGGCTGGAACACCAGCGTCCTGTATCGCCGTGGTGCGCTGAGTCTCGGTGCTGTCTATCATTCTTCTTCCACCGCGGAGCTGAAGGGACACTACAAACCCCTGAATTCCACGCTCACCTTCCTGGAAAGGGTGAAACCGGGTTTCGGCCTACCGCCGGCCCAGGCGGCGGAGCTGGATCTCAATCTGCCCTGGCGCCTGCAACTCGGCGTCCGCTATGCGTTCACCGCTGAGCTGGCGGTCGAGCTCGACTGGACACGGACCGGTTGGAGCGAGCTCGACACGCTCGAAATCAAGCGCAGAACGACCGGAAGGACCCTGTTCTCCGACGTCAATGACTGGAAAGACACCAACGCCTACCGACTGGGTCTGACCTATGATGTCCTGCCCGGCACCCAGCTGCGTTTCGGCTATGCCTTCGACGAGACGGGACAGGGCGCGGATCATTTCAGCGCCCGCGCACCCGACAACGACCGCCATCTCTTCAGCCTCGGTGTCGGCCGGGAGCTGGGTCGGGGCTGGGCACTCGACGTCGGCTACATGTATGTGAAGCTCGAGGACCGAACCTATCGGAGCAGCAATACCTATACCCCGGTGGCGGATCTCGGGAGGGAAATCAACGGTACCGACGCGATCGACGGCGATTACGAGAACAATGCTCATCTGTTCGCGTTGGAGCTGAGCAAGACCTTCTAAGGCGCGGTGTTAGAACAAGACAAACAAGCGAGTCATGCAGGATATTATCGAGCGGGCAAGACAGGTCCGGCTAGTGATCTTCGACGTGGACGGCGTCCTGACCGACGGCAGCCTCTTCCTCGGCGACGACGGTCAGGAATACAAGGCGTTCCACGCCCGGGACGGTCACGGCATGAAGATGCTGCAACAGACCGGCGTCACCCTGGCCGTCATCACGGGTCGGACCTCGGAAGTGGTGCGTATCCGGATGGAACACCTGGGGATAACGCACGTCTATCAGGGACAGGACGACAAGCTCTGGGCCTATGAAGAACTCAAGACGACCCTGCGCCTGAGCGATGAGCGGATCGCCTATGTGGGAGACGATGTGGTGGACCTGTCGATCATGCGCCGAGCCGGTCTCGCGATCGCCGTCGCCGATGCTCACTCATTGGCCCGGAGCCATTCCCATTGGCAGACCTCTTCCCCTGGTGGACGGGGCGCCGTGCGCGAGGTGTGCGATCTTGTCATGAAGGCCCAGGGTACTCTGGACGGAGTGATCGCGCCTTATCTCTAGCACATCATTTCTTGGGTAGTGGTAAATATTTAAATGGTCAGCGTAGAGGGGTTCATTAACCACGCCCGATCGCTTCTTTTGATTCCCTCTCCCCAACCTCTCTCCCGGCGGGAGAGGGGCTTTTGCGACACCCTCGGAGGGAGAGGAGGTGCAGCCGGTGGCGTGCCCAACATATTGCTATCGGCGATGTTCTCATTTAAACATTAACCACTACCCATTTCTTGATTTTGCTGTAGAGAACGCCCTCTGTGGCGTTCCGAACAGTTTGCGGAACGGCACGGAGGCCGTTCCCTACAGGTGCAAAATGGGATGAAATGGGGTACTAGGTGGTGTTGATATTCACAGCCGACTGCTTGAATCACCCTCTCCCCAACCCCTCTCCCTCCAGGGAGAGGGGCTTTTGGGGAGTCGGTTTTCATCCTGGAGCTGTGACATGTTGCGGGCGTTTAAACACGTGAAAACAGTCGGTTATCGTTAAATGTCAACACTCCCTAGCCCAACAACAACGAGATAGCCGGCATGTTATCCGCGCGCCAATACATTCTGGTCCTGGCCATGGCGTCAATGGGGGCGCTCGCCTGGTGGTTGCGCCAGGGCGAGGAGACGCCGGTGCCGAATACGGACGACCCGGAACACCGTCCCGACTACACAGTCGACAACTTCGATGTGACTACGATGGACGAATTCGGGGCGCCACATCGGCATCTGACCGCTGTCGAGCTGCGCCATTACCCTGACGATGACACCAAAGAGCTGGAAACCCCCCGCCTGACCCTGCATGTGGAAACGGGCCCCCCCTGGCTGGTACGTTCCGAGACGGCCTGGATCTCGAGTGACGACAATCTGATCCGGATGCATGGTAAGGTGTTCATCGACCGCGCGGCCGGGGTCGGGACGCAGCCGGTGCATCTGAAGACCCATGAGCTGCTTGTCAAGCGGGACGAGAACTACGCCCGGACGGATCGGCCGGTGCGGATCACGCGGGGTGAGGCCGGCTGGGTGACCGCGGAGAACGGCGCCCAGGTCTGGCTGGAAGAGAAGTTGCGGATCAAGCTGTTGGGACGGGTTCAGGGCGAGCTGATGATCGCCCACACCGATGAAGAGCCGCCTCCGGGGTCGCACGACCATCCGAGGCAACCGCGATGATTCCAAAGATTGCCGCCCGCGCCCTTACTCTCCTGGCGATACCGATCCTGGTGTCGGCATTACTCCTCGTCCCCCGGTGCCTGCTGGCCCTCGAAGATGACCCCGAGGGACCACTCTACCTGGAAGCGGACAGCGCGGAGCTCTTCGAGGCGATCTCTTTGAGCATCTACAAGGGAGACGTCATCATCAGGCACGGCACCATGGAGCTCCGGGGTGATCAGGTCATGGTGCACCATGACCTGAGGCGCAGACCCGAGTTCATCGTCGTAATCGGCACCCCCGCGACCTACCTACAACGAGGGCAGGGAGAGGAGAAAGACACCGAGGCAGAGGCCCTGCATATGGAGTACGACCGGGCCAGGGACGAAATCACCCTCATCGACCAGGCCGTCGTATTCCAGGGCGAGAACACCTTCCGCAACGACCTCATCGTCTATGATCGCGCCCAGGCCCGGATCAAAGCGGGAGCCATTACCAAGGGGAAAGAGCGGGTGAAGATTCGCATCTCCCCGTCGCGTCGATGACGACCCTTCGCGCCACCCATCTGGTCAAGAGCTACCGTCGTCGCACGGTCCTGAAAGGCGTCAGCATCGGCGTCGACGCGGGCGAAGTCGTCGGCCTGCTCGGACCCAACGGCGCGGGTAAGACCACCTGCTTTTACATGATCGTCGGACTGATTCACGCCGACGAGGGAAGCATCTACCTCCAGGAACGCAATATCACTCTGCTCCCGATGCACGCCCGCGCCCGGCAGGGCCTGAGTTATCTTGCCCAGGAACCCTCGGTCTTCCGCAAGCTCACCGCCAGGGACAACCTGATGGCGATCCTGCAGACGCGCCGGGATCTCGACCGGCAGGCGCGGGAGAACCGCGGGCTGGAGCTGCTCGAAGAGCTGGGTATCGCCTATGTGAGCGAATCGCCGGCGCTCAGTCTCTCGGGCGGTGAACGCCGGCGCCTGGAGATCGCACGTGCGCTGGCGATGGACCCGAAGGTCATGCTGCTCGACGAGCCCTTCGCCGGCGTCGATCCCATCGCCGTGCGGGACATCAAAAACATCGTCGCCCATCTGCGGGACCGCAACATCGGCATCCTGATCACCGATCACAATGTCCGCGAGACCCTCGATATCTGTGACCGGGCCTATATTATCAATGACGGCAGGGTCATCGCCGAAGGTGGACCGCGGGAGCTGCTGGAGAACGCGGAGGTACGTTCGGTCTACCTGGGCGAGCACTTCACCCTGTGAGCGGATCGAGCGATCAAGACCCGTCCGGTGGGCTCTCTTGTCTGTCACCGAATAAATCTCGCGGCTCGGCCTGCGGCGGCAGGACCCCCGGCGGCGCGGTCATGCCGAAGTGCCCATAGGCCGCCGGGGTTGCCATCCGTCCCCGGGGCGTGCGCATGAGAAACCCCTGCTGGATCAGGTAGGGCTCGAGTACATCTTCGATCGTACCCCGTTCCTCGCCGATGGCCGCCGCCAGGCTCTCCACTCCGACCGGCCCACCGGCGAACTTCTCGATCACCGCCTGCAGCAACCGCCGATCCATGTGATCGAAGCCCAAGGCATCCACCTTGAGCATGGACAAGGCCCGGTCCGCCACCTCCGCCGTGATACGGCCTCCGGCCCTGACCTGTGCATAGTCCCGCACCCGCCGCAGCAACCGGTTGGCCATACGGGGCGTGCCGCGGGAGCGACGCGCGATCTCCCGAGCGCCGTCCGCCTCGGTCGCAAGCTCCAGGATAGCGGCGGAACGCCGGACGATGCGGGTCAGCTCCTCCGGCGAGTAATACTCCAACCGCTGCACGATGCCGAAACGGTCGCGCAGGGGCGAGGTCAGGAGCCCGGCGCGGGTCGTCGCCCCCACGAGCGTAAAGGGAGGCAGATCCAGCTTGATGGAACGGGCGGCCGGTCCCTCCCCGATCATGATGTCGAGCTGGTAGTCCTCCAGGGCGGGATAGAGGACCTCCTCCACCACGGGGCTCAGGCGGTGAATCTCGTCCACGAACAGGACATCCCCCGGCTCCAGGTTGGTGAGCAGGGCGGCGAGGTCCCCCGGCTTCTCCAGCACCGGCCCGGAGGTCTGACGCAGACCCACCCGCAGCTCGTGGGCGATGATGTGAGCGAGCGTGGTCTTGCCCAGGCCCGGCGGACCGAAGATGAGGACATGATCCAGGGCGTCACCCCGCCCCCGGGCGGCCTGGATGAAGATCTCCATCTGCTCGCGCACCGCCGGTTGGCCGATGTAATCGACCAGGCGTCGCGGACGGATGGCCCGGTCCAGGGCCTGGTCCTCGGACTCGGCTTTCGGATCGATCAGGCGGTCGGGATCACTCATACCGGTGTCGTCTCGGCCCAGCGCGTGTTGACATTGGCGCGAGGCAGGGGGCAGTGGTCAGGATGTTGTTAAGATACCGGTTAGTGGACCCGTAGATCCTAAATACTTTGCTAGTGGTAAATTTTTAAATGGTTTACGTAGACTTGTCTGATTCCCTCTCCCCGGCCCTCTCCCGGTGGGAGAGGGAGTATAGCCTGCTATCTGCTGACAAAAGGGGGCGCCACCCTACGCCTGGTGGTGCGGAGCCTGCGGCGCCAGGGCGTGGACCAGGTGGTCTCGGCCAGTCGGCTGCCGACCATCCGGATCCGGGACCTGATCCGCACCGGGCGTTATCGCCGCATCGAGTAGGTTGGATAAGGGTCATGGACGACCCGCATCCAACATCCGGCATATCGGATGCGCCCCACACCTAAATCACGCAAACAGCCATCCCCGGCAGGTGGCGCCTGCGGCGTTGCCGGCGGCGTGCACACCCATCGGCAGGGGATTTAGGTGTGGGGCTTATCCGACCTACGCCTTGGTAGGTTGGGTAAGGGCCAGGCCCCGCACCTAAATCCTGTGGCGCGCCGTGAGCACGCGTATCGTTCAGATTTAGGTGCGGGGCAGGGACGGTCCGCACCCAACATTCGGCAAATTGCCGGTGATCCGGCGGGTTGCCGATCAGGGCATGTTCACCGCCTTCAGCGCGGCCCGAATGATCTCCTCGGAGGTCTTGTTTCCATCGTCCGCCGCGCGGGCCATGCGATTAGCATCGGCGGGCTTGTAGCCGAGGGCCGTGAGCGCACCGATTGCATCGACTAGGGCGGAACCCTCACCGTTACCGGTCGGCGGCGAAGACGCAACGCCGGCCGGTGAGCCGGCAGGCACTGTACCCACCCGGTCCCGCAGCTCCATGACCAGGCGCTGGGCCGTCTTCTTGCCGACTCCGGGTAAGCGTGTCAGGGCCGTGACGTCCTCCTGCCGAACACACAGGGCGAACTGCCGGGCGTCCATGCCGGAGAGAATAGCCAGGGCCATGCGCGTGCCGACGCCGTTGACCTTGAGCAGATTACGGAACAGGGCGCGGTCCTCCTCGCGCAGAAAGCCGTAGAGCGTCTGGGCGTCTTCGCGCACGGTCAAATGAGTGACCAGCGTGACCTGCTCTCCGACGGGCGGCAGATCATAGAAGGTGGACATGGGGGCCTCCAGCTCGTAGCCGACGCCGCCGATGTCGAGCAGGAGCCGGGGCGGGTGTTTGGAGACGAGCTCACCGCGCAGTCTGCCGATCATGGCCGAAAGTCCCTCCAGGATGCCGCGGCCCTGCGACGCGCCGGGATGCCCATGGAGTGGGCATGGCACAGGGCCAGGGCGAGGGCGTCGGCCTCGTCTTCCGACGGCGTTTCCGCGAGAGAGAGCAGGAGACGCACCATGTGTTGCACTTGGGCCTTCTCCGCGCTCCCGGTGCCCACCACGGCGAGCTTGACCGCTTTGGGGCTGTACTCGTGGACCTGCATGTCCCCCCTGAGCCCGGCGCAGAGCACCGCCCCCCGGGCCTGGCCGAGCTTGAGGGCCGCGGTCACGTCGCGGGCGAAAATGAGCTGCTCTACCGCCAGCTCATGGGGACGATATTCTTCCACCACCTGGGCGATGCTATCGAAGAGCAAACCCAACCGCCGCGGCCAAGGCAGATGATCGACCCGGATACAGCCGCCGGCAACACGGGTGCTGTGCCTGCCGTCCGTGTCGATCACCCCGAAGCCGGTGGTGCGGGAGCCCGGGTCGATACCCAGGATGCGGTGGCGCAGTCGAGGCTGGGGCAGCACTAGTACTTCGTTTCTACATATTTTTCATATATCCTGTAGGGTGGGCTGTGCCCACCAATATTGTGCCTGGATGGTAGGCACAGCCCACCCTACAGGCTTGAGAATGAAAAATAAGGTGAAATATCGCGCTAGTACCTAGTTTCGGTTAATATTGTAAACGTATAGGAGGGATGCTCACATCAAGCTCAAGCAACTCTACCCGCAATATAAGGAAAAACTAGGTACTAGGGGGTATTCTCAACTTCATGAGTTATCATTTGAGGTTCCTCCGCAGGGTAAGCGTGTATAAATTTGCTCAAAAACATGGCCCTGGTGGAGTCGCGGAGGTGTCGATCGGGCCACCGCAGCGTAACCGCGGAACTGGTAGGCGCGGGCTTGCCCGCGCTTTGCAGGTCCCTCGCTTGCAACTCGGCCCTATGGCTACCTCAGCGCCGGCAAGCCGGCGCCTACCGGTCACGGTGGACCATTACGGCCACGGCTGACGATTGGGAGCCGGTAGCAGCTGGTTAATCGAAAAGCAATTTATGCGCGCCCGCTCTGGGTTCCTCCGTTACCCTGACCTACCTGTGTCTTATCCGTTGGCAAAAAAGTTTCATGATATCTAACAATATCATAGCTCGGTATATAAAGCTATTGGATCAATAATAATTTCATTACTTAATCTGCCAGTAAATCTTGATTCGATATTTGTTAAACCAGAAATAGCATGCATCAATCCACTCCTCATATTTTCCCCTTCCATTTTTTTTGCGGAATCTAGATATGAAACCAACCCATCTTCGATAAGTTTTTTCTCAAATAGTGCATATGAAAAATCACTTAAGAACTTTCTCCCGATGTTTTTTTATCTTGTCTTAGAATTTCGCCAAGAATCTTCCCGCTACCCGTCGGTCCTTTTTGTGACTCCGAGTTCTCTGACTCCGTGATGATTCGTTTAGGACATATTCAGTCACGCCCTCGAAAATCTGAGAGGACAATGAGTGCAGCTTTTCTACGTCCAAATAGATGAAATTTTTGATCATTTCTTCTTCCTCGACATATACTCATCATAGTATTTCTTTCTGGTGTCGAGTATAGACCAGACAACAAAACCCACGCTGGCGGCACAGAGCACTAGGGTGGCTACTATTATAGCATCTGTTATCATTTTCGTGCCTCAGCAAGTATTTCCAACTTGGATATTCGAGTATAGAGGGAATAGCTGATCAGAAACGAGGCAAAAGCCAGTCCTATAGAGCAATATAAGATGGCTGAAAAGTCAACCACTTGATTTTTTTATCAGTCATGCTGCATCCCGATACCGACCTGGGATCCGCGGTCTTGTAGGTCGGGTTAGGCACGCCTTGCGAGGCAAGTGTGGGCAACCCAGGTTGAACGCGCCCCTGGTAGGCGCGGGCTTGCCCGCGCTTTGCAGGTCCCTCACTTGCAACCGGGCCCCATGGCTACCTCAGCGCCGGCAAGCCGGCGCCTACCGGTCACGGTGGATCATTGCGGCCACGGCTGACGATTGGGAGCCGGTAGCAACTGGTACAGGCTGGGCGCAAGGGACGCTCCTCGACATCACCGCCCGCCCAGCTTCTTCCCGAAATCCCTTTCGACCACGTCCAGGCTCACGTTCAGCTGCTTGGCAATCTCGCGGTATTTCGCCTTGCGGGCGGCGTTGGTCCGGCTGACCAATTTATTCACCTCCGACGTCTTTTTTCGGGCTTGGAGATAGCCTCTGTCGTTTTCTTCGACGAGTCCCGTTCGTTTGGCCTCGCCGACGGACAGCGTATAAGCAACGGCGGGTAACGAGAGCGCGAGCGTCAAGGCGACGACCCCGGCGACTCGCCTGACGATACCGGCTTCTTTCTTCATGGCTTCACCTCCGTTCCGAAGAGCTCCGGGTTCTCCTGCAGCGTCTGCTCGATGGTCTTATCGAGCTTGATTCTGACCTCTTGCTCGATTTTTACGTTGACATTGATCTCGATGGGCTTGTCAGGCGCCTCGACCTTGACGCGCGGCGAGCAGCCGGTGCCGACAGCTGCCGCGAGCAGGACCCACACTGCCTTCGACACCATGGATACTTCCCCGGACCGGAGACGTGAGCTCCGCGTCATGGTTTCCCGTCGCCTCCGGCTGCCGGTGCCGATCATCCACATAGGTGTTACTCCTCCGGGTCCGGACCTCGCACCAGGGCCGCCCCTTCACTGGAAATAGCGGGACATGAGTTCCCCGAACCTTGCGGCGAAGGTCGAGATCGCCAGACTACGCTGGATAATCGTATCAAGCTCCCCACTCAGATTGAAGTTCAGCTTGAACGGATGGCCATCGTACAGGTCGGGATTGGCGCCCATGAGAGAGATCGAGAGCTGCAGGTCATCGTGGGTTCTACCGTTCACCCCGATGGACAGGGACTCGTAATGGAAATTCCGCAGGGCCTCGAGCAGCAGCCCCGTCTCGCTGTTGTTACCGAAAAAGCCCGGCTTCTCCTCGGGCCGATAGCGCAACAGGCCGGGCGTCTCGGCGCGGATCGAGCCCCGGTCGACGGCGACTTCGGAGCCCAGGATGCGTAGCGGCACCCGTCCGCTCAGGAATCCGGTGCCCCACAGCCCATCGACCGGGATCTGCCGCAGCAGGTGATTCAACCGGATGGCGTCGAGCGTCAGAACAAAGGCGTACTCCGCGGCAAGCTGGTCGAGCCGCAACGCGAAGGGCTCTATTTTTATCCTACCGCCCCCCCAGACGAAGGAGAGCCGTTCGATGCCGAGGGATGACGCCTCTCGGGTATGGAACCGAATCAGGCCGTTGCGCAAAGGTATGCCGATGTCCAGGAGATCGACCCGAATTTCCTGAGTGTCCAGCTGGTTCCGAACCGTCCGACCCGCATGCCGGAGCCGCGTATTGATCCCCCTGACCGACAGCTCCGGCGCATCGAATCCCAGCTCATGCAACGCCAGATGCACGTGGGTAGCGGGAACCCCGGAGACCCAGGAGAGACCGCCGCTCACGGCCAGTGCGCCGCGCGCCTCGCTGATGAACGCTCCCGCCGCCGGGATCAGGTCCCCCGGCTGCAGCCCTTGGGGCGAGAAGCGGATCTTATCCAGCCGATAGCTCAGCTCGCCGATGGCCAATCCGAAGTGGTGCTTACCCTCCGCGGAGAGCCGGAGCGGCACCCCACGCCCGCGGGCTGCCAGCTCGAACGTCATGCTTGCGTCCAGACGACCCTGCGCCTCGCCCGCCAACACCAGGGCCGGAAAATCGGGGGGGTCTGCAAGGCTGGTTGCGAGCGCGTGCTCCAAGGTCACCGAAGTCGCTCGGTCCTGCCGCAAAGCCAGCCTGATGTCCGAAACGGCCACTGCCTGCTCGGCGAGCTTCAAGTGTCCTCCCCGCGTGTCCAGCGCCAGGTCGAGCGCCTGCGTAGTCGCATCGAAGGTGGCGGCCAGCTTTGCCTGGGGCAGGGTACCGGCAAGCTCGAGGGGACTCTGCTCGCCCTCGATCGCCAAAACCGCGGGCCGACTCGGCAGGGTCAGCGCCAGTGACCATACCTTTTGGGCAGGATCCAGATGCAACAGCGGCTTCCCCCCGGTCTGGCGGATACACAGATCGACCGGACGCAGCCACCGGACGCCCCCGAAATCCAGGCGTTTTGCACGTACCGACACGCAATCCTTCACTGTGAGCACTAGGCCCTCGGCTGTGTCCAGGCCCTCGGTCGTGTGCGTCAAGTCTCCCTCCAGCTCGACCTCACCTCCGGTCAGGCGATCACCGCCGTGAGCGGTGTCGGAGACATCCAATCGCGTGGCAACCCGGCCCTGTATACGCGACCCTGTCCCGGCCAGCCGCGCCTCCAGTGCCTTCATGCGAATCTCCATGCCGTCGTGGGTCCATCTGGTGGGATCGAGCCGGAGCCGCTCCAGATCGAATCGGAACCCGTCCTCCGGGGTATGCTCTACGCGACCGGATGCCGTTCCCGCGAGCTTCGGTTGGGGTAGACCTTCGAGGGCAAAGCCGATCGCACCGGCGGCGGTCTGTCGCGCCAGGTCGGTGCTCGAGGTGAGCCTGAGGCCGTGCCCCTCGACACCGGAGAGCCGGAAGACCGCAGGCGGATCGAGGCCGACCAGACGACCGGTTACTTTCCAGGGCGATGCGGGAACGGCCAGGAGCGAGGCCCCGGACCAGGACAGGTCCGCGGTCATGTCACCCGACACCTCCGCGATCAAGTCGGGAAAGGCGCCATCCCGAAGTTGGAGGGCAATCCGTCCGTTCGCCGATGCGTCCTCCAACCAGCGTTCGGGAGGTACGGGCAATGTCCCTGCGAGCCGGGCCTGCAGCGACGCCCGCCCGGCGAGACCGGTACCGAATCCCGCCAGCTCATCCGGAACGGTCAGCTCCAGATCCGATGCGTCCAGGGCCAACGCAAAGGTGAGCCCCTTACCCTGCGTCTTATCGGCCCGGACCTCGAGTATCACCGGCGACCCCGCCAGATGCGCCGTCACGCCGCCGGTGCCGGAAAGCTGCTCGCCCCCGTCCCACTCGACAATAGCCTGGCCTGTTCCGAGGAGATGCAACCCACCGGGCAGCCATCCCTCGGCACCCGATAGCACCGCCTCCGCCCTCGTCGCGCCGTCCGGTTCCAATCGCGCCTTCAATGTAAGCTCCCCGCGCGCATCCCGCCCACGCATCTCTCGATAGTGCAATTCCAGCCGGGCGTCGAGTACCCAGGCCCCGGCGTCCGCCCGCGTCAATGTCCCGTGCAGCGGAATTTTCAGCGTTCCCCTTCCCGTTTCCAGGTTCAGGCGGCCGGCCCGTAGCTCCAGGCCGGTGACGGGGAGCGCGGGCATCTTCGGATCGGCCTTGTCTCCCGGCGTGGCGGGCAGGGATACCCCCGCGAGCTGGGGGACACTATCGTCTCCGGGGATAAAACGCAGCTCCGCGCCCTCGATCAGGACTTTGTCCAGGGATCGAGTGCGCAACAAGCGGGTCGGATGAAAAAAAACGGTAAGCCGTTCCAGACGTTGCTCCCGCCCGAGTCCGAAGCGGATGTCCGAGAGCGACAAGCGGTCGAGGGAAAGATCTTCGACGGCGAAATCCACAGCGCCGAGGCCGTTCTCGGCAAGCCGGCCCTTGGCCCAATCCAGCACCAGCACCCCGGCCAGGATCAGGACCACGGCAAAGACGGCAAGGGCCGACAACGACAAGGCCAGGACTCGAATCGCTCGCTTCATCTTCCCACGAGATCCCGAGATTCCGAATGTACCGACCGGTTACTTCCGAGTAGTGGGAATTGGTAGTGGTAGTTTTTCAAGTGGGCACAAAAGCCCCTCTCCCGTCGGGAGGGTGTCGCAAAAGCCCCTCTCCCGCCGGGAGAGGGGTTGGGGAGAGGGGATCAAAGGGTAAAGATCGATGCTTTTTGCTGCCTTTTACGACACCCTCGTCGGGAGAGAGGCTTGCCCCGCACCTATCGCTGGGGGGAGCCAGTAGAGGTGCTGCTGGAGCTACCGGCGATAGATGCGGGGTAAAGGGAGAGGGGATCGAATCGGTTACCACTTTAAACTAACCCACTACCCCCCATTTTGAATCTCGTCCTGAAAACCCCCAGAGGCGGAATTTTTCAAGGACGCCATGAATCGGCTCAGTCGAGCAGGTGGGTCACCAGGCCATCGGCAAGCTTGGGCTCGAACCAGGTCGACTTGGGGGGCATCACCCCCCCCGCGTCCGCCACCGCCATCAGGGCTTCCATCGGGGTCGGATACAGCGAAAAGGCGACTGTTACGTCGCCCGCGTCCACCTGGTCGGCGAGCCAGTCGAGGCCGCGGCTGCCGCCGACGAAGCCGATGCGATCGTCTCGACGCGGGTCCGGGATGCCGAGTATGGGCCCGATGAGATTTTCCTGCAGCAGGCTCACATCCAGCCGTCCGACCGGGTCGTTCCTGGGAATACGGCGTGCGTCCAGGGTGAGGCGATACCAACCGGCTTTCAGATACATGCCGAACTCCGCGGGGCGGGTCGGCGCAACGGGCGCCGGGCTGGGCGTTACCGTGAAGGAGGCGCGGAGGCGGCTCAGGAAAGTCTCGGCGTCGAGCCCGTGGAGATCCTTCACTACCCGGTTATAGTCCAGGATCCGCAGCTGGTCGTGGGGGAAAATGACACTCAGAAAGTAATTGTAGGACGCGTCCCCCGTATGGTTCGGATTGGCGGCCTTACGTGCCGCGGCTACCCGTGCGGCCGCGGCGGAACGGTGGTGACCGTCCGCGACATAGAGACCGTCGAGCTGCTCGAAGGCCGCGGAGAGCCGGTCGATGGTCGCGCCCTCATCCACCACCCAAAGCTCGTGACGCACGCCGTCTTGCGCCTCGATGTCCAGGGCTGGCGCCGACCTGCTCAGGGCGGCCAGGGTGTCGTTGATGACGGCAGTACGCTTGTAGACCAGAAAGACCGGGCCGGTCTGGGCGTCGAGGGCATCGATCTGACGCACCCGGTCATCCTCCTTGACCGGCCGCGTGAGCTCGTGCTTCCTGATCCGATCCGCCTCGTAGGCGGCCACGGAGGCCACCGCCGCCAGGCCGGTCTGCACATGTTCGCCCCTGGTGAGGCGATAGACGTAATAGCAGGGCGCCGCGTCCCGGATCAGCACCCCCGCGGCGATCATTCGATCCAGATTCTCCTGGGCCTTGGCATAGACCTGAGGGGCGTAGGGGTCCGTATCCTCCGGTAAATCCACCTCGGGCCGCGAGATATGCAGGAAGCTGTGGGGTCGGCCCGCGACCATCCCGCGGGCTTCCTGAGCGCTCATCACATCGTAGGGTGGCGCGGTGACGTCCAGGGCCCGGTCGGGGGCCGGGCGCAGTCCGGCGAAGGGTTTGATCAGGGACATGGTGCTGCTCCTTCTCGCTCTCGATCCGGTTGATCTGAATTGGGATTTTTCGAACCCACATGGATTCCCCTAAGCCTGGATATTGTGTAAGTTTGCCAGATTCTTTTCCTCAGCTGAAATAATCGTCACCGGGGATATGGAATTGCCCGTCGTCCTGCTGACCGATGCCCTGATCTACCTGCTGCTCGCGCTGGCGCTGGGGTTTGCCCTCTATGCCGCGCGCCACGAGCACCTGCGCGCGCCCTGGCGCCGGGTGGGGCGCAGCCGGGTCGGGGTGTCGGCACTGGTCATCCTCGGTTTTTATGTCACTGTCGGCCTGTTGGACAGCGTGCATTTCCATCCTCGGGAAACAGGCCGAGACTTGACCGCGGTGGACACGGTGGTGTACTCGCCGGAGATCCTGAGCCTCCTTGATTGGTGGCTGACGCCTCTGCGGGAGCGCCAGGAGAAGACCTACTCCGCGCCCTTCGCCACCCACCTCTACGCCAAAGAACGCCGGGAGCTGCCCGATGGCCGCGTGATCCGGGACTACCCGCGGCTGCAGTGGGGCGGTCGCCACCTGGCCGATCCGCACCGGGACCGGCTCCCCGACATCGCCCGGACCGCCCTGCGTGGTCTGCTCATGGGACTGGTCTGCTGGCTGCTGGTGGCCGGGTCGCTGCTGTGGCTCCAGGCGCGGCGCAGGGGAGAAGGCTTGCGGCGGACCTGGGCGCTGGCCTGGGCGGGCCGTACCCCCACCCCCACCCCTTGGCGGGCGGCCTTGCTGACCCTGGCGATCCTGCTGGTGCTGGGCTTCGTCGCCGGGGAGCTGGCAGGTAAGTACCACATCCTGGGTACCGACAAGGTGGGGGAGGATGTCTTCTACCAGAGCCTGAAGGGCGTGCGCACCGGCCTGGTCATCGGCACCCTGACCACCCTGGTCATGCTGCCCGCGGCCGTCCTGCTCGGCATCATGGCGGGCTACTTCCGGGGCCTGGCGGACGACATCATCCAATACCTCTACACCACCCTGAGCTCGATCCCCGGTGTGCTCCTGATCGCCGCCGCCATCCTTATGCTTCAGATCTACATGAGCAATCATGAGGAGGACTTCGCCAGCCTGGTGGAGCGGGCCGACCTGCGGCTGCTGTTCCTGTGCGTCATCCTGGGCGTGACCAGCTGGACCGGCCTGTGCCGACTGCTGCGCGGGGAGTCCCTCAAGCTGCGCGAGGTCGACTATGTGCAGGCGGCGGTGGCCCTGGGCGTGAGCCATGCCACCGTCATTGCTCGCCACATTCTGCCCAATGTCCTGCACATCGTGCTCATTACCCTGGTGCTCGATTTCAGCGGCCTGGTACTGGCCGAGGCGGTGCTCTCTTACATCAACATCGGCGTCGATCCCACCATGGACAGCTGGGGCAATATGATCAACAGCGCGCGCCTGGAGCTGGCGCGGGAGCCGGTGGTCTGGTGGTCACTGACCGCGGCCTTTCTGTTCATGTTCACCCTGGTCCTGTTCGCCAACCTGTTCGCGGACGTGGTGCACGATGCCTTCGATCCGCGGTTGCGGGATGCAAGATGAACCGCGATACCAGCCGTAGGGTGGGCTGTGCCCTTGATTTTGCTGTAGGGAACGCCCTCTTTGGCGTTCCGAACAGCTTGCGGAACGGCACGGAGGCCGTTCCCTACACGTGCAAAATGGGATGAAATGAGGCAACGCCGCTCATGGGCGCCTCTCTGTTGGCCGAGTGTGAAGATGTCTTGGGTCGTGACGAGTTATTCAATCGGAGCCGATTGGATAAGGGCGAACGCAATGAGTTGCTCGATATTTTCCTGTCGCGTTGCATATGGACGCGGATCTACTACGCATGGCGGCCAAACGTCCCGGACGAGGGTGACAACCACCTGGTCGAGCTGGCCGTGGCCGGAAAGGCCCAAACCATCGTAACCCGAAATCTGCGTGATCTGTCGCGGATGGAGTTGCGTTTCCCTATACTTGACCTACTGACACCGGAAGATTTTCTGCAAAAGCTACGCTCATGACAGCACTGGTATTGAACCTCCCGGATGAAAAGCTGCGCCGCCTGGAGTTGGTTGCTCAAGCTCGGGGCATCAGTGTGGCCCGGCTGTTCGATGAGATGTCCGGCGCTCTGCTCGCCGAGGCCAACGCGGAGACAGGTTTCCGCTTGCGCGCCGAGCGTGGAGCCGGTCAGGAGGAACGTGGCTTGGAGCTATACTTTAATAATTCACAATATTTACTTTCTTAAATTCGAGCAAATCATAGAATAATCTCTTACAAAACAATAAGATATAGGGTGGTGGTAAATTTTTAAATGGCTGGCGTGGACTTGTTCGATCCCCTCTCCCCGGCCCTCTCCCGGGGGGAGAGGGGGTGTAGCCTGTAGCGCGCCCTACCCATTGCCAGAGGCGATGTTTCCATTTAT
>Ga0209568_1000123_pt1 | contig 26981 bp, 23 predicted proteins | sample WorMetOlspDAHAB2_FD_187406 | JGI IMG/M metagenome (GOLD analysis project Ga0209568, IMG submission 187406) | Marine gutless worms symbiont microbial communities from Max Planck institute for Marine Microbiology, Germany - Olavius sp. DAHAB.2... ...
TGCCATCTCCTGTGGCGCACCCCGTTGCGGCACGCTTGTCCCCTCCCATCGAACCCCGTAACCTCTCCGGTTCAAAGAAAAAAACGCCAACCACCAGAGAGGACGGCCGATGTTGGTCGGGGTGCTGCGCCTGCACGGCGTCCATGATCTGGGTTTCCTTCTCCTTGACCACCGGAACCTGCTCGCCGGGGATTTCAAGGACGATCTGAATCTTCAGGTATGGAGACCGGCAGCGGCCGGTCTTCAGATCGGCGATGACGCCAGGAAGGTCGTGGAACACCGGCGGTCCGGCGAGCTGGACAGTCGCCGTCCCGGCTTCGTCGCCATCGCCCAACAGAAAGAACGCCACACCACCGCCGACCACGACCAGTGCCAACACCGCGGCGGCGGCAATGATGATCAGCTTCTTGCGCGCGATCTTCGGTCGCTTGGCCTTATCGTCCTCGTCGTCGCCGTCTTCCTCTTCGTCGCCGTCGCTTACGTCTTCGTCGTCGGCGTCGTCGCCTTCGGCGCCTTCACTGGCTTGGTCCTCCGGCGCGGCTTCGTCTTCGGACGCACCCTCCGGTGCCTCGTCCTTTTCGTCGGCCATGTGCGCACCCCCTCCGGTTGGTCAAGCGGACGCCGGCCGAGTTCCTACCCGCCGAAGGACTGCACGTCTCCCGGCGCGCGGAGCATCTTGTCGACCTCTCCCGCATGCATGGTCTCTTCGGCGATCATCCGCCGCGCGTACTCTTCGAGCATGACGTCGCGACCGTCGACCAGCGCCAATAGGTCTTCGTAATACCGGGTCGCTTCGTGCTCATGCTCCAGCGACTCCTCGAGGATTGCGCCGATATCGTGCTTGTGGGTCTCCAGAAGCTTGCCAATCCCAAGCGACGGATGCCCGCCAAGGAGGGTGATCATTTCGCCGGCCTGCTGCGCGTGGAGCATGGATTCGTCGGCTTGCGAGCGGAGCCAGGAGACGATCGGAATACGGCTGTAGCCGAAGACCATGAACGAGTAGTGGGTATAGCGGACGACGCCGGCAAGTTCGGCTTCGAGGATGCGATCGAGGACCGCGAGAACCGCTTTCAAATCGATTGCTTGTCCAGCCATTTTCCCTCCCAGGCCAGGAATTGCGGGGACGGCCCCGCCCGCCCCGACGGCGGCAACCGCAACGAAGAAATCAATGCGCTGTTGCAACTGCCTAGCAGAATGAAGGGTTTGGCGCAACGGAGGCTGTGTCGGCCGATCCGCTACAGATCGCGCGCGGCGTCCAGGACCTCGGCCACGTGGCCCTTGACCTTCACCTTGCGCCAGGCACGGCGGACCACGCCATCGGCATCGACGAGGAAGGTGGCGCGATCAATGCCGAAGTATTTGCGGCCGTACATGCTCTTCTCGACCCATGTGCCGAACGCCTCGCAGAGCGTTCCGTCCGTATCTGAGATCAGGGTGAACGGCAGGTCGTGCTTGGCCTTGAACTTGTCGTGCTTGGCGACGCCATCCTTCGACACGCCGACGACGGTGACGCCGGTCGCGGCGAAATCGCCGATGGCGTCGCGGAATCCCTGCGCCTCGGTGGTGCAGCCGGGTGTGTCGTCCTTGGGATAGAAGTAGATGACGGCCTTGCCGCCGGCGAGATCGGAGAGCGCCATCGTGCCGCCGCCGTCGGTGGCAACGGTGCTTTCCGGAATGCGGTCGCCAACGTCGATCATCGGGCTGCTCCCGTCGTGTGTTGCGAAGTGCCCCTGATACGCGGGCGCCGGTGTCGTTGGATCATGCCGGTCGCCCGGCCGTCGCGGTTTCGTGCGGAACACCAGCCGGTCCACAGCGGCGCGCGGGTTCCTCGATCAGCCGAACGAAATAGCCATGGATGCGTTCCGCCCGCCGCCGCACGAGCGACTCAAGGGCGGTTATGTCTTTGCCGACCACCGCCTGGACCAGCGCCCGCGGTGCGTCTTCGGCACCAAGCGCTTCGATCTGGCCGCTCAGCGCCAGCCTCAGCCGCGCCTGGAGTTCCTGCCACAGCGCCAGCGCCATGATCAGGTCGTCGGCGACCGTCGTGTCCAGGTATCCGGCCTGGCGGATCGCCGTCAGAGCGTTTGTGGTGTTGGGCGCCAGAATGTCCGGGCATTCATGGGCGTAGCGTAGTTGAAGGTATTGGGCGATGAACTCGATGTCGACGATGCCGCCCCGCAGGTGCTTGACCTCCCAGATGCTGTCGGTGTGGTGCTCCTCGTCCATCCGCGCGCGCATGTCGGCAACGGCGGCCAACAGCGCGTCGGGATCGCGTTCGCGGGTCAGCACCGCACGAATGGTCGTTTCGATGTCCGTCGCGAGAGACGCGGGGCCGGCGATCACGCGGGCGCGGGTCAGCGCCATCTGCTCCCACGTCCAAGATTCCGTGCTTTGGTAGCGTTCGAACGACGCAAAGCTGACCGCGATCGGCCCCGCCTTTCCCGACGGTCGCAGGCGCATGTCGACCTCATACAACCGGCCTTCGGATGTCGGCGCGGTGACCGCGTTGATCAGCCGCTGGCTCAAGCGGGCGAAGTATTGGGGCGCGGAAAGCGGCCGGTCGCCGTTCGAGACCGCGCCTTCCTCGGGCGTACCGTAAACGAAGATCAGGTCGAGATCCGATGTCGCGGTCATTTCCCGGCCGCCGAGCTTGCCCATGGCGATGATCGCCATGCCGCTCCCGGGGATGACGCCATGGGCGGCGGCGAATTCGGATTCAACGCACGGCAGAAGGCGGGCAAGTGCGGCGTCGGCAATGTTGCTGAGCGCCACGGCCGCGGCGGGCGCGTCGAGGTGGCCCCTCAGGCTCTGAACGCCGACCTGGAACATCCGGTCATGGGCCCATCTGCGGCTGACATCCAGGTCTTCCTCGATATCCGTGCTTCTATCGAGCAACGTTTCGAGCTCGAAATCCAGGAACTCGGCAGACGGCGGAGGGTCGAAAAAATCCGCGTTGAGCACGCCTTCCAACACGGACGGATGCCGACTCAGGTGTCCGGAAAGACCTGGAGCTCCGCCCATGGTCTCGGCGACGAGTTCCAGGAGATGGGGATTGGAATGCAGCATCGAAAACAGCTGTATCCCCGCCGGCAGCGCATTCAGAAAGGCGTCGAAGGCCAGGAAGGCAGTGTCGGGATCGCCGGTATTCGACAGAGCCTTCAGAAGGATCGGCATCAGTTCGGTCAGCATTTCCCTGGCGCGCTGGCTCCGCATCGCCCGGCAACGGCCGTGGTGCCATCCCCGGATGGCGCGATCCACGGCCTCGGCATTGCGGAAGCCCAGCCGGGTCAGCGTCTCCAAGGTTTCGGGATCGGGCTCCGAGCCCGTGAACACGAGGTTTCCGGCGATCTCGTCACCGACACTGAGCGATGGCGCATCCTCGAACAGATCGGCATAGCAGGCCTCGACGCCGCGCAGGTGACCCAGGAGGGCCTCGCCGAAGGCTTCGGCATCCGCGAATCCCAGGAACAGCGCCAGCGCCTGCAGTTGGTCTGGAGTCTTCGGAAGGCTGTGGGTCTGTTCGTCATCGATCATCTGCAGGCGATGCTCGACCCGCCGCAGGAATCCGTAGGTCTCGGTGAGGTTCGCAGCGGCATCGGTCCCGATGAACCCGCCTGCGGCGAGCGCGCTCAGCATGGAAACGGTTTCCCGGCCGCGCAGTTCGCGATGGCGGCCGCCCCAGATCAGCTGCTGGGTCTGGGCGAAAAACTCGATCTCGCGGATACCGCCGCGGCCGAGCTTGATGTTGTGCCCGCCAATGGCAATGCGGTCGCCGCCCCGGTGGGCGTGGATCTGGCGCTTGATGGAATGGATGTCCTGGATGGCGGCAAAATCGAGGTTCTTGCGCCAGATGAACGGCTTGAGGTGGTCGAGGAAGGCCTGCCCCGCCTCCCGGTCGCCGGCCACGGGCCGGGCCTTGATCATTGCCGCCCGTTCCCAGTTCTGGCCCAAGGCTTCGTAGTAGGCTTCGGCGGCATCGACCGAAAGCGCCGGCGGGGTTGCGCCGGGATCGGGCCGGAGGCGCAAATCGGTGCGGTAGACGTAGCCCTGGGCCGTCCGTTCCTCCATGATCCGCACCAGATTGCGGGTCAGGCGAACGAACGTGTGCTGCAGGCGATCCGGGTCGTCGCTTACGGTTCTTTCACGATCGTAGAGCACGATGATATCGACATCGCTGGAGAAATTGAGCTCGCGGGCGCCGAGCTTGCCCATGCCGATGACGACCAGACCGGATCCTTTTTGGGGATCGGCAGGATCGGCGAGCTCGATCGCCCCCCGCGACACGAGCTCGGCGAGCAGGAAGGCCGATGCGCATTCCAGCGCCGTCTCGGCGAGATCCGCCAGGGTGCCGGTCACCTGTTCAAGGGTCCAGGCCCCGGCGATGTCGGCGAGCGCCGTGGTCAGGGCCAATTGCCGCTTGGCAACCCGAAGCGGGACTGACGGATCGGCACCCCCGGCGGCGTTTTCGAGAGTGCCGGTCAAGCCGGCAACGACGGCGTCGCGGGCAGCGTCGGGGCCTTCTCGCAGCAACTGGCAGGCGAATTGCGGTTCACGTTCGATGCAATGGGTAAGGAACGGGCTGTTGCCGAAGACTGCATCAACGACCCAACGGGCGTCGGCATCACCGAGCACGGCATCGGTAAACGAAACGAGTTCGCCATCTTCCGTCGCCGCGACGGAGTCGCGCCAACGCTCGGCTCCGAGGCGGGCGCGCTCCGGATCGGCAGGGGACGGGAATGCCGCGGGATCAAAGGCGTCGGCCAAATTCGGCATGGTTAATGGCTCCGAATTCCCGCACACTGCGGGAGCTTGCGAAATCGGTCAAGGCGTACCGAAATCAGTGAGGGTTCGGTGGTGATCCGACGCAGCTTTCATGTGTCCGTTCATCTTCTTGGCGGGTTAGCGGCCGGCCTGACCGTCCTTTTGGGACTGGCGGCATGGCGGCTTTCGGCCGGGCCTGTATCGCTCGCCTTTCTCAACCCGACCATCGAAGAGAGCGTGAACTCGGTTCACGAAGGGTTTTCGATCCGCCTCGACGATACGATCCTCACCTGGGCCGGGTGGGAACGGGCCCTCGACATCCGCTTCGTCAACGTTCGCGCCCTCGACGCCGACGGCAAGGCCATCGCCCGGGTCCCCGAACTCGCTGTGTCGCTGAGCGCCCCGGCCCTTGCGCGCGGGCTGATCGCGCCGAGCCAGATCGAGCTTTTCCGGCCAAGCCTGCGATTGCGCCGTCCCAAGCAGGGCGGCATCGCCGTCGCCTTCACCGACGGCGGCGAGGGTTCGGGCGACCTGTTCGATCGCGCCTTGGAAAACCTGCTGGCCGACCCGGACCCCGACGACGCGATGAGCTACCTCACGCGCATCGATATCCACGATGCCGACCTGGTGATCGAGGACGAACGCCTGGCCACGGAGTGGAGGGCGCCGACCAGCGAAGCGAGCCTGGTGCGCGAAGACACGGGGCTCACGGGCGAGGTGTTTCTCGAACTCGATGTCGACGGCCGGCCGGCGGACATCACCGTGCTCGCGGACTACCGCACCGACAGCCGCCGCCTGGATGTCGGAGTCAGCTTCGGAGCCCTGCGACCGGCAGCGTATGCGCGGATGGCGCCCGAGTTGCGGGCCCTGGACGGGCTCGATCTGCCGCTGCGTGGCACGGTCACCTTCACGCTTTCCGGCGATGGCACGGTGGAAGGCATCGGTTTCGACGTCGCCGGTGCCGCCGGGCACCTCGCGCTTCCGGTGCCGGTCGCCCAGGATCTGGGGATCCTGTCCGCCGCCCAGCGCGTCGCCGTGCGCAGTGTCCAGTTTCGCGGCCGGTACGACGGCGACGGCCGACAGATCGAGATCGGTCAGCTCGATGTCGATTTTGCCGACGGCGAAACCCTGTACATCCCGACGCCGCTCGACCAGGAAATCCCGATCGCCACGCTAAGGGGCCGTGGACGCTATCTGGGTGCCGACGACCGCTACGAACTCGACGATCTGATCATCGATCTGGGAGAGGAAGGGTCGATCCTCATACCGGACCCCATCAACCACAGGATGCCGGTCCGCAACGCCGCCCTGCGCGGGCGGTATCTGGGCGAACACGGCAGGCTGGAGTTGACCGCCTTCGAGGCGGATCTCCACGGACCGCGGGCGACGCTGACCGCGGCCGTCGACGGCATCGGCGGACCGATGACCATCAAGGCCGCGGCATCCATCCGTGACATGAAAGCCGATGACCTTCGGCACTACTGGCCGCGGTCGCTCAACGACCATGCCCACGACTGGGTCGTGAACAACATCTCTGACGGCATCGTTCCGGAAGCGCATGCCAGCGTCATTGTCCGGACCGCAGACGACGGCAGCTACGAGGTCAAGTCCCTCTCGGGAAGCCTGGGACTTCGCGATATGACCGTCCAGTATCTGCCGCCGATGCCGAAGGTCCGAAACGCCTTCGGGACGGCCCGGTTCGGGGTCAACCGGTTTACCATCGCCGTCGAGGAGGGAAGCGCCCCCGGCCTCGCCATTCGCGGTGGAACGGTCGATCTCGTCGATCTCGGCACCGACGGCGAGCGCGCGGTCATCGACCTTGAGATCGATGGGCCTGTGCGCGCGGCTCTGGAACTGATCGACAGCCAGCCGCTGGGCTACGCGAAAGCCCTCGGCATCGACCCGGCGGGCACCGGCGGGTATGCCGCGGTGCGCCTGCATCTGGTTTTCCCGCTGATCAACGACCTCGACATCGACGTCTCGGCGCGCGCGGACGTTCGAGAGATCCTGATCACCGACGCGGTGTTCGACCGCGACATCAAGGACGGCGACGTCGAGCTGCGCGTCGACAAGTCCGGCATGGACGTCACCGGACGGGTCCGCCTCGAAACCGTGCCGGGCGACCTTGTCTGGCGGGAGAACTTCTCGGCGAATGCGCCCTTCCGCAGCCGTTTCGACATCGCCATCGACAACACGGACATCGCCCGCGCCGAGGACGTCGGCCTCGATCTGGCGCCGTTTCCGGGCAACTTCGTCAACGGCCCGCTCAGCGCCAAGATGCTGTTCACCGTCTTCGACGACACCCACCGGCGGTTCGAATCCCGCGTCGACCTGACGCCCGCCGCGCTGGAGATTCCCTACCTGGGCTGGAACAAGGCGCCGGGGATTGCAGCCGCGGCGGAGGTCGATGTGGAGATGGTAGGCGATCGCATCACCGCCATCCCGCGGTTCACCGTGGCATCCGGCGACCTCGCCATCGCCGGGGCGGCAAGCTACCTGCCGGAAGGCGGGTTGGAGCGGATCGATTTCGAACAGGTGCGGTTCGGCCGTTCAGACATGCTGGGCATCATGGCCCCGCGCCCCAGCGGCGGCTGGGACGTGGATGTCCGCGGCGCCAGCGTTGATCTCGAACCGCTGTGGGAACGCATGAAAGGCAACGGCCAGGACACCGACGACGACGCCGAGGCGATCAGTTTCAGCATCGCCGCCGACTTCGAAACCGTCTGGCTGGGCGCGGACCGGCGGGTCGACGGTGTGTCGGGGATTTTCGCCCGCAACGGTGACGTCTGGACCGCCGTTCGGGCTCGCGGCACCGTCGGCGACGAGGGGCGCCTGAGCATCGCCATCAAGCCTGGACCGGACCAGACCCGGGAACTTCAGATCCACTCCGATGATGCCGGAGAAACCCTTAAGGTCTTCGACATCTACCCGAACATGACCGGCGGCATTCTCGATGTCGCGGGGATTTACGACGACAGCGTGCCGGAAAGGCCGCTCAACGGGACATTGTCGATCAAGGATTATCGGGTCGTCGATGCCCCGCTGCTGGCCCAGGTCCTCAACGTCCTGGCGCTCACCGGCATCGTCGAATCGCTGAGCGGCGAGGGCATCGCGTTTTCGACCCTCGAAGGGTCGTTCACCCTCAGCGACGATGTCCTCGATCTCGCCGAAGCGCGTGCCAGCGGCCTTTCGCTCGGATTCACCGCCGCCGGCACGGTCCACACCAGTGATGACGTCATCGATCTGGAAGGCACGGTGATCCCGGCCTACGTCATCAACAGCGCGCTCGGGAAGATCCCCCTGGTCGGCGACCTGTTCACCGGCGGCGAGGAAGGAGGCGGCGTGTTCGCCGCCACCTATGCCATGGAAGGCCCGATGGAGGATCCGTCGGTGTCGGTTAATCCACTGACGGCCCTGGCGCCCGGTTTCCTGCGCAACGTTTTTGGGATCTTCGAATCCGATTCGGCGGCGTCCGAACCGCCGCCGCCGGTCCCGCCTGAGTCGGATTCCCGCTAGCCGCCGGCTTGACGCAAAAGCGCGTGGCGCTTCTTGCCCGCCGACAGCTTGATCACGCCCTCGGCGTCGAGATCGGCGGCGGTGATCTCGTGCGTCTCGCTGTCGATCGCCGCGTCGTTGATGCGCGCCCCGCCGCCCTTGATCAGGCGCCGTGCCTCGCTGTTGGACGCGGCGAGTCCGGCGCGGCGGAAGGCTTCGAACGCCGGGATGCCCGCCGCCAGGTCCTCGCCGGTCACGTCGACCGTCGGCAGGGCGTCGCCGACCGTTCCCTCGACGAAGATCCGCCTGGCCGTTTCTTTGGCTTCCGCTGCGGCGTCGGTGCCGTGGCAAAGCCGCGTTGCCTCGTCGGCGAGGATGATCTTGGCGTCGTTGATCTCGGCGCCTTGCAACGATTCGAGCCGCGCGATCTCGTCGGCCGGCAGTTCGGTGAACAGCCGCAGGAACCGCCCGACGTCGGCGTCCTCGGTATTGCGCCAGTACTGCCAGTAGTCGTAGGGCGCCAGCATGTCGGCGTTGAGCCATACGGCGCCGGACGCCGTCTTGCCCATCTTCGCGCCCGAAGCGGTGGCAAGCAGCGGCGTGGTCAGCCCGAACAGCGTCCGATTATCGGCCCGGCGGCCCAACTCGACGCCGTTGACGATGTTGCCCCACTGATCCGATCCGCCCATCTGCAGATCGCAATCGTGACGCCGGGCCAGTTCGACGAAGTCGTAGGCCTGCAGGATCATGTAGTTGAATTCGAGGAAGGTGAGCGGCTGCTCGCGCTCGAGCCGCAACTTCACCGAATCGAAGGTAAGCATCCGGTTGACCGAGAAATGCCGGCCGAAATCCCTGAGGAACGGGATGTATTCGAGGGTGTCCAGCCAGTCGGCGTTGTTGACCATGATCGCGTCGGTGGGGCCGTCGCCGAAGGTCAGGTACTTGGCGAACACCGACTTGATACCCGCCATGTTGGCGGCGATGTCGTCGTCGGTCAGCAGCTTCCGCGTCTCGTCCCGGCCAGAGGGATCGCCGACCTTGGTCGTGCCGCCGCCCATCAGCACGATGGGCTTGTGGCCGGTCTGCTGGAAATGCCTGAGCAGCATGATGGACACCAGGCTGCCGGCGTGCAGGCTCGGCGCCGTGCAGTCGAACCCGATATAGGCCGTCACAATGCCTTCGGCAGCGCGCGCGTCCAGCGCCTCGATATCGGTGCACTGATGGAGGAATCCGCGATCGACGACGGTGCGGATGAAATCGGATCGGTAGGTGGACATCGGTCCCGTGCCCTATGATGACGGCCGGCGGTGGCGGAGAGGCCGCGTACTTAACACATCGTCCAGAGGGGAACAACGGACCGGGCGCATGACCAACACCGAGACGAGACCCCTGACCGCCATCGGGCTGATGAGCGGCACCTCCCTCGACGGCATCGACGCGGCGATCCTCGTCACGGATGGAACCCGCATCATCTCGACGGGCGCCTCCCGGACCGACCCCTACTCCGCACCTTTCCGCGACCGGCTGCGCGGTCTCTTGGGACGAGCACCGACCGCGTCCGACACTGAGACAATCCGGGAGTTCACCCTTCTGAATGCTCACGCCGTCACCGCGCTGCTAGCGGATGCCGGCATGGCCCCCGAAGTGGTCGATGTGATCGGCTTCCATGGCCAGACCGTGATGCACCGACCCGACGACGGCGTCACGGTGCAGATCGGCGACGGCAGGCTGCTCGCCGCCGAGACCGGCATCGACGTGGTCTCGGACTTCCGCACCGCCGATGTCGCCGCTGGCGGAGAGGGGGCGCCCTTCGCGCCGCTCTACCATGCCGCCCTGGCCGGAGATGTGGGGAAACCGCTCGCGGTGCTCAATATCGGCGGCGTCGCCAACGCCACCTGGATCGGCGATGGCGACGATATCCTCGCCTTCGACACTGGCCCTGGGAACGCCCTGATCGACGACTGGATGCGAACGCACGGCGGCGGCGGGATGGACGCCGGCGGCGCGCACGCAGCCGCCGGACGCATTGACGAGGCGATGCTCACCCGTCTCCTTGACAATCCCTACCACGACCGCCCGCCGCCGAAGTCCCTCGACCGCAACGATTTCGCCGACGCTTTGACGCGAGTGAACGGCCTTTCTGTCGAAGACGGTGCGGCGACGCTGACGGCGTTCACGGCGCGGTCGGTGGCCCTGGCGCGGACCGCGATGCCGGCGCCGCCGGTCCGCTGGCTGGTCTGCGGTGGCGGACGGCACAATCCGACGCTGATGGCGATGCTGCGGGATGCCGTCGCCGCTCCGGTGGACGCCGTCGAGACGGTCGGCTGGAACGGCGACGCGCTGGAAGCGCAGGCCTTCGCCTTCCTCGCCGTCCGCTCGCTCCTCGGCCTTCCCCTCAGCCTGCCGACGACCACCGGCGTCGACCGGCCGCGCACCGGCGGGGTGCTCCACCGGGCGCCGGCCCACGCGAGCGGCACCGAAACATCCAAGCCCTCTTGACCGAACGATGCCGACAGGCTTGATTCTCCCCGCCTTTTCGTTCCCCGACTGACGGTGGGCCGCGGCCGTTGATGGACTTCCGTCCCATTTTCCTGGTCGTCGGCATGCTGCTGGCGATTCTCGCCGTCAGCATGCTGCTTCCGGCTGCCGCCGACGCCATTGTCGGCAATCCCGACTGGCAGGTGTTCGTCGTCGCCTCCGCGCTGACCCTCTTTGTCGGCATCGCCCTGGCGCTGACCACACGGGCCTCGGGTCTGAAGCTGTCGCTCCGCCAGGCATTCGTCATGACCACGGTGAGCTGGCTGGCGCTGACCCTGTTTGCGGCGTTGCCGTTCATGTTCTCCGAACTGGAGCTCAGCTTCACCGACGCCTTCTTCGAAGCCATGTCGGGGATCACCACCACCGGTTCGACGGTGATCACCGGCCTCGATTCGGTGCCGCCGGGAATCCTCATGTGGCGGGCGCTGCTGCAGTGGCTAGGCGGCATCGGCATCATCGTCATGGCCATCGGCCTTCTGCCGATGCTGCGGGTCGGCGGCATGCAGCTCTTTCGCATGGAGTCTTCCGAGACCACCGAGAAGGCGATGCCCCGGGTTGCCGAGCTGGCGATGGCTATTGCCGGTATCTACGTGGCCCTGACCCTGGTGTGGACGGCCCTCTACTGGTGGGCCGGGATGACCGGCTTCGAAGCGTTGGCCCACTCGATGACCACCATCGCCACCGGCGGCTATTCCACCTCCGACGGCTCCATCGGCCATTTCGACAGCGCCCTGATCGACATCATCGCCACCGGCGGGATGATCGTCGGCAGTTTGCCGTTCCTGCTCTACCTGCGCACGGTGCAGGGAGACTACGGCGCCCTGACCCGCGACAGCCAGGTGCAGTGGTTTTTCTCCATCGTCGGGCTGGCGGTGCTGACCGCCTCCATGTTCCTGTGGCTGGAGGGCGGTTTCGAGCCGCTGTCGGCGCTGCGCTACGGCATGTTCAACGTCGTCTCGATCATCACCGGCACCGGCTATGCCACCTCGGACTACTGGCTGTGGGGCGGCTTCGCCGGGCCGATCTTCTTCTACATCATGTTCATCGGCGGCTGCGCCGGCTCGACCACCTGCGGCATCAAGATCTTCCGCTTCCAGGTGCTGTGGGCGGCGGCGGTGACCCAGTTCAACCACCTGCTGCAGCCCCACGGCGTGTTCATCCCATACTACAACAACCGGCCGATTCCCGACGAGGTCATCACCTCGGTGCTGAGCTTCTTCTTCGTCTTCGGGGTCTGCTTCGCGCTCTTGGCCGTCGGCCTCGGCATGCTCGGGCTCGACTACGTGACGGCGATCTCATCGGCGGCCACCGCCATCGCCAACGTCGGCCCGGCGCTGGGCCCCATCGTCGGCCCGACCGGCACCTTCCAGCCGCTGCCCGACGCAGCCAAGTGGCTGATGAGCGCCAGCATGCTGCTGGGCCGGCTGGAGCTGTTCACCGTGCTGATCCTGTTCAGCCGCGCCTTCTGGCGGGGCTAGGATAGGGGCCCGGACCGTGGCCGACCTTGCCCAAGCCCAGGCCCTCCTTGCCCGCCTCGTCGCCTTCGACACCACGTCGGCGCTCTCCAACCGGGCGCTGATCGACTTCGCCGCCGCCACCCTCGCCGATCACGGCATCGCCTCGCACATCCTCCCCGACCAGACGGGCGAGAAGGCCAGCCTGCTCGCCACCGTCGGCCCGGTCGTGCCGGGCGGTGTCATGCTCTCGGGCCACACCGACGTGGTGCCGGTGGCCGGCCAGGCGTGGACGTCGGACCCGTTCCAGCTCACCGAGCGGGACGGCCGGCTGCACGGCCGCGGCACCTGCGACATGAAAGGCTTTGTCGCCTGCGCGCTGGCCATGGTGCCGGCCTTCGCCGCGCGGGACCTGCGGGTGCCCATCCATCTCGCCTTCACCTACGACGAGGAGGTCGGCTGTCTCGCCGCGGCGCCGCTCCTGGAGCTTGCCGCCGAGGTGCTGCCGGCCCCGGCGCTGGCGATCGTCGGCGAGCCCTCGGAGATGCGGGTCGCCAACCGCCACCGCGGCATCAACGCCTACGTCACCCGGGTGCGCGGCAAGCCGGCCCACGCCTCGGACCCGGACGCCGGCGCCAATGCCATCACCGCCGCCGCGGTGATCATCGGCGAGATCGACCGCATCGGCGCCGAATTCGCCGCCGCCGCGGTCCCTCGCGAACCGGGCGCCGCGCCCGAGCATACCACCGTCAATGTCGGCACCATCGAAGGCGGCACGGCCCTCAACATCATCGCCGAGCACTGCCGCATCGCCTGGGAGATCCGCCCGGCCCCGGGAGACGACCCGGACGCCCTCCGCGCCCGCGTCGACGCCTTCGTAGCCGATCACGTATTGCCGGCGATGCGCGCCACCGCCCCGGAGGCTTCCATCGAAACGACGGAGTCCGTAGCCGTGCCGGGCCTGGAACCCCTCCCCGGCTCGCCCGCCGAAGAATTGCTGCTGGCGCTCACCGGCCAGAACGACTGCACCTCGGTGCCCTTCGCCTCCGAAGCCGGCATCTTCCAGGCCGCCGGCATCCCCGCCGTCGTCTGCGGCCCCGGCAGCTCCGCCCAGGCCCACCAGCCCGACGAGTTCGTTACCGCGGAGCAGTTGGAGGCGTGCCTTGGACTATTGCATCGTCTGGCCGACTGGGCGGCGCGGGGTTGAGCGGGTTAATTGCTTGGCTTGTCGTCCCGCACCGCCAGCACCGTGTAGATCGCGTCGAGGAGCTTGAGCTTGTCGGAGAGGCCGGCCGGCTTGGGGTCGACGTAGTCGAGGCTGTCGAGGAGGTAGAGGTTGGCGTGGTCGTCGGGTAGCGCGGCAGCGAGGGCCATGCTTTCGGTCTCGGGGATGACGGGATCGTCGAGACCGTGGACGAGGACGAATTTGGTGGTGAGTGCGCCGAGGTCGCGGGTCTTGAGGTCGAGGGCGGCGATCTCGGCGGCGACCGTCGGCGGCAGGCCCTGGACGAGGGCCGGCACCCGGTCGGGGTCGTCGTTGGTGAGCAGCGCATACACTGCTTTGCCTTCCGCACCCAAGCCGGCGACCAGGTCGGCGACGTCGGCGTCCGGGTCGGCGAGCTTGCGTTCGGCCATGGCCGACACCACGCTGCCGCCGGTCCCTCGCGGAAGCTGCCGGTGGTGACGAACGCGAGTACGCCCTCGATGTCGTAGTAGCCGCCGACGGCGACGACCACGTCGGTGCGTTCATCGACACCGGGCTCGAACAGCGCCAGCACCGCCGGGCCGACGGCAAAGGAAATGGCGGTGATGCCCAGCGGCCGGCCAACGGCGCGGGATTCGAGATAGAGGGCGGCGTCGGCGATGATCCGCGAATCGGCCGCACTCACCTGCAGCGCCCTGAGTCCCGCGATGTCGGGGACGAGCACCTCGAAGCCGGCGCGGGCGAAGGTGCCGGCGAAGGCGACCAGGCGCGCATCGTCCTTGCCGTCCGGCGCGAGCCCCGGCACCACCACCATGCCGGCGCGGGCGCCGTCGGCCGGGACGTAAAGGTCTCCCAGGTGGCGTCGGCCGTCGATCTCGAAGGCCAGCGGGCGGCGGTCCGGCGGTTCGGTGGCGCGCTTGAGGGCGCTGGGTCCTGACCCTGCGTCGATGTCGGAGAGCACTTTCGCTGCCTCCTCGATGCGCATGGGCGAGCACGCGGCGGCGAGAAGGCCGAGGATGACGGCGAACAGGCGGCGCAGCGATTGGGCCATCTGTACATTTCAGCCGACGGCGATGCGTCCGGCAAGGCCGCCGCGTTGCGTCCACGCCCGAATCTGCGCACACTCCGCCGCCCATCAATACCGCCCCGTCAATGAACCGACCTCGCGGTCGCTTCACGCGAAGGCGGTGACGCTCAGGCGCCGCGCGGGCTTGACCGACGGGCCGCCGCGTCGGATCGTCCGCCCGTTGATACCAGCCGGCCAGGGGAGACCAGCATGAAATACGCCCTCGACGGGGTCCGCATTCAGACCGACGGCGACGCCTATTGGATCGCGCCCTCGGCCGTGGTCATCGGCAACGTGCACCTGAGGCGCAATGCCAGCATCTGGTGGAACGCGGTGATCCGCGGCGACAACGAGCCCATCGTCATCGGCGAAGACACCAACATCCAGGACGGCTGCGTGATGCACACCGACCCCGGCTTCCCGATGACCCTGGGCGCCGGCGTCACCGTCGGCCACCAGGCGATGCTGCACGGCTGCACCATCGGCGACGGCAGCCTGATCGGCATCCAGGCAGTGATCCTCAACGATGCCAGGATCGGCAAGAACTGTCTCGTCGGCGCCAAGGCGCTGGTCCCCGAGGGCCGCGAGATCCCCGACAACTCGGTGGTCCTTGGCGCGCCGGCCAAGGTGATCCGCGAGATCACGCCGGAGCAGCTGGAGGTCACCCGCCGCGCGGCCAATCACTACGTCGGCAACTGGCAGCGCTTCAAGGCCGGTCTGGAGGAGGACGGCTAGGACTCGCCGGCCGAGCCCACCTCAGATCCGCGTATTCGCCTGCATGATGGCGAACATCTGGTCCTCGAGGGCGGCGCGGCGGCGGCGCAGCTCTCCGTCCAGATGGCCGTGCTCGGGATCTACGTCGGGGTTGAGGCCGCGGATCTCGCGGGTGACCTCGGCGTGGTTGGCGCAGAGGTCGTCGAAGTCGGGGTCCTTGTCGCGGATGCGGTCCAGCATGTTGCGGAACCGGCTGACGACGATGTCGAGGTGTTCACCCATGGCGTCTCCTCCGCTGTGGCGGCGCGCCCAGGCTGCAGGCGCTATCTGATCACCCAGCCGCTGAGGTGCTGGCGCAGGTTCTTTTCCATTTCGGCGTCGAAGTCCGTGGCCAGCTGCCGGACCAGATCGTACCAGAGCTGCTCGCGCTCGTTGACGGTGGCGTCCTCGCTCAGTGTCTTCGACCGATTGGCCCGCGCGGTGGCGAAGCCGGTGCGTTGGCCCGCACCGTCGAACACCTCCAGCCGCGCCTCCATGCTGGCGTCGTAGCGTTCCGCCTGCTCGGTCGTGAAGGCGCCGGTGATCCCTTTCCGGGTCTCAAGCCGGGTTTCGGTGACGGCGCCGTCGATCACCGTGAACACGGCTCGACCACCGCGGCCGCCGGCCGTCAGCCGATCCCTCGCCCAACGTTCCAGCACCGCCGCCGGCCGCTGGGCCAGAAGGTGGTCGACGTTGGGTGCCGCCAGCGGGGCGCGGTACGCGGAGACCACCTCGATGGAGCCGACCGAGAGGGTGATCGCCGGCCGGTGGGCGAAGGTGATCTCCGGGAACTGCGGGCGCGCGACCTGGGTCTCACACCCGGCGAGGGTCGCGAAGACAATCAGCACGGCGGCCAGGAAGCGCAGACGGACGGTCATGACGGATCATCTTGGCACGGTGCCGGACCGGCCATCAAGCGCGGTTCGGGCGATTTTGGTGAAAGTTTTTCAAACCTCAGCGGTAGAGGTCGCCGAGAGCCACCGCATCGAACCGGTAATCGGCCTTGCAGAACTCGCAGGTGACGGTGACGAGGCCGTCCTCGGCCAGCGCCGCGATTTCATCCTCGGGGAAGGCCTTCAGCGTGCGTTCGACCCGCTCGCGCGAGCACCTGCAGTCGTGGCGCAGAGGTCGGCGGCGGAAGACGCGAACCCCGTCCTCGTGGAACAGGCGGTAGAGCACGTCGTTGGCGTCGAGGCCGGGCGACAGGAGCTCGTCGGTCGAGACGCTGCTCATCAGGATCACCGCCCGGCGCCAGTCGTCCTCGGCCTCCGGGTCCGGTTGCGCGCCCTCGGCCGGCAACCGCTGGATCATCAACGCCGCCGCACGCTGCCCGTCGTCGGGCGAGTCCATCTCCGTCGCACAGACGATGATCGCCGTGTCGAGCTGCTCGGACTGGCGGAAATAGGCGTGGGCGCACTCGCCGATGGTTGCCCCTTCCAGCGCGGTGATGCCCTGGTAGCGCTCGGTGTTCGGCCCCTGATCGACGGTGAACGCCATGTGTCCGGCGCCCAGCAGCCTGGGAACAGCGCCGGCCGGCTGCGGACCGGCCGCGTCGAGTCGCTCTGCATCGAACCGCGCGTAACCGCGCATCGCGCCGTCGGAAGCAACGTCGGTGATCATCAGGCTGACCGGGCCGTCGCCCTGGACCTGCAACGAGAACACGCCCTCGTACTTGAGGCCGCTGGCCAGCACCGCGGTCATCGCCAGCGCCTCGGCGAGCAAGCCCGCAACCGCCGCCGGATAGTCGTGCCCTGCGGTCGCCGCTTCGATCGCCGGCCCGAGGCGGACGAGGCGGCCGCGCAGTCCCGCCTTCTCGATCTGAAACGGCTGGACGAAATCGCCGAAAGAAGTGTCGACCGCTGAATCCATAGGATTAGAGATGGGGCTCCGCCGTTTCGACGGCAAAGACCATCAAGAGAGGCACCAGGCGAGAATGCCTTTCTGCGCATGCAGCCGGTTCTCGGCCTCGTCCCAGACCACCGAACGTGGCCCGTCGATCACACCCTCGGTGACCTCCTCGCCCCGGTGCGCCGGCAGGCAGTGCATGAACAGCGCGTCGGGGCGGGCCCGGTCCATCAGCGCCTCGGTCACCCGGTAGGGGGCGAGCAGGTTGTGGCGCCGCGCCTTCTCATTACAGCCCATGGAGACCCAAGTGTCGGTGACGACGAGATCGGCACCGTCCACGGCCTCCTCCGGCAACGCGGTGAGCGACACGTCGGCACCCTCGGCTGCAGCCCAATCGAGGACGTCCTGGCGCGGGCGCAGCGGCTCGGGGCACGACAGCCGAAGCCGGAAGCCGAACCGCGCCGCCGCGTGCACCCACGAACACGCCACGTTGTTGCCGTCGCCGCTCCACGCCACCGTGCGCCCAGCGATGGTGCCGCGATGCTCCTCGTAGGTCATCACGTCGGCCATCAGCTGGCAGGGGTGGGTTTCGTCGGTAAGGCCATTGATCACCGGCACGGTGGCATGCTCGGCCAGCTCCAGGAGCTCGGTGTGGTCGTCGGTGCGGATCAGGATGGCGTCGACGTAGCGCGACAGTACTCGGGCGGTGTCGGCAACGGTCTCGCCGCGGCCGAGCTGGGATTCGCTATCGCCGAGAACGACCGTGCGGCCGCCGAGCTGCTGCATGCCAACCTCGAACGACACCCGGGTCCGCGTCGAGGGCTTCTCGAAGATCATCGCCAGGGCCTTGCCGGCCAGCGGTGCGGCGGCTTCTGCCGCCATCGTTCCGGCCTTGAATGCACTGCCCTGATCGAGGATCCCGCGCAGGGTCGCCGTGTCGAACCGGTCGAGATCGAGGAAGTGCCGGGGCGCGGTCATCTCATGCCGCCTCGGCGGCGAGCGCCGCGCACGCCTTGTCGATGATCTCTGCCGCCTCGTCGACCTGAGCCGCTTCGATGATCAATGGCGGCAGCAGCCGCACCACATTGTCGGCGGCTGGCACGCTCAGCATCCCGCCTTCGAGCAGCCGCGCGATCAGCGCCTTGTTCTCGACCACGCACTTGAGCCCGCGCATCAGCCCGGAGCCGCGCGCTTCGGCAATGACGCCGGGGTGGGCGATGGCGAGGTCGGCCAGACGATCACCCAACGCCTCGCCAATTGTGCGGACGTGGTCGAGGAATCCGTCGGCCAGCACCACGTCGAGGACGGCGTTGCCGACCGCCGTCGCCAGCGGATTGCCGCCGAAGGTCGAGCCGTGGCTGCCTGGAGTCAGCGCCGCCGCGGCGTCTTCGGTGGCCAGGCAGGCGCCGATGGGGAAGCCGCCGCCGAGCCCCTTGGCGACGGCCATCACGTCGGGCGCGATGCCGGCCCACTCGTGGGCGAACAGGCGGCCGGTACGGCCGATGCCGCACTGGACCTCGTCGAAGATCAACAGCAGGCCGAACTCGTCGGCGACGGCGCGCAGACCCTTGAGGAAGTCGACCGTCGCGGCGTTGATGCCGCCCTCGCCCTGGATCGGCTCGACGAGGATCGCCGCCGTCTCGGGTCCGACCGCCGCTCGCAATTCGTTGAGGTTGCCGAAGGGAACCTGATCGAAGCCGTCGACCACCGGATCGAAGCCGTCGAGCATCTTCGCCGACGCCCCGGCAGCGATGGTCGCCAGCGTGCGGCCGTGGAAGCCGCCGGCGCAGGTGATCACCCGGTAGCGCTCGGGCGCGCCGTTCCGGTCGTGGTAGCGCCGCGCCATCTTCAGCGAACATTCGACCGCCTCGGCGCCGGAGTTGCAGAAGAACGCCCGGTCGGCGAACGTCGCCGCGACCAGCCGATCGGCCAATCGTTGCTGCTGCGGGATATGGTAGAGGTTGGACGTGTGCCACACACGACCGGCCTGTTCGGTCAGGGCTTCGACCAGATGCGGATGGCAATGGCCGAGCGACGTCACCGCGACGCCGCCGCCGAAGTCGAGGAACCGCCGCCCGTCCGTCGCATACAGGTAGGCGCCTTCGCCGCGCTCGAAGGCGACGTCGTAGCGGTCATAGGTGGCCATTACGGCGGCGGTCATGGGGCCTATCCCCCAAAAAGGTTCGGGCCGGTGTTAGAGCCCTTCTCGGCCACGGCGATCCGCTAGAAAGCGGACCGAAGGCGATGCGGCGCCATCGGCGAGGGCCGCTGACGCCGCGGGCGCCCGCTGCGGGCCACCCCTTCGTGGCCGGACCATTCGGGTTTGGGATGCGTCGGGCTTCTCGACCGTAGTTCCCGCTACGCCCTTCGAAGCCCTCCTGCCCCAAACCCGAATGGTCTCGGTCAGAACGGTTCGACGTGGCCGAGAAGTGCTCTTGGCACCGGCCCTCCGCCGGAAAGGCGCCGTTTTATAGGCCGTTCCAAGCGCTGTCAACGGCAGCAGGTGAATGTCACGCGGTGTTCACGCCTTCAGCTTGTAGCCCGAGCGGAACATCCAGGTGCAGAGCGCCCACAAGGCCGCGTTGACGGCGGCGAGCACCGCGACTCCCAGCAAGGGCGGGGCGTCGGCATGGCCGATGAACCCGTAGCGGAAGCCGTCGATTATGTAGAAGAACGGGTTGACGTAGGCGATGGCCTGCGCCGCCTCTGGCAGCCGGGCGATGGAATAGAACGTTCCCGAGAGGAACGACAGCGGCGTGACCAGGAAATTGGTCACCGCGGCGATGTGGTCGAACTTCTCCGACCAGATACCGCCGGCGACACCAAGCAGGGAGAGCATCAGCGACGCCATGACCGCGTGATAGGCGATAAACAAAACATTGTGGACGTGCAGGGTCACGAACGGCGACATCGCCACCGCGACGACAACGCCGACGACAACACCCCGGGTGGCGCCGCCCATGGCATGGCCGAAGGTCAGCTCGTGGGCGTTTAGCGGCGGCATCAGGGTATCGACGATGTTGCCTTGGACCTTGGCGATGACGATCGACGACGACGTGTTGGCGAAGGCGTTCTGGGCGATGGCCATCATGATCAGGCCGGGCGCCAGGAACTCCATGAACGGCACGCCGCCGACGGTCTCGACCGCGCGGCCCAAGGCCAACGCGAAGATGGCGAGGAACAGCAGCGTCGTCACCGCCGGCGCGACGATGGTCTGGGTGTAGACCTTCTTGAACCGGCGCACCTCGCGCCAATAGAGGGTCCAGAGGCCAAGCCAGTTGCTCGTGCGCAGACCCTCGGCCGGATACAGGCCGGGCCGGTCGGCGGCGGGGAGTTCGGAGGTGTTGGACATGACGCCGGTTATAATGGGGTCCCCACCGCCGGGCCACAACCGATGCCGCAATCCCGCACCCCCCGTAAAGCGACGCCGAAGTCCTTGGAGAACGCCGCACTCCATTATGTCGGCCGGTTTGCGGCCACGGCGGAGAGCCTACGCCGGGTGCTGATGCGCCGGATCGAGCGCTCGGCTCGTGCCCACGGCACCGACCGGGCGGAAGCCGCCGCGTGGGCCGAGGACATCGTCACCCGGTTCGTCCGCTCCGGCCTCGTCGACGATGCCGCCTTCGCCGAAGCGCGGGCGGCAACCCTGCATCGCCGCGGCACCGCGCGGCGGATGATCCGGCTCCGGCTCCTCGAGAAGGGCGTCGACGAGGATACAATCGAAAGCGCCCTCGCCGCCTTGGGCGAGGACTTATCCGACAGCGAGCGACAGGCGGCGCTCAACCTCGCCCGCCGCCGGCGCCTCGGACCGTTCCGCCCCGAGGATGCCCGCGAAGCCCACCGCGAAAAGGACCTCGCCGCTCTGGCCCGCGCCGGATTCGGCTACGACGTCGCGCGCGAAGTGATCGACGGAGAGCGAGCCGACGTCCCATGAGGTCCCGAGAACTCGTTCCCTTCCCCGGCACCCGATGCTAACCATGGTGCGGGGGAGGAAATCACATGACCAAGAAATCTGTAGCCCTCGTCACCGGTGCCGCCTCGGGGATCGGCGCCGCCATCGCCCTGGCGTTCGCGGAAGCCCGCGCACGGGTCTATGTCGCCGATATCGACGTCGAACGGGCGGCGGCGACGGCAGGGGAGATCGGCGGTGGGGCCACCGCGCTCCGTCTCGACGTCACCCAACCCGACGAGTGGGCCGCCGCCGCTGAACATGTAACAGCCGAAACCGGTCGGCTGGATGCTCTGGTCAACTCCGCCGGCCTCCTGTCCCTCGGCACGGTCGAGGAGTGCAGCCTCGAGGAATGGCGCCGCATCCAGTCGGTCAATGTGGAGGGCACGTTCCTCGGCTGCCAGGCGTTGATCCCGCTGCTCGCCGCCTCGGGCGGCGGCGCGATCACCAATGTCTGTTCCGTCTCGGGTGTGGTCGGCGGCCACAACCTCGCCGCCTACAACGCCAGCAAGGGCGCCGTGCGCATGCTGACCAAATCGGTGGCGCTTCACTGCGCCCGGTCCCGAAACGGGGTCCGCTGCAACACGGTGATGCCGACCTTCGTCCGCACGCCGATGCTGGACGACATCGTCCCGGCCACCGAGCAGCACAAGCTCGAGCGCCAGATTCCCATGGGGAGGCTGGTCGAGGCCGAGGAGGTGGCCGCGTTGGTGCTGTTCCTCTCGGGCGATGACGCGCGGATGATCACCGGCGCGGATTACACCATCGACGGCGGCGCGACCGCTTGAACCCCATCACCAACGGAGGACGCTATGGGCGTGCGGATCGACAAGGACGGCGACGTCTGGACCATTATCCACGACCGGCCCGAGGCCAGGAACGCCGTCAGCCCCGAGGCCGCCGACGCGCTCACCACCGCCTTCGAGGAGTTCGAGGACGGCGACGCCAAGGTGGGTGTGTTCTGGGGTGCGGGCGGCGCCTTCTGCGCCGGCTGGGACCTGAAGTACGCCTCGACGCTCACCGATTCAGGGAAGTTCCAAGAGGAGATCGCCGAGGGTCTCGGCTTCCCGCTGGGTTCGGCGCCCGCCCCGCGCGGACCCATGGGACCTTCGCGCATGGAGCTCACCAAGCCGGTGATCGCCGCCGTCGAGGGACCGGCGGTGGCTGGCGGCACGGAACTGGCGCTGTTGTGCGACATCCGGGTGATGGCCGAGACGGCCTATCTGGGCATCTACTGCCGCCGCTGGGGAATCCCGTTGATCGATGGCGGCACGGTGCGACTGGCCCGCCTCGTCGGCCAGGGCCGGGCGCTGGAGATCACCATGACCGGCCGCAAGGTGCCGGCCGAGGAATGTTACCGCATCGGGCTCTGCGAGAAGGTCGTGCCCGAGGGCCAGGCCCGCGCCACGGCCGAGGAGATGGCCTGGGAGATCGCCCGGTTCCCGCAAGGCGCGGTGCTCGCCGACCGCCGCTCGATCATCGAAACCCGCGGGATGCCGGTGCACGAGGCGCTCAAGGTCGAATGGGCCAATGGCGTCGACGCCATCCGCACCGAAGGCGCCGCCGGCGCCGCCCGCTTCAGCGCCGGTGCCGGCCGGCACGGGGATTTCTCGGGGGTGTAGGAAGGGGCCGAACCCCGCCCCCTTCGCGGCGCTGGAAGTCAACGAGTCGGGGCATCAAGCCACCGAACCGAAACTGACGGATGAAAATCTCAAGTTGGCGATCAACTTTTGACCGGCCACAGCGGATGATAACTCCCTGTTATATTTTGAGAGTCTACAGATAGAGAAAATAGTCAGATGATTTTGTCGGATTGAGTATTCGGAGATTTATTTCCATCCATCGCAAATCAACTTTTCAGACATCTGCGCATGATCTAAATTTTTTGTGTGATTGATAGGCTCTCGCGTCCAACGGCAAGCATGGCGCCCCCCTCCGATGCCGCCGGGGGTTCCTCGCTGGTCTATTCTGAAGCGGTTGTCGGCGAGGCCGCGAGGGCGGTAGCGAACGAGTTCCGTGGCACATTGGACAGGGTTCAGGCGCTCGCAGGCGCTGCCGGCCGGCTCGCAACCGACGACGATCTCCGCCTTCACGTACAGTTTCTGCTGGTCGCCGCCGAAACCTCGGAACCTGAGCTTTTCGCCGAGTACATCCGTTGGCAGCGGTCGTTGATGGAAGCCCGCGGGCTGCCCCTGCAAATGCTCGCGACAACGTTGGCGGCGATCGGCGCGCATTTGTCGTCCCAGATGCCATTTGATGCGCAGTCGAAAATTGAAGCGGTCGTCGACACCGGAAAACAGGCGCTGACCGAAGGCACGATCGCTCCTGGCCAGCTGTATCACAAGTATTTGCCCGAGCCGTCGCCTTCTGTCGATCGGCTGGTTGAATCGCTTGTTGCGGGCGACCCTTCGTCCTGTCGGTCGATCGCGGAGAAGGAGGCTCGCCGGAGCGGCCAATTCCTCCCTCTCGCCCTCCACCTGTTCCAGCCCGCCATGTATCGCGTCGGCCTGATGTGGCAGCGCGGCGAGATCAGCGTTGCCCAAGAGCATATGGCGACGGCGATCGTCCAAACCCTGTTGACGCAATTCTACTCGGCATCGCCCTTCGACCCGCCGACCGGGCGGCGCGTGCTGTTCGCCGCGGTCCAAGGAAACCGGCATGCGCTGGGTTTGCGCATGGTATCGGATGCCTTTGATCTGGCCGGGTGGTCGGTGTGCTACCTGGGCGCCGATACGCCCACCGAAGCGCTGGTCGATCAAGCGCTGCTGTGGCGCCCGGACATCGTCGGACTTTCGGCATCCATGGCGCATCAGCTTCCGGACCTGAGAAACGCGGTCGCGGCGTTGCGGGCCACTATTGGACCGGATTGCCCCTCCCTTCTGGTCGGTGGTCTTGCGCTAAACCAGATCGACGAGATCTGGCGTTGGACCGGTGCCGATACCTGGGGTTCCGACGCCAGGCAGGCCTTGAAGACGGCGGCATGACCGTGGAACAGCATCCGAAATCGCACGAGACTGTGTCCACGCGCCTCATCCTGCGCATCTTCGAGAACCTGACGGCCGTCGCCGTCGCCGTGGTCTCGCGGTCCGGCAGCCTGGTCGAAGCCAACCAAGCCTTTGTTGACCTGCTGCCCGACGAAACGCCGGCATCGGACCTTCGCGATGTGCGGTCGTTTTTCATCAATCCGCGGTTCGACCAGTTCGCCGGACGTTCGGCCGATCGCGGCGACGGAGTGGTCTTCCTCGGCAGGCTCGACCTCGGCGATCCAAGCCGTGACGCAACGACGCTGAACGGTGTGATCTACGACCAGGGCGACGACCTGCTGGTCATCGCCGAATGGGACGTGCCGGAGCTTCAGCGCCTCGCCGCTCTCGCGTTGAAGCTGAACGAAGAACTCGCCGAGCAAAAACGCGCGCTGGTGCGAATGGGACGCGAGGTGGAGCGAGGTGAGGCAGCTGCCAATCGCGCATTGAGCGACCGCGAAGCGCTGCTGGACGTCATTGAACGTGATGGCGTGCCGCAACGACCGCCGAGGGTCGACGAGGAGGGTCCGGCCGAGCAACCAGAGCTCCAGTTAGGCCGGAACGCCCTTCACTGGACCGACGATCTGGGAACCGGGATCGCCAGCCTCGACAACGAGCACACCGGCATGATCGACCACTACAACGCAATGATCGGGGCAATCGACGAGAAACAGGACACCGTCACGGTCCGGCACAAGTTTGAAGCCCTCATGCACTACACCCGACGGCACTTCGAGCACGAGGAACGGGTGATGCAGAATATCGGCTATCCGCACATCGGCCCGCATCGGAGGGAGCACGAGCGTCTGCTGCGCGACGCCGAGGACTTCGTCCGCGGCATGGGCCACACCCTTCGGCATGACGATTGCCCGGCAATCGCCCGGTATTTCGAGTACTGGCTTCTCCGTCACACCCGCGAGTATGACGCGGATATCCTCAGGTTCGTCGAGCGGACGCGAGACGGCTCACGGGACTTCGCCCCATCGCCGTCCGCTGCCCGCGACGACGCCCTGGCTGCGCCGCCCGCAAAGCACATCACGCGCCCGAAGGAAATGCAGACGAGCAGTGCAGCAGGCCCGCCCGCCCCTGGACGGGTCGGACGGTCGGCTCGAGCCGCAGATCGCGTTCGTTTGGCGCAACGACGAGGAGACCTCCGAGCAGGCCATCGATCGCTTCAGGGCGGAACATCCGGAAAAAGCCGGCGCTGAGTTCATTCTGATAAGCTGGCACGACTAGCGTTCAAAGGGTTGATCTCCGTTCGATCGTCGAGACCCGCCGTCTGCCGGTCCGCGAGACGCACAAGCCCGTAGGCGCCAACGGCGTCGACGCCATCCGCACCGAAAACGCCGGTACCAAGCCAAGTGAACGAACAACCTAATCCGGGTTGAGTGGAAGCCCGCCCGGTTACGCATACATCGCAGATTGTTGTCACATCCCGTGCAAACGTCCCCGTATGATCCGAAGCGAACAGCCTACCTTGGGCCGCGAGATCACGCGTGTTGTGTGAGCGGGGATCGGGAGCGCCTTCGAGATGACGTCGACTCTCAGACTGCGAGCGATACTGACAGCCCTCGCGCTCGTCCTTGGAGCAAGCGCGCTGGCGCTTCCGGCGTCTGCGGAGCGACGGTTCGTCGAGCGTCCTGAAATCGAAAACAGCACGGTCGCACCGCGGGTGATTTACGTCGAAAACCCGCGGTTCCCAACCGTCACCCGCAATGATCTCAAGAAGGTGGTTCGGGTCGCCGCCGCGCTCGTTGAGGAGCATTTCGGCATTGTGGTGGAGAGCCCGGACCACATACCGGTCCTGCACATCGATGACGTTTTCGCCGACCTGGTCCGCAATGAACCCCCGAATCTCAAGGCGCTGATCGGTGACTTCCGCAATGACAGGGTGGACTGGGAACGCGTCAGGCAGAACCTCGTCAAACAGATCAAGAAACAGCGCGATCCGCTCGCCGAGCAGATACGGTTCGCCCGCCCCTACTTGGTCGTTCCCATCGCACGGGAAGACCTGGACTCCTTCTCGCGAGCCGTCGTCGAGACGTTCAAGGCCCGTTTGTCCCACTGGACCGCCGCCACGTTGGCGGACGGCCATCCCGTGATCGGGGATGTTCCGGGGCGCCGCGACCTGCCGCTCAACGAGTACGGCTATTGGACGCTGATGGCCAAACGGGGCATCGACGCCGAAATCGTCCTTACCAACCAGCTGGTCGCGAGCGTCGAGTACATACCGATCCCGGTTCACACCTCGATCCGGGGCGAGATCACGGGGGGATCGACCGAATACAACCCGTCGTCACGGTTCGGGACCTCCGTTTGGGTTTCCCTCTTCCCCTACTTCTCCGACGATCCGCGGATCAGGGAATACCGAAAAGGAGACATCTACAGCCGTGAGGAAGCCCTAGCGTACGCCGGTGCGATGCTCGCCCACGAGATGGGCCACCAACTGCTGCAGCTTGGACACCCGTGGGCCAACGAGGCGTGCCTGATGCGCCCGGCGGAGGCGCTCGACTTCGCTGCTTGGACGAAGAAGTTCGACGCGAAGAAGTGCCCGATCGGCTCAAGTCCGGCAATGACACCCGGTGCGGTGAAAGTGCCGATCTGGTGAGGTGCGGACCAAAGGATGGGCGGCGTCCCCATATGGCCTATTCTGTTGAAAATCCGGGTTTTCTCCGGGGACAGGCGTCTTGGCCGTCGGGAGCACTCGGAGATTGTCGAGCGCCTCAGGCGGTGGCCGGTGCTGGGATCGGGATCAGTTTGGCGAGCTTGCGGAGGTTTTGGGCGGTGGCGGCGAGGAGGAACTCGTCGCGGGCGCCGTAGGGTCCTCGTAATCGCAATCGGTCGAGACGCAGGATGCGCTTGAGGTGGGCGAACAGCATCTCGATCTTTTTGC
>Ga0209568_1000124_pt1 | contig 26827 bp, 16 predicted proteins | sample WorMetOlspDAHAB2_FD_187406 | JGI IMG/M metagenome (GOLD analysis project Ga0209568, IMG submission 187406) | Marine gutless worms symbiont microbial communities from Max Planck institute for Marine Microbiology, Germany - Olavius sp. DAHAB.2... ...
CTTTCAAGGAAGAACGTATACAGCGTCATGGAAGTTTGGCCGTGTCCGGGGAGGAATACTACCTTGGCGTCATGCGACTTATCGATGTTGTAGCGAAAAACCAGATTGCCTGTGGCATTGTCTTTGTAGATTTAATCTGGGTTGGCGACACTGCGCGGAAGGCGCTTCATTTCATCTATTAAAAGGTTCACATCTGCAGGATTGCCGTCAGAAGTTCGACAGCTTCTGGCGCCGTGGATTACTGAGCGAACTTTTATCATTTCTAACATCCTCGGCAATTGCCTCTGCTGCCTCTGCTCTGAGTTAGGTATCTTTTATATGGGAGACTGCTGATTTACCTTTGACTTTGATTTTTCTTAGAGCCTCATAGCGAGTGAAGTTTGGGACGAGCATTTCACGGCCGGGATCGTAGCGCCATTTTTTGAGATTAGACTGTTTATGTTGATACTTTTAGGAAGGTCGATTGAACCGTGGGCTTCTGCCTTGGGCGATAAGTCAGCTGTCTAACTGAATTTCGATTCTCGTTAGGCCAGTTTCTGAAAAACCGGACAACACCTTGCCTTGAATCGCAGCAGCACAAAATTTGCCAGTTCCGCATCTTTGGTTTTCGACCCAAATCCTGCGTTAGATGTCTAAGACATTCAGAAACTTCAGGTATTGGATTCACTAGATATCAGCCACGCGGCGCCTCGTCGGGAGGTACCGGGGTGCCGTTTCTGAAAACTGCAAAAACCATCACTGGCCTTCCATACGAAACTTCGTTAGCGTCAGATGATCCCAGTCTTCCTATCCGACTACCAGCCTCAACTGTCTGGCCAACATTTACAAACAGATTTTCATTGCCCCCATACAGATAAATATAACCCCTGGAATCAATCAGGACAACATATCCAAATCCTCGATACGGCCCCGTCCAGACTATCTTTCCCCCGGCAACGGCATAAACATAGCTTAGGGGCTCCGTCTCTATTCCGATTCCAGCAAGTTTGCCATCCAGAATTCTCTTCTTCCCATTTACAGGCCACCACGGCACCCTTGCCAGTTCCTGGGAAGTCTCGTCAGCTCCCACCGAAAGAAGATCCTTCCCGCTCAATTCGACCCCTCCCGCCGAAACGCCAACAATCAGTTCCTCGCCAACACGAAGCAATTGTTTCTCATCTCGCCCATTAAGCGCCAACAAGCGTTCCAAGCCAAGCCCCAGTCTTCTCGCAATGCTATAATAAGTGTCCCCTGGCTTAACTTTGTATAGGCCATCTTTCCCGGATGCAGAACCATTCGCATCCGGAATCAGCAATTTCGTGCCAACCCTGATCCCGGATGCATTAGTAATCGAATTGTTCTCAATTATGGCCTCCGGACTAACACCATAGCGCTTTGAAAGAGAATAAACAGTTTCCCCCTTGGCAATCACATGCATGGTATCGGTCCTTGCCATGCCCGCGCTCAGCACGAGAAAAACAAAAAACAGCATATTTCTTCCCATACTGCTTCATCATCGGATGGAATCAAGGATCGATGAAATCAAGCGGGTTAAGGTTTCCCCCTGGGCATGCCTTTCCCTCCTAGCCCTGGCCTTCATCATTGACCGCAGCGCCCTCTTTGCACCTAGCGCAGAAATCCCTAATTCGAGTCAACTGTGTAATGTCCAGTCTATCTCCAAAAACAGGTGACTGCATCCGCAGTTTTATTGACTTTCCAGCCAGTGCCGCGGCATCATCGCCATAGAAGCGGCGGCGTTAATGCCTCTACTTGCAGTGGCAGAGCGGGCTTGTCTCCGCGCATCTCTCAAAAGGATATCAGATTAATGTAAAACCGAAGTTCTGAACTACCGATGGGCAAAAAGATTCCTCGTCGTGTCGGGCTGGTCAGATTTGAACTGACGGCCTCCTCGTCCCGAACGAGGCGCGCTCCCCCTGCGCTACAGCCCGAGATTATCGGAAGGGCCTGGTGGGCCAGCGTGATAATCTTCTCCGCTACGCCGCTTCACCATATTCAAGGAGGCAGACTCAGTCAAGCAAAACACGCCGGCAATAGCTTTTCTCACATAGCACTCCCTCGTTGACCGATCCGAAAGGCCATGATAGCTTCTGATACATGACGCCCAAAAAAAGAAGCAGCACAGGAAGCCGGCAGAATCTCGTATTAAAAACCATCGGCCTCTTAATTGTGGGTATCGCTATAATCGGACTGGTGTTCACATCAGTGTTTTCTGGCAATTCAAATGCCGAGAATGAAATTGTATTCGGTTCCTACGGCAACAGAGATATTGTACATACAACCGATAACTCCTTCGGCAACGCCGTCATTCACTCATTGAATAATTATAGCTTCAATTTGAGCCAGGATGACCAAATCTACCATTTTGCACGCCGCCTGGCATGGCAGGAGGCCTTCAATTCCATCGTTTATCTCACCGCAATCGAATACTATCTTGATCAGAGCGGCTACCAACCCTCTTCCAGGGCGATTGATCGGCAAATACTCGAATATGCCCGCTATCAAACTGATGGAGAATTTGACGAAAGACTGTATCAATCAGTATCCCCCGAGGTAAGAATCAACGACAGGGAACTTACAAGAAATCAGCTTAGTATGTCCACATGGGCCCAGGATGTTCTCGATTCACAATATCATTCAAAGGCGCAGATGGACTTCCTTTGGGATATGGCCTCCCGGGAGAACAGCTATGACTATGTAATTCTTCCTTTTAGTGAATTCCCTGAGCAAAAAGTAATCGAATATGGTCAGAAAAATTCCCACCTCTTTGCATCGCTTCTGCTCAGCCGAATAACAGTGGAAAGCGAGGAGGAAGCGGAGGAACTGATAGCCCAATATGGCGAAAAGGAAAAAACACCCGAATCCTTCGCTCTTCTTGCCCAGGAATTCTCTCAAGACTTCTATGCGGAACAGGCTGGGAGCATGGGTGAAACAGACTTCTACCTCATAGACGAACTAATCGGCAGGGAAAACGCCGACAATGTTTACAAACTGGGAGAGGGGGAAATTGCCGGCCCCTTTGAAAGCGAATACGGATGGATTATCTTCCGTGCCGACGGCGCGCCATCCCCACTTAATCCCACTGAGCGAGTCCGGGACATTCGCCAATACATGATGGAAAATGAGCTGGGCATTATCGAGGACGCGATTTTGGAAAGGGCGAACGAATTACGAACTAAGGCAGCCAGTGCCAACTCGTTTTTTTCCACGATGGTAGAAGAGGGGCTTGAAATTAAAAGAACTCATGCGTTTCCTATTAATTACGCCGCGGACTCGCTGCTTGGAGGAAGCTCCGAGAACTCCGATGACACGGTCTTGAACGGTACGGCTTCGTCCGATGAATTTTGGAAGAATATAGCCGGATTGGCCAAGGTTGGGTCCATATCTCAGCCGGTTGTGCTGAATAATGCAGTGGGCATATTTGCCCTGGCAACTACAAGCAGCAAGGAAAGGGACGATTTCCAAGAAGAGAGAACTAAATCTGAAATTGCTCGATTGAGGCAGAACGATTTCAGCACTGCCTTTCTGAATGAATCAGAGCTCTTTGACAATCAATTTAACAGCGCCTACGATCGGAATTTTGCTTTCGAACAGGAATGAGGGGCTTTCGGCAGCCTGATCAACACTCGCCACATTCACACGATAGCGCATCGACAGCAACCAGTCCCCGACTGGAGGATACGGGCCGGGGTTTAACTGTTTTTTTCGGAAATAGATATCTCTATTCCAAACATGATCCAATGCTGCGGCCAAAACGCGCGGCAGAAATGACGCCAATTGAAAACCGCTGCATTTATATAATTCCCTCGCCCTTACTCGGTTATGGTTTGGATACTCTTTCCAAGAGGATTCCAGACGATTCGGTTATCCTTGCCATTGAAGCTTCCGAACTACTGATGGCCCTTTGCGCCCCTTATGCAAAAAAAAATGAGAATGTGATTCATGTTCGGCTTTCGAGCTTCGCGGCCCTGCATGAAGTTTTCAAATCCATTGGACCCTGGAATTACAGGCGAATCAGGCGGGTTGATTTGAGCGCCGGTTCCTCGTTAAATCCGGGACTTTACGATGAGCTAATCGATTTCTTGGTCGACTCGCTAACAAATTATTGGCGTAATCGTAATACTCTTCTCAAACTGGGGAGGCAGTGGATAAGACATATCTATGCCAATCTTTGCGAGCTCGCATATGGCTCGTTGGATATCCGGAGCGTAAACAACCTCGTTATCGACAGGATGCCGATTGTTGTGGGGGCTGGCCCCTCTCTCGAAGAGGCCCTGTCTTTTATTCGAGAGCAAAGGGAAAGGCTTTGGGTGCTGACTGTAGATACCGCTGTTTCAGCCTTGATGGCCTGCGACATCAAACCCGATGCTGTGGTGGTTCTGGAAACACAAGCATGGAACTTGCTGGATTTCCATGATACAAGGGGAAGCAAAATCACTGTTGTGGCGGATTTGACTTCCTATCCCCCGTCTCTGACTCATATCGGCGGTCCCTGCTACCTGTTTTCTTCCACCTTTACCACGCTGGGATTTCTCGAGAAGCTCGAGACATGCGGAATACGGGATTTTACCCTCGACCCCCTGGGATCTGTGGGTCTGGTTGCTATAGAGATAGCCCTTGCGCGATGGAACGGTTCGGTGCTGCTCGCGGGATTGGATTTTGAATACTCGCATGGGAAGACTCATGCGAGGGGTACCGCATACCACCGATGGCAAATGTCTTGTTTAAACCGTCTAAACCCCCATCCCGGTTGGGAGACATTGACACATAGAACTTGGGATCAGAACCAGGATACGGACACTGTTCTGCGTAGTTATGCCGCCCTTCTGCGTAGGCGCTTTTCCGATACGGGACGCCTCTATACTTTCTCACCCGCAAGATTGGATTTGACGCTGCCGCTGCTCGAAAATGCCGAGAACATTCTGGTGAAGAGCCAGAAAAAAATTGCCCAGGGTGGAAAACCTTCGAATCAGGCGGCAAAAGCAGCCAAATTCATAGATGCCCAATTGAGAGGACTGCGGGGAATTATCGACTCCTGGGAGGACTATGCGAAAAATAGAGACGGAAAACCCAGATTACTTGACGCCATCGGAAGGATGGATGAGGTATATGTGGATTTCCCGGATGCGGAATCCCTTCCGAAAGGGGACGATTTGTTCTTGGTTCGAGTGGTTAATCGAACACGTGTTCTGCTAGACTATATAGACAGGGTTAGGAATAACAAGGGGAAATAGATGCATATCCTGTTTACCGGAATGAAATTGCAGGATATAGCTCTAAGAGTAGTAGACTACTCCCATCTTCATTCGACACGAATCTCCTTGCAGGCTGCGTCGGCTCCAAACCGAATCATCCCATTCTCGGAAATGTTCACTCACCTGATGCTCTATCGTGTTAGTCAGTTACTTTGGGGAATTTAGCCTGATCATGCTATTTTGCACGATATCGCACGTGCAACATGCCAAAAAGCACCTATAAACACCTGCTGGGCAAGCATCAGCCGATTTGTTCCTGTAAGTGATTTATAAAAGACGCAAAAGTTAAAAAATGCTCAATTATACAATTTTCGTTCTTGCACTCAGTGCCCTCTCGTGCAAGGCTCCCCAAAAAGCCTGGGTGGTAAGCACCATTGCCGACACTGGTAAGGCAGGTTTTGGCGATGGTGGCCCCGCCGCATCAGCACGGCTAAATGTCCCGTCGGTGTGGCCGTGGAGGCATCCGACAATGTCTATGTGACAATTCGGCTTAATCATCGCATCCGGAAGTCAGAGTACAGGGTGCCCTAATAAGCGCCTTTGACTTACCGAAAACCCGGCGACAGATTCAGTTTGTGATAATTCCATACTCCTTTTCAAGGTAATCTGGGTCTGTATGCGTTATTATTACTGAGTGATACTTTCGCGAATCTTATCTGCCTCTTCAATCCTTCCCACCTCGCGGAAAAGTCTTTCTGCCTCCCTCAAAGCATTATCCGACAGATCCTCTTGGTCGGGGAAAAGATAGGGTATTGCCATATAAGCCTCGGCTGCCTCATCCAACCTTCCCTCCGCAAAGTAAGCCTGAGCCAATCCCTCTTGAGCCTCGGCTCCAATTCTGCCTGGAACATCCCGAACCAGAACCTCATATAACTCCCTTGAACGATCGAAATTCTCCTTTCTTAGATACGAATGGGCAAGCAGCAGCAGAGCTTCTGAACGGTCTACCGGCAAAAGCGACTCATCTTCGGCAATAGCCTGCACGAGCATGGTTGAATCGGGCAAAGCCAACCTGGCCCAAACAAGGATAATTGGAGCGCTCAGGCTCAGATTGTTCCCCAGACTGTCCATTATCTTACTCTTTGCATCCAAGGCAAGACTCAAGTTGCCGTCTCTCTTCAGCATTTGGGCCCAGGAGCGAATTGCGGCGGACGCGCCGGGATTTTCGGGGTGGTTTATAACCCAAGTGCCATAGCGTTTGGAGGCATCCTCTATATCACCAACTTCCTTGGCGGCCAAAGCAGCTCGCAGCTCCGCTTGAATGGCAGTTTCCTTGCCCGGATACTGCACCTGAGTGCGATCATACCAGCGGATTGCCTCGGTGAAGCGCCCATCCCTCATGGCATTTTCGCCCATCCTGAACGGCAAATCTGCCGCCAGGCTACTATCGGGGAATTTTTCGCTCATCACCCTGGCGGTTCTATTGGCCTCTTCAATTCGATTCAAATTCAGCAGAGCCCAGGCCTTCTGATAGAGAGTCTCCTCCCGCCACTGCTCATCTTCGACAAGTAAGGCATTTTCATACGCAGTCAGCGCCTCTTCCCAGTTTTCCCCGGAAGCCAAACTTATGCCAACCCGAAAATTCGCCTTGGCCCTCTGCTCGGCGGTAATCGCCGCCCTGGCCGCTTCTTCAAATGAGCTCGCCGCGCTATTCCACTCGAACTGACGGAACCAAGTCCATCCAATTCCATAAAGAGCATTGAACAGAAGCTTGCCATCGGAGCGATGAGCCGCATTTTGGTATGCATCTCTGGCTTTCGCATAGCTTTCCTCATCGTAGTAGGCCTCTCCAAGATAGTAGGCCGATTCAATGCTCCAGACCCCTTCAGGATCCGACTGGACAATCGAATCCAGCAGTTCTATCGCTTCCGCATTCATATCGCCGTTTAGATACGCGATAGCCGCAGAATAGGTAGCTCTGCGGCCTGCCTCCCCCCCCATCACTCCCCCGCCATCCTCGGCCGCCTGAACGTAATAGCCTGCGGCGCGAATGTATTCCTTCCGCTCCGAATAAACAAACCCGATACGAGAATTTGCTTCCACGGCCACAGGCGACCTACCGTGATTCTTCACTATGATTCCATAATAACGCAAAGCCGAAGTGGGATCTCCCATGCCCAGGGCGATTTCACCTCGCAAAAAAAGATAGGAAGGGAGTTCAAGGCTTCTGGGATAATCTCGGATTAACATTTCAATTACGGCTTTGGCTCGATCCAGCCTGGTCGCCTCGCGGTAGGTGGCAAAGACCACACGGAGGGCCTCCTCGCGTCTTTCATCCTCTGGATATCGATTTGCAAAGTTCTCTAACAATTTGACCCCGCGCTCATCCCGATTGGAAATAAGGATGCTTCCGGCAAGAAAAGCCGCATCGGCGGCTATTCTCTTATCGGGTCCGCTAATCGCCTTTTCAAGATGCGGGACAGCTAGAACAGCCTCATCGGTGCCCAGCCAGGTTTGAGCCAGATTGAAGGCGGCAATCTGTTCCTCATCCTCATTTCCAGAAGTCTTGAGTATGGATGAATATGCCCCTTTTGCGGACTCAATGCGTCCCGTACGCAGATATATGGCTGCCCTGATTTTGAGAGCCACTTGGGCTTTCTCATTGATGTCCGATTTGAATTCCCCTTCCCATATATCGAGATAGTGTAGGGCCTCTTCGTTCAGTCGTGCATCCGAGGCCAGGCGAGCTGCTTCCAACAATGCAAAAGACATGTAGGGCACTTCTTCATCAATCGCTATATAATTCCGGTAAGCTTTCAATGCCCCTCGTTTATCCCCCATTTCCTTTCTCGCTTCGGCAATCCAATAGCTGCTCTGCAATGACAGCGGGGATTTTGGATACTCGGAAGCTAATTTGCCAAAGGTTTCGATGGCCTCTGTGGGTCTATTGTCCGAAAGTTGAACCTGCCCCAAACGAAAAATGGCCTCTGCCGCCAAATCCCCAAACTCGCTCTTCTCTATCAGTTTCAAGTATGCTATTTCAGCACCTTTCCAGTCTTCCAGGTTTTCCAGGGAGGCTCCCAGATAAAACAGAGACTGCTCTGTACTCTCGTCGTCAAATTCAATTTGGCGTTCAAAAGATGCGACGGCTCCAATCCAATCCTCCAATCCGTAGCGGGACAGGCCTTCCCAATAAGCAACTCGCCTAAGCCACTGCGATTTCGGGTATTTTTTTTCAAAACCCTTCAAAGCCTCAAGGCAGCGCTGAAAATCCTCCGCTCTATAGTAAGCTACGGCACCAAAATAGGTTGCGGAATCAGCCCGAGGATCCTCAGGATACTCGCGGATAAACTGTGCAAACCGCGATGAAGCAGTTTGCCACAGACCTGCCGTGAATGCCCTATAACCCTGTAGGTAGAGTTGATCGGAGGAGAGTCCAAAAGCTACATTGCACCCCAAGCAGAATACGAAGACAAGTTTTTTACAGATTCTCATCGCTTCTCATAAGCATACTAGCTTTCCGCTCGTTTTTTCCCCTCGCCCTGTTTTTCGGAGTATGCTTCAGGAAGCAAGAGCCCGCTGAGCTGCTGTTCATCCTTCACGGGGAGTTCAAGCGGCTTTGGAGTGGTCAAAATCTTCTTGCCCTTGCGTCTGAAGCTTATTTTGTTCGATCTCACTTCTACGCGAACCGTATCTCCAGCCTCGAAGCGGCCTTGCAAAATGGCAACAGATAGGGGATCCTCAATTTCTTTCTGGATGATGCGCCTTAGGGGTCTGGCGCCATAAATCACATCATATCCCATTTGCACCAGCAAATCCCGGGCCTTGTCGTTCACTTCCAACCTTATCGATAAACCGGATAATCGATTTTCAACTTCCTTAAGCATGATGTTCACAATTTTTATAATGTGCTCGTATTCAAGATTGTGGAAAACAACAATCTCGTCAATCCGATTGAGAAACTCGGGACGGAAGGTTCTTTTTAGCTCCGCGAGTGCCGTTGTTTTGATATCGGCATGCACCATAGCACCCTTGCCGGTTCGAAAACCAAAACTCCCGCGGTTGATTTCCCTTGCACCTGCATTAGATGTTAATATCAGAACAGAGTTCCTGAAGGAAACCCTGTGACCAAGGCTATCATATAGTTCGCCTTCCTCAAGTACCTGCAGGAGCAGGTTGAAGACATCCGAGTGCGCTTTTTCAATCTCATCGAATAAAACCACGGAATAAGGCCTCTTCCGGATTTTTTCGGTTAGGAGTCCACCCTCCTCATAGCCGACATAGCCGGGCGGCGCCCCGATTAAACGGGAGGCATTGTGTTTTTCCATGAAATCGGACATATCCATCCGGATAAGCGCTTCTTTATCGCCAAAAAGGTATTCGGCAAGACTCTTTGCGAGGTGGGTTTTACCCACTCCAGTGGGTCCAAGAAAGACAAAGGAACCTAGGGGTCGGGAGGGGGAATTCAATCCGGTTCTCGAACGGCGTACCGCAGCCGCAACTGATTCGATGGCCTCTGCCTGTCCTATAACCCTGGAATGTAGCTCATCCTCGATTTGAAGCAATTTGTCCGATTCGCTCCTGATGATGCGTATCATGGGTATGCCCGTGTTCTCGGAAACTATGGCCTGGATGTCCTCGGTGTCTATCAGGTTCTTTTGCTCCTTGAGCGTCTTTTCCCACTGCGTTCTAAGATTGTCTATGCTGTCTCGCATCTCACGAATCTTGTCGCGAATCTTCGCCGCATTCTCATAATCCTGAGTGTTAACAAAGGCAATCTTCTCCTCAGTCAGCTCCCGAGTTCTGTTTTCAAGTTCGCTAATTGCCTCGGGCTTACTGGTGTTCTGCATCCGCTTGTTGGAACCGGCCTCGTCGATAAGGTCGATGGCCTTGTCCGGAAGATGACGGTCGGTTACGTAGCGGTCGGCGAGCTCGGCGGCAGACTTTAAGGCCTCATCAATGTAGGTAACATGGTGATGATCCTCGTAGCGACTTCTTATTCCAAGGAGGATTTGATAGGTTTCCTCGACAGTGGGTTCATCGATAATCACGGACTGAAACCTGCGTTCGAGGGCCGCATCCTTTTCGATGTACTTCTTGTATTCATCCATAGTTGTCGCTCCGATGCATTGAAGCTCTCCTCTGCTCAGGGCTGGTTTCAGCATATTCGATGCGTCGATAGCTCCCTCGGCGCCGCCGGCCCCAATGATGGTATGTAGTTCATCGATGAAGAGGATGGTATTGCCGGCCTTATAAATCTCCTTTATCACCTTTTTGAGCCGCTCCTCAAATTCACCCCTGTACTTCGTTCCCGCAACCAGTGCCGCCAAATCAAGTCCAACAAGTCGCTTTCCCGCGAATATGTCCGGGGAGGCGCCATTTACTATTTCCTGTGCCAATCCCTCTACTACGGCCGTCTTGCCCACACCTGGTTCGCCAATCAGAACCGGATTGTTCTTTGTTCGGCGGGCAAGGATTCTCATTACTCGCGCAATCTCCCGTTCGCGCCCCACCACCGGATCGAGCTGTCCCTTTCGCGCCATCGCGGTTAAATCTCTCGAAAAATCATCAAGCATGCTGGTGGATGCTTTTGCCCCGTTTGCCGCCCCTCTCTTAGAGAACCCGGGCTTCTCTACCCTTCGCTGGAGTCTTCCCGGGCTATCTCGCTCACCGTTGATTTCGTAGATAACTCCGCGAAGTATATCCACTGTAATCTTGTATAGGGAAAGGTAGGAGCTGGTTGCGCTGTCTGGTTCACCGGCTGCCGCAAGCAGGAAGTGCTCGGTACCAATATACTCATGATTTAAAATGATTGCCTCGTTAGCCGCGTTTTCAAGTAGAAGCTTTACCCGATTCGAGGGTGGAATCTCGCCGGTATTCTCCTTTTTGTCATTTATTGGAAGTCCCTTTTCGATTCCCAACGACATTTCTGCAGTGTTGATTCCCAGACGCTGAAGACATTTGAACGCTATCCCATTTTTTTCGCGAAGAATGGCAAGTACGATATGTTCGCATGATAGCCTACTCGCGTTGAAACGCCTTGCTTCTTCCTTGGCAAGCACTGTCAGAATCCGCTGAGCGCGCTGTGTTAAGCCCTTAATCATCCTCCCATTCTCCTAGCCTATGTCAATAATAACGGATTCTTGCCTTTTTAGTCATAAATCTTTTAAAAAACTGTTTTACCGAAATAACAGCAATACTCTCTGATAGCTCTCGGACATAAGGATTTTGATGGACCGACCAGGAATTCGTCCAAAAACTCTGGCTATCCGTTGTTTATGCACGTTTGTATGCGAATACGAATACAAACTGAAAAACAATTCTGCCAAGCGGGATGCTCCAGGCCAGGCGAGTTGGGTTTCCAAATGGAAAACTAGTGCTTTCTAAGTACTTCCAGGGGCCTCAGTCTGGCGGCTCTGGAAGCCGGCACTGCGCTAGCACCAAGTGAAAGAAAAAAGGTTGTAATTCCGATCAGCGTAGTTGACTCCCAGCGCATTTGAACAGGTATATGCTGAAGATAATACCCCTCTCTAAGGAGCTTCGGCCCCCCGGCCCCCGTGGAAAATATTCCCAGTAATTCTTCGATTCCGGCGATTAGCTCATTGACAAATCGAGCCACCAAAAGACCGCATCCAATGCCGGCAAGAATGCCCAACATCGATGCTATGGCTCCGGCCAGCACAAAGGTTCCGGCTATTTTGGAGGGTGAGCATCCCGCGCATTTTAGAATACCAATTTCTCTCTGTCGTTCCAGAGCTAGCATCATTAACGACGAGGTTACATTGAACACCGCAACCAGTATTATCAATGCCATTATAAGCAGCAAGATACGTCTGGTTGTTTCCAGGTTGCTAAGCAGATAGCTATTTAACTCCCTCCAGTTATACACACTCCACCCACCGGAGACGGCAAGGGGGTTGATGGGCTTATCCAAATTCTCATTTGGATCCTGAAATTTGCCGCCAATAAAGGTTAAGGAACTTTCCGGAGACAGGATCGACCAACCCGTTTCTAGCGGTATGAATGCCCAGGTTCTATCCAAATCTTGATAACCACTGGAAAACACGCCTCTAACAATGAATCTGCTTACCCTGGGAACATACCTTCCTCCGAGTACTCTCCGCGTGGTGAGGATTCGGACTTCGTCGCCTACGCTCGCACCGAGTTTCCTTGAGGACTCTCGCCCGAGCAATATTGAATCCAATGTCGACAAATCCCAGCGTCCAAAGTCAAACTCTATAAATGACGCAAAAGACCTATCCCTTTCGGCCAGATCCGGGGGGAGAGAGCGAAGTGTCAATCCCTCCCTGGAACCACCCACCCTGGCTAAACCAAAGCCCTGCCTTTCAATCCAGGCATCCGACACCGCATCAATGAGAAGGGTTCCTTCCACAGCCCCTTCCCATTCATCACGCCCAGTCTCGCCCCAGTGATGTATCTGAAAATGGAAGGTTGCGGTTTCACGATATCGGGCGACAATGCTTTCTATCATCGCATCAACAACATGATCGACGGTAATAAGCGGAATAAGAGACAGGGCAATTCCCATAGAGGCTCCGATTAGCGGATGACCGCCGCTGCGCTCTCTGCGCCTTCGAAAAAACAGTCGTCTGGCAACAAATGCGGGGCCTCTCATATCCGAGTCAACTGTCCCTCAGTCAGTCTTAGACAGCGATCCGCCCTCAAGGCCAGATCCTGTGAATGGGTAACCAGTATCAGCACCTTCCCCAATCCCGCCGTTTCCGAAAAAAGCAGATCTGAAACAATGGCCTTGTGATCCTCATCCAGATTGCCGGTTGGCTCATCCGCAAGCACCAGATCGGGGTTGTTAATCAAGGCCCTGGCAAGCGCGATTCTCTGCCGTTCTCCGCCGGAAAGCTGTGCCGGAAAATGGGAAGCGCGATTGTTCATCCTGACTCGTTCCAACAAGGCTTCCGCATCGCTCTTTGTTCTTCGCCTTGTCGTACCAGCCATAAGCGCTGGCAGCATAACATTCTCCAGAGCAGTAAAATCCTTTAGCAAATAATGAAACTGAAATACAAAACCCACTCCCCTGGATCGGTAGGCAGTCAAGCTTTTTTCGCCTAGCCTATCGACCTCGTAGCCGCAGGCGCGTATGGAACCCGAATCCACCCTGTCCAGACCGCCAATAAGATTCAAAAGGGTGCTTTTCCCGCAACCAGATGCGCCTACAACCGCGACGCTCTCACCGAGCGATGCCTGCAAATTCGCATTTCTTAAAACCCTGATTTCCTCCGAACCCGAAAGATAGGTTTTATAAACACCTTCAACCAGAACTATCCTTTCACTCACTGCGCAGCACCTCTGCCGGTTTCCCCGATGCCGCTCGGGACGCCGCTCGAATCGCCGCGAGTAATGCCATGAACACTGCGATAAACAGTATGGCCAGCACATCTCGAACCATCACCTCGGAGCTTCTAAAAAGGGCTCCAAGCGTGTAAGACGAAGACAGAGCGGGGAAGAATAATGCGATTTGCCCAACCGCGTATATGATGGAATCGACGTTCCCTCCAATAAGCACACCTAAGACACTGCCGATGATTCCCCCAACTCCGCCAATAATGAGTCCCTGCCTCAAGAATATACTCCTGACATCCCAGGGACTTGCTCCCATGGCCTTAATGATGGAAATATCTTCAATCCTCTCGGTGGCCATGCGTCGTAGTGAATGATCGATGTTTACCGCAACGACAACAAAAATCAGCGCTAGCAAAAGAAGCATCATAATCTTCTCGGTACGCAAGGCTCCAAAAAAGGAGCGATTGTTATCGCGCCACGAGCTAAGAGTTCCTCCATGTTCGCCCAGAGCGGATTTCAGACTGAGCATCACCATCCTATCCCGCTCGGGTCGCCTGAGTTTGATGCCTAGCTCGGGAATCCCATATCCAAACAACTCTTCAGCGGTTTCCAACGAGACAAAGGCCATAGATGCCTCATAGTCCCTATAAGCGCATTCGAATATGCCCCTAACCTCAAGTTCAATCTCTCCGGGGGACATTCCGGGTTCGCCAAGATCTAGGGCCAACACCTTGTTGCCGGAAGTCACTCCAAGTTTCTTTGCCAGTTCAAATCCGATTACAGTTCCATTGCCGGTTAAATTAAAATCACCATCCACGATGTCCATCAGTTTTGCGAGAACCAAGTCTTCATCATACAGTGATGGCGGAACCCCCCGAATCAAGGATCCCAGAAGCCTTGGGTCTTCCCCGGTAAGCATTGTCTGACCCTCGCGAAATTCGACGGCCAACAACACCTCTTCGTTATCGGAAATCGCGTCTGCCAAATCCTGCAGTTCCATGGACTCATAGTCAAGCCCGGGTTCGGGCGACCAGCGCAGGTGATAGGAGCCAATTTCCAGGATGCTTCGAATATACCCCTGCTGCAGCCCGTTCATCACAGCAAGAACCGTATTGAGCGTAGCCACGCCCAACCCTATCAGAATAACTGAAAAAATGAACACAACTCGACCCCTACCGCCCTGGCGACCGATAAGAAATCTTCTTGACACCCAAGACTTCCAGCCAGGGAGGAGTATCACAAACCTCCCTCTGACACGTGAAATTCTCCCTTGTTGTCCAGGAATTTTTCCTTGAGCTTGCGTCCATCCTTCCAGTGTACTTGAATGAAAGGTTTTCCATCCTTATAGAGAGTCTCGATTTTTTCATCCGGAATCTTCCGAACGAGCTTCGAGCTTATCACTCCATTGATTGTTCTGGTTTCCTCGACGATTCCATCCTCCAGCCAAAGAGTTTCCCTGATTTCAACCACACCATTCCCCCTTTCCTCCACACGAACAAGTCTGTCCCCCTCCCAGACATAGCTGCGCAGCATTATTGGTACCCCCCTATCCAAAATCTCCTCCTCAACCATTCTGCCCGCAGGATCGTATCGAATTCGACGTTCCTCCGTACCCCTGACAGAAAGCTCTTCCCGGAGATTTCCCTCCGAATCGCGAATCCAGCTTGTTTTTCCAGTTTGCCCACCATCATACAGGGTTACTAGCGTGCTTCGCCTTCCATCCGGGCCCATATCCGTTATGCGCCAACTGTCCCCGGAGCCCTCCAAATGGCGATTATTCTCATAATCGACGGTTAGAGTTATATCGGAAATCACATGAATGGCGGATTCTTTGCCCTCCCTATAGTAAATCGCACGAGGACTGCCATCGACATCGTAGGCATATTCGGATTTTCCTAAAAATTTTCCCTCTGCATCAAATTCCTCGCTGCTGACAAGTCTTCCATCTTTCCGCACCAGCACGCGGGATGATTGCTCCACTCCATCCAGATACAGGATTTGTATTTCTGCATCGTCTGCGTATTCTATCGACAAGGACCAACCCCTAGGAGCAATGCCATCAATGGGAGACTCCGGGATCCCGCCTGGAGAACTCTTGTACCACTCCAATCCACCTATGCTCGATGCCGAGGCAGCCAGCGCTGCCACCACGAGCAGTTTTACAAACAAAACCCGCGAAGTTAAAACCGGTTTAGATATCACAATCATCGTTTTGAATATAACCCGATAGAAAGCAATTCATCGAGATATGAGTCTGGATTGAACACGTCTAAATCATCCAGCTGCTCGCCTTTCCCAATATACGCAAACGGAAGGTTCAATACTCGGCTAATCGCAGCCACCATACCCCCCCTGGCCGAGGAATCATACTTCGTCATAATCACCGCATCCACTCCTATCGCCTCGTGAAATACCTCGGACTGACGCATTCCATTTTGCCCGGTGGTTGCGTCGATTACCAGTATTTTTTTATATACGTTTTCATCACCAAGTTTTGTCCTGCAAATCCTATCTATTTTCAGGAGTTCTTTTACCAGATTGGCTCTATTGTGCATCCGCCCCGCTGTATCGGCTATTACAAGTCCTTCCCCCCTGCCAATAGCGGAGTCTATCGCGTCATGTATAACCGCGCCAGGATCCGCCCCATATTCCTGCCTTACAACACGGGCATTCACGCGCCTGCCAAGCAGCTCCAGCTGCTCAATTGCCGCCGAACGAAAGGTATCTCCAGCGGCAAGAACAATTTTTTCGCATCCTTCTCGCCTGAAACGATGGGCTAACTTTGCAATTGTAAGGGTCTTCCCCACTCCGTTAACTCCCAAAACCAGATACATAGTCAACTTGTCGGACTCAGGCGACAGATTCACCACATCAAGGCTTGGCCGGATAAGGTTTTTAAGACCTTCAACCAGATGTCTCACATCCCGAATCCCGTCAATCCTCCTTAGCTCGTCTACCAGTTTCACGGCTTCGGAGGCCCCGAAATCACCCTCTATCAGCAGCTCTTCAAGTTCGTCGTAGAACCTCTTGGAACCATTGCCATCCCGTGTGAAGAGATTCATCAACCTGGATCCCAGTCTCGGCATGGTTCTTCTGTTTTCAGACTTCTTCCGATTTCTAAACATAGGCATCCCGGCTTATAGATTCATTCGGCGAACGCGGCATTCGACCGCATGGCCTGTATGCCGTCGCAGTCAGGTCTGGTTTTCGGATGCGATTGCCCTTCGGAGCATAGACAATAGCACCCCCCGCATAACGATTTCTAATCATATCCACCCTCCCAAAACGCTTTTCCCTACAGGTAGTTTGCATCAGTAAGGAAGGGATTCCACCGCTTTGAAGTATTTTGCAATCCTGATAAGGACATTGGTTAAAAAACCCGCGTTTATGGCAACCGAACCCCACATGGATCCATAGATATATAGATAGGTTTCATAGGTCCTTAAATAGTCTTCAGTTACCGAATCATACGTGCGGAGTCTGCCCTCGTAGTTCTTGGAGACGCCAATAAGGATTACCGTAGGAGCGAGAGAAAATGAAAACAGCGCGATTGAATTATAGAGTTTCTTCCTGGCATCGGCGAGTTCTTTCACTGGATCGGAAATAGCCAGTTCAAGGGGAATTGTGAGGCGCTCCGTGTCGGGATACAGGGGCACCACCCTTTTTTTGTGCCCGTCCTTCTCGACTGTTAGGTCAAATACTTCGCTTGGAGCCTCTATGGCCATAGGAGTTTTTCCAATCCATATATTGCCGAGCCTCAGATTCGCGTCGGTGGGGATCGTCTTGATGAGTATCTGGGATGAGTCGGATATCTCCAGTTTCACTTCCACGAATCTAATTTCGCCGGCTGCCAGTGTTCCACTTATAATCTTCGGTTTATGACCAGTAGCGGTGATTTCAAGTGAAAAAACGCCAGGCAGCAGGTTGGAATTCGACCAGTAGCCAATGCCCCCACCCCCCGGATTGACAGTGATAATAGCATCCGACGGCTCGGTTTGGACCGTAAGAGATGCCCATTGCCGGCCCAGTATAAGTTCCCTCAGACGTCCGGACACCTCCCTGGATATCGACACAAAATCCTCATCAGTGCCCACCCCCTCCCAAATCACCGCCCCTCCGGAACGTTCAAAAACGGAGACTTCAATCCTGTAATAGTCGCCCACCCTGGATACAGACCCAAATATAAGCATATCCAGCCTGTTTGATTGACGGTACATCCTTGGCGAGTAAACACCCACATCCCATAGCACTTCCCCGTTCAGCGTCTCAGGAAAGGCCACAGGAATGCCATCAGGTATGTCGACTTGCCGAGGAGAATACTCGCGCCAATAGGAGAGTTCGGCATTCTTTGCCTGAATCTCCTTTTCAAGTTCGCCCAGGGAAGAGGAGTCCTTATTCGGATCAAACAGAATTTCATCTCTGCTTTGATAAGCCCCAGAGAGCTCAGAGAGAACCTCCAATTCCTTTATATCGAGAATCTCCCTCGCAAGCAGGTTTTTCTCCGCCTCGCTAATTTCGTGCCGCTTTGATGTTGAAACCTCGTCATATATCAGACGTGGTATAATAGTGGAAAGCTCTGGGTTTTCTTCCAGTCTGTCCACCGCGAATGAGCTTATGGCCACCCTCCAATCTTCTTGGGTAAATTCCGCCTTGCTTGCAGGCTCGTCAGCGAATACGATGCTGCCCAGCAAGACCAGTAAGGCTGATAAGAATCTGAACTCAGGCCTCATCCCTGTCTCCCGCTCGCCAACGAAGGTAGGATTCTATAAAGGGTTCCAAATCGCCATCCATCACAGCCTGCACATTTCCGTTCTCATGACGCGTCCTTAGGTCTCTTACCATTGTATAGGGGTGGAAAACATAGGATCTTATCTGATTACCCCAGCCAATATCCATTTTCTCCGCCGCATTCGAAGTCCGTTCCTCGTCTCGTTTTTGGCGGTAATACTCGTAGAGTCTCGATTTCAAAACCCTCATCGCAGTCACGCGATTCTTTAGCTGACTCCGTTCATTCTGACACTGTGCCACAATGCCTGTTTCCAGATGTGTCATTCTTACCGCACTGGAAGTTTTGTTCACATGCTGTCCACCCGCACCGGATGCCCTGTAGGTATCCACCCTGATATCCTCACTCCTCACTTCAACTTCAATATCGTCCTCGAAAACGGGTGAAACATAGACAGAGGCGAAGGAAGTGTGCCGCCGTCTCGCAGAATCAAAGGGACTGATTCGAACCAGACGGTGTATTCCACCCTCGCCCTTCAAGAGACCGTGTGCAAAATTGCCATTGATTTGAACATCTACCGACTTAATACCGCCTTCGGCCTCCTGTATGTCCAGCATTTTCATTTTGAATTCTCGTGCATCAACCCAGCGCCCATACATACGATAAAGCATGGCCGCCCAGTCGCAGGCCTCTGTGCCTCCCGCACCAGCATGTATAGTAACGAATGCCGATGCCGTATCATGCTCGTCACCTAGCAGCCGCAGGGTTTTCAGTTTTTTGTACGACTCAGCCAGACTGCCGATTGTCTCTCGAATCTCCCCTTCCATGCCCTCGTCCTTGGCCTCTTCAGCCAGGGACAAGAGAGCCTGGGCATCCTCCAGCTCCCTGATTAGCCCTTCCCACGGCTCGTATCTGCTCCTAATCCGCCTGATTTCTGTCATCATTCTCTCAGCCCTACCATGGTTGTTCCAAAATTCCGGCTGAGTGGTTATGGCCTCAAGTTTCCGGACTTCTTCCTTCAAAGCGGAGGAGTCAAAGACGCCTCCAAATCTCGAATATGTCCTTGGTGAGGGATTTGAGTTTTGGATTCCAATCACTAATCAATTCATTTTCCTCGTAAACTGTTTTCTTTGCCTTCCCGACGCATTCGGAAACAGACTCCTCAGCAGATGCCGATAGAATCGAGTAAGCTTATTCGGATTCGATTGCCATGAGCGCGGCAAAGACAATCCCGATACCGCATCCGGCAGAATCCATACCCATGAAACATTTTGCTTAGCGAGCCAAGTTTGCCCCTGTTCAATCAATTCCGGCGGCAGGCATGGCCTGCTCCGCTAACGGAAAATCGAGGCGTTTTATCGCCTCAGACTAAACCCCTCTCCTATGCTTCTTTCCCGGGACCTCTGTGTTTAGGGCCCGTTTGGCAGCATTCGGTCCTAGGCGCCGGCTCGCTAACGTTCCTTGCTTACCCATTTGGCAGTCTGTAGTATCCGCAGCATTGACGATGTCTGCAAGTCTAAAATCAAAATTTGCAAAGCTATGAAGAATTCCCACTGTGTTTATTGTGCAATAGCGCTTTCCCTGCTGGCCGGCTGCAAAATGTCCCCCAGCTCAGAATTCGGCGCGAATATCTCGAAAATCAGTGATTGTGCTATGAGTTCCGATGGAACTAAGCTTGCCGCGGCATCATCAGGCGGTCATCTCTATACCTCCTCTGACTCGGGGGATACCTGGACGGACCGCAGTAATTAAGATGGTCCCCAGCGCGCCCTCGGAAATGAAAGATGGATTTCGGCGAGGAGTCCGATGTGCATCGCGCATGATTCTGCTAGAGCCCCGGTGTGGGGGACTCTAAGTGGAAGCAAGCGATGGGAGAGGTCCTCTTCCGCCTTGCCAATGGAGCCTGGCGCCGGCTTCAAGCCGCCTGACTTCCTAAGTTCTGCGGCCTGCGGCATCCTGGGCATTGCCATCTACAAACTTATTAAACAAAAGATTGTTTTTCATAGTAGCGCTTGTGCTTCCCTTGCTGGGCGCTTGTTCCGAGCCCACAAGCTCCACTCCCTCTACCTAATGAAGTGACTTACGATAAAAACGGCGCCGATTCAAGTGAAGTTCCTGTCGATAGCACAAGTTATGGAGCGGGAGACAACGTTATCGTCAAGAGGAACACAGATAGCCTTGCACGTTCGGGTTACAACTTCAGAGGTTGGGCCACAACTCAAAATGCCGCCACACCGGAGTATCAGGAGGATGCTGCTTTCAAGTTAAATCGCTTTTTAGGATGTATATAAGTATTATGAAGAATTCCTATTACATTTATTGCATAGTAGCGCTTGTGCTTCCCTTGCTGGGCGCTTGTTCCGAGCCCACAAGCTCCATTGAGCCCACAAACTCCACTCCCTCTACCTACGTAGTGACTTACGATAAAAACGGCGCCGATTCAGGTGAAGTTCCTGTCGATAGCACAAGTTATGGAGCGGGAGACAACGTTATCGTCAAGGGGAACACAGATAGCCTTGCACGTTCGGGTTACAACTTCAGAGGTTGGGCCACAACTCAAAATGCCGCCACAGCGGAATATCAGACGGATGATGCCTTCAAGATAACAAGAAGCCTTACTCTCTATGCTTTGTGGAGGGGCAAAGCCTACACCATAAGCTTCGATAAGAACGATGGAGGAGCAGGAGGCGCGCAGGTCAGATTGAGCGCTGAATTTGGAACTCCAGCAACCCTGCCTGCCACTACCACCTTCACGTTCCCTCCTGGGAAGTTTCTCAAGGGGTGGTCAAAGTCTCCTACAGGAGCAGTGATAAGCACTTACAATCCTGAAAGTTACAGCGCTGCTGTTACCCTCTATGCCGTGTGGGAGAATGTTATCGTGGGTAACAAGGACTGGTCATCCATTGCTATGAGTTCCGATGGGACTAAGCTTGCCGCGGCGGTGAGTGGCGGTCATATCTATACCTCCTCTAACTCGGGGGCTACCTGGACGGACCACAGCAGCGGCGCTATCGCGGGTAACAAAGGATGGTGGTCCATTGCTATGAGTTCCGATGGAACTAAGCTTGCCGCGGTGGTGAATGGCGGTCATATCTATACCTCCTCTAACTCGGGGGCTACCTGGACGGACCACAGCAGCGGCGCTATCGCGGGTAACAAGGACTGGTCATCCATTGCTATGAGTTCCGATGGAACTAAGCTTGCCGCGGCGGTGAGTGGCGGTCATATCTATACCTCCTCTAACTCGGGGGCTACCTGGACGGACCGCAGCAGCGGAGTTATCGCGGGTAACAAAGGATGGTGGTCCATTGCTATGAGTTCCGATGGGACTAAGCTTGCCGCGGCGGTATATGCCAGACATTTCTATACCTCCTCTAACTCGGGGGCCACTTGGACGGACCGCAGCAAAGGAGTTATCAAGGGCATCAAATTCTGGTCATCCATTGCTATGAGTTTCGATGGGACCAAGCTTACCGCGGTGGCGAGCGATCATATTTATACCTCCTCTGACTCGGGGACTACCTGGACGGACCGCAGTTCCAGTATTACCAGTAGTAGAATCTTGACATCCATTGCTATGAGTTCCGATGGGACTAAGCTTGCCGCGGCGGCATATCCTGGCCATATCTATACCTCCTCTGACTCGGGGGCTACCTGGACGGACCGCAGCAGCGGAGTTATCGCGGGTAACATAAGCTGGCAGTCCATTGCTATGAGTTCCGATGGGACTAAGCTTGCCGCGGCGGTGAGAGGCGGTCATATCTATACCTCCTCTAACTCGGGGGCTACCTGGACGGACCGCAGTAATTAAGAGGGACGCCAACGCACCCTCAGGAATGGGAAATGGCGCTCCGACGAGGAGGCCGATGCGCATCGCACGCGATTCTGCTAGAACCCCCGGTGGGGGAGCGCTCTAAGTGGAAGCGCGCGAGGGGAGAGGCCCTCTTCCGCCTTGTCAATGAAGCCTGGCGCCGACTTCAAGCCGCCTGACTTCCTAAGTTCTGCGGCCTGCGGCATCCTGACGCAGAACCCCTTCGGCTTTTCTTCAGGTATCCGCGCTAAGCCTCTTGAAATTCTTTGTGGAACTGAATATCAATTTCCTTTGCTTCTTCATCTGCACGGATGATTCAAGACCATGAAGCTGGATGAACCCAACAGCGGTGTCCGAGTCAAATCCATCAAACTTCTCGTAGGATGCGATATCCTGATCATACAAGGAAAAATCAGACTGTCTTCCCAGGATAGATACATGCCCTTTTTTCACACGGATTTTCACCTTCCCGGATACCGCCGACTGCGTGCTACGTACGTATGTGAGTATATCTTTGTGCATGCTTGTATACCAGAATCCTTGGTAGATCAGGTCTGCGTATTCGCTTGATACGATGCGCTTCAGTCTAATTTGGCTCTTCGAAAGAGTCAGCGACTCCAACTCAGAATGAGCCGTATGAAGTATTACTGCCCCAGGCGCTTCATAAATTTCCCTGGATTTAATACCAACAACCCGGTTTTCAATCATATCGATTCTTCCGACTCCATGGCGTCCTCCGGCCTTGTTCAGCATCTCGATAGTCTCGAGGAAGCTATGTGATATTCCATTGAGAGCTACCGGCAGGCCTTCCACAAAATCTATTTCTATATCCAAACCTTCCGCCGGAGCCTTATCGATTGAATTTGTTAGCTTATAGATTTCTTCGGGTGCTTCTTCCCAAGCGTCCTCCAAAACGCCGCACTCGATGCTTCTGCCCCATATGTTCTCATCGATGCTATAAACGCCTAAGAATTCTGACTCCCGCGCATTTAACGATTCCTGATACTCCTTTGATAAGCTACGTTTAACCTGCCCCTCTCTAATAGGCGCCGCCACATTCACCCGAGGGTACAAATACTTGATTGTGTGTTCAAACCTCAGTTGATCGTTACCCTTTCCACTACAGCCATGCGCCACTGTTCGAGCTGATTTATCAAGCGCCACTTCTGCAAGTTTCTTGGCCATTAGTGGTCTTGCGAGAGCGGTTGCCAAGGGGTACTTATCATCATATAGAACTCCACCCCGCAGCGAATGAGCAATAAAATCATCCGCAAATTCCTCTCTCAGATCAAAAACCAGAGCTTCGCAAGCCCCCTGTGATAGCGCCTTCTTCCTAACCTCGTCCCAGTTTCTTTCATTACCAATATTTATAGTAACTGTTATTACATTGAATCCATCATTAATCAGTTTCTTCAGACTCAGGGTTGTATCCAAACCACCCGAATAAGCCAATATAGCTACAGCATTCATGAGGCCTCCGCATGCTGATATTTTTAAGCCCACAGCTTATATATGCCGAGTCCATTTGTCAAACAACTTCAGGTGCCCTGTTGCGACAAGTCAGCAGATATAATTCATGACCCAATCACATCCCATACGTCAGTTATGAATAACATAAGGTCGTCTTATCCCACATCGCTGCTCCCCTCTTTCTACAAGCTGCTTCAGTCTAAGGGCCCTGGGATAGATTCTACCGCAATGGATCCCATTCATACCCCCTGAACGAGGGGCGAATTGGACAAATTACATTCAGTCAATGAGGAAAGTCAGATCAGCTTGAACCGTCTCCAAAATGGGGGGCAGCGAGGTCTGTGGATTCGAGAGAAGGAATCGCAGTATTAACGCATTCTGGTTCGGGCGCGATTCAACTAAGGCACTCCTGGGCAGCTGCCGGATGCCTTAGCGATCTTGCCGGCTCTCATTGTTTTTCGTTGTGAATTTGCTTCCCCATCCTCGCCGATTCGCGGCATTCCTGCTGTGATGGGATTCACCCTTTTTTCGCCTATTACTCTTCCATTTCGGAACCGCGCTAATCAGAGTTCGAATGATTACCGCAGCACCGAGAAAAAAAAGAGCCCAGACAAGCACTTTCTGCATATTTGATGATAAACCCGATTAACGAAATAAAACAAACCCTTCCCGGGACTCGTACACGATTTTTCAGCAACTTCCTCCCTCCAAATACGTGAAATACCCCGCAAGGCACAATCACTGGATGTTGAATCCGAGATTGTGTTTAAAACGGTTTAAGAAATGGCTAATTCCTGAAAACCTCGCTTTGGACAAAGAAGAACACGGAATTTAAAATGGGGGGTGCGGTATGAAGATTAAATTCGATCCGACCCTGGACTATCAGAATGATGCCATATAAGGCCGTAATAGACGTATTTGACGGCCAGCCGTTCGTGCAATCCAACTTTGAGATTAGCGCAACTGCCGCTCGCGGCCTCTCCTAACCGAGCTTGGGGGGAATATGAGGATTCAGCCAGGGTGATTTTTAGAAAAAAGAATGAGTAAACAATATATAGATAAGCGGCTAATGCAGTAAAACTCATCATCATTGTTTTTGAAATAATCAGAGAGAAAATATGGCAGAGCCAAAGAAAATGAACCTGAAATCGGTGGATATAGCGAAGGAAAAGCGCGAACAGCTTGGAAAGCTTTTCTCAGAGGTGTTTAGTGAAAACGAGGTGGATTTTGACCAGCTTAAACGCGTGCTGGGGGAATGGGTAGAGCCAGAGAAGGAGCGCTTCGGTTTAAACTGGCCTGGCAAGGCCGAGTGTATGAAGATTATTCAACAGCAGCCAAGCTTAGCCACCCTAAAACCCGTCTGCGGCGAATCCGTAAATTTTGATGATACTGAAAACCTGTTTATTGAGGGAGAAAACCTTGAGATGCTGAAGCTCCTGCAAAAATCCTACTTCGGCAGGGTAAAAATGATTTATATCGACCCTCCTTATAACACGAGAAAGGAGTTTATCTATCCTGATAAATATAGCGAAACACTTGATACATATTTGGAGTGCATAGGTCAAAAAGATAATAATGGCCGCAGTTTTTCTACCAACACCGATACTGAGGGACGCTACCATTCCAACTGGCTTAACATGATGTACCCTCGGCTGTATCTTGCAAGAAACCTCTTACGAGAAGATGGGGTGATTTTTATCAGCATCGATGATAATGAGCAATCTAAAGACACTCTGTGATTTGGTGTTCGGAGAGGAGAATTTTATCTCTCAATTCATTTTGAAAAGTCGACAAAATGTAGATAGTCGATCACTAAATGGTGCGTCCAATGACCATAAATATGCTTTGTGTTATTCAAGAAATGTCGGCATATGCATATAAGGGAAAAGAAATTGATAAAGGTAAATACTCCAATCCTGATAATGATCCAAAGAGGCCTTGGATGAGTTCCCCTATGGACGGGATTGCAACAAAAGATAAGCACCCTAACTTGCACTATAACTATCATCAACCCTAAAACACAGCTCAGATACGCCCCTTCACCTAAAAATGGATGGAGATTTCAAGAATCGACAGTCCAAGAATTGATTGATAGAAGATGAGAGGATGATTTGGTCTAAAAATCCAAAGGCTAAACCAAGATTCAAACGATACCTCAACAAATTGAATAACACGTTTACAGGATTTTCTTCTGTGTTAGACACGGACTTTATCGCTCAAGGAACAAAAGAACTGCGAACACTAATGGATATGGAAACCATTAAGTTCCCCAAGCCTATTTCATTTGTCAAAACTATGATGCAACAAGGAGGAAAGGAAGACTCCATCATCCTCGACTTTTCGCCGGCTCCGGCACCACCGCCCATGCGGTGATGCAGTTAAACAAGGAAGACGGGGGGCAAGCGTAAATATATATTGGTTCAACTGCCGGAGCCGTGTGATGAAAAATCAGAAGCGTATAAAGCTAGGTATGAAACCATTGCCGACATAGCCAAGGAACGCATTCGCGCGCCGCCAAGTAAATAGAAGAGGACGGTCGACCTAATGGAGCTGACGAGCAGGACTTGGCTTTAAGGTATTCAAACTCGCTCCAAGTAACTTCAGAATCTGGGAGGACGATGTTGACAAAATCAGCGATCTCGAGCAGCAGCTTTTCAATCATATTGACCATATCAACGGCGTAGGTACGTCGGAGGATATTCTATATGAACTCTTGCTAAAGGCAGGATTCCCGCTAAGCACCCAGGTTGAAAGGATAACGATGACAGATAAAGATATGTTCTCCATTGAAGATGGTGCAATGCTGATTTGCCTGGATAAGGAGCTCAGTCGAGCTCTTATCGACAAAATGGCCGAAACCAAGTCCGACAAGTAATCTGCCTGGACGAGGGCTTTAGGGGCAACGACCAACTCAAGGTCGATACGGTACAAACCTTCAAAGCACAATCACGAGGTGCTGAATCCAAGATTGTGTTTAAACGGTTTAGGAAATGACTAATTCCCGCAGACCTCGCCTTGGACAAAGAAGAACACGGAATTTAAAATGGGGGGTGCGGTATGAAGATTAAATTCGATCCGGCCTTGGACTATCAGAATGATGCCATATAAGGCCGTAGTAGACGTATTTGACGGCCAGCGCTTGTGCAATCCAACTTTGAGATTAGTATGCTGAGCCCAGAAAACCGAACAGCTTCATAGTAATCTAAGGTGGAATCTCCGCTTCATGATACGAGAAGAAGGAGCATTTCATTGAAACAACGAAGACGGTTTGACGATGAGTTCAAAGCCAAGGTGGCCCTGGAAGCTCTG
>Ga0209568_1000125_pt1 | contig 26773 bp, 31 predicted proteins | sample WorMetOlspDAHAB2_FD_187406 | JGI IMG/M metagenome (GOLD analysis project Ga0209568, IMG submission 187406) | Marine gutless worms symbiont microbial communities from Max Planck institute for Marine Microbiology, Germany - Olavius sp. DAHAB.2... ...
CTCAAGCTGAGCGCCGACCAGCGCCAGAAGTGGGTCGATGCGATGAAGCCGGTGTGGAAGAAGTTCGAATCCGAAATCGGTAAGGACCTCATCGACGCCGCCGTCGCCGCAAACGCCGCCAGCTAAGCGCCGACGCCTGGAGCCCGACAGTCGGGCACCGGGTAAGACGGAACGAACAACAACCAGAGTTGATCGACGGAAGGAGGGACCCCGGTCCCTCCTTCCCATCGGTCCCGATGTAGCCGGTGATCTCCCCCCGCCGGTTACCGATGCCGGCCCGGACGGCTTCCAACGCCGGGCCGGCTTTTTCTTGAGAACTTGACGAAAACGGGTTGAGGGTCCCGCTAGAAAGCGGCCCAGGCTGGCTTTTCGGGGGTCAGGCGGGCATCGCCGGCGGTCAGGGCGGCATCGGATTCGGCGGCTTTTTCAAGGGCTTCTAGACGCATCAGCGCCAGCGCCACCTCGCCTACACCAGACCGAACCTCGCCTACTTCGTTCCCGCCGAGCAGCACCGGCGTGCCCGGCGCCGGCAGCGGACCATCGACGACGACTGGAACCAGGCGCTTCTTGACCAGCCCGCGGTATTTGGTGCGCGCGGTAAGCTCCTGGCCCATGTAGCAGCCCTTCTCCCAATCGACGCCGTTGAGTTCGTCGAAGCCGTACTCCAGCAGAACCGCCTTCTCGAGCTCGATATCACGGGCGCCGTCGGGGAGACCGAGGCCGATCCGCCGCCGGTCGAAGTCGTCGCGTGTGCCAGCGGCGAATCCAGCGGATTCGAGGGTCGCGACAGCCGATTCGCGGGGCAGCAGGAGCCGCGCGCCCGCAGCGGCGAGCCTCGGGTCCATGTAGGCGATCCCGCCACCGAACCGAACCGTTGACCCGGCCTCCGCGGCGAGACCGAGGGCGGATGCCGCGTCGTCGCCGACGCACGCGGCGACGGCGAACGCATCGCTGTCGTTGGCGAGATCGACCTGCGAGCGCAGCTTGTAGATCCTGAGGCGTTTCATCAGGTCGCCGGCGCGGGCCGCTTCGCACTCCAGCAGCAGGTCGTCACCGTCGGCGACGACAAAGAAGTCGTGCAGATACTTACCCTGCGGGGTGAGGAAGGCGGCGTGCACCGCGTGTTCTGCCGTCACCCGCTCCATATCATTGGAGACCAGCCCCTGGAGAAAGGACCGCGCGTCGGCTCCCGAAACACGGATCACGCCGCGGTCATCCAGAAGCACGTATTGCCGTTCGCCCATCACCCCTCCGCCTTGTCGTCGCGCTCCTAGAAGTGGTTCATTTCGGCAGCGTTCGCAAGGCTCTGGCCGGACCGGACTCGGCGCCCTTGTGAGGGCGGCGGGCTCTGTGCTAGGGCGGGGCAACGACAATCGAGTTCCCGGTCGATGAGGCTGTTGTTCGTCACCTCCACCCGGGTCGGCGACGCCGTGCTGTTCTCCGGTATCCTCGACCACCTGATCGGCGCCAATCCCGGCTGCCGCGTGACCGTCGCCTGCGGTCCGGCGGCGGCACCGCTGTTCGCCGCGACGCCGGGCCTGGAGCGCGTCGTCGTGCTCGAAAAGATGGCCTTGTCCCTGCACTGGCTGGCGCTGTGGGCGACGTGTGTCGGCACGGTCTGGGACGCGATCGTCGATCTGCGCAACGCACCCCTCACCCTGTTGCTGGCCGCCCGGCGCCGGTACCGCATCCGGCGGTCCCGCGAGGCCGTTCACCGGGTGATCAAGATGGCGGAGGTCGTCGGCCTCGCCGACAATCCGCCGGCGCCGCGGCTGTGGACCGGCGAGGCGCACCGCACCGCCGCGGCCCGGCTGGTCCCCGATGGATCCCCGGTTCTGGCCATCGGGCCGACCGCCAACTGGGTGGCCAAGACCTGGCCGGCGGATCGCTTCGCCCAGCTGGCCGAACGCCTCACCGGACCCGCCGGCATCCTCTCCGGCGCGCGCGTCGCGCTGTTCGGACGGGCCGACGAACGGCCATCGGCGGTTCGGCTCATCGACGCCATTCCCGCCGAACGCCGCATCGACGTCATCGGCCGCCTCGATCTGATCGAGGTCTTCGCCTGTCTCGAACGTTGTGCCTTCTACGTCGGCAATGATTCGGGGCTGATGCATCTGGCCGCCGCCGCCGGTGTGCCGACCCTGGGCCTGTTCGGCCCCAGTCCGGAGGCGATGTACGCGCCTTGGGGTCCGCTTGCCGACGTCGTCCGTCCGGACACCGCCTACGAGGAAATCTTCCCCGATGGTTTCGATCCCAAGGACACCGGCGCGCTGATGGATGGGCTTTCCGTTGACCGGGTCGAGCAGGCGGCCAACGCGCTGTGGCGCCGTGTGCAGGAGACGGCGGCTTGAGCGACATCATGCTCTCGGCTCTGGTCACGGCGCACAACGAGGAGCGGCGCCTCGGGGATTGCCTGGAAACCCTGCGGTTCGCCGACGAGATCGTTGTGCTCCTCGATCGCTGTACCGACGGTTCGCTTGTCATCGCCGCCGGCTACACCGACCGGATCGTCGAGGGCGCCTGGGACCGTGAAGGGCCGCGCCGCAATGCGGGAATCGACGCCTGCCGCAGCGCGTGGATTCTGGAGGTGGATGCCGACGAACGGGTGCCCAAGGCGCTGGCCGAGGAAATTCGCCGGACCGTCGAGACGTCCAGTGCCGACTGGCATGAGATTCCCGTCGACAACTATATCGGCGGCCGGCTCGTCCGCTGGGGCTGGGGGGCGTCCTATGGCAAGGCTGCCTATCCGGGGCTCTTCCGCCGTGGCGTCAAGGTGTGGGGCAACCAGCGGGTCCATCCGCGGCTCACCTGGTCCGGCCGGCGGGGACCGATGCTGACGAACCGGCTCGATCATCACGTCGACCGCAACGTCTCCGACATGATCCGCCGCCTCGACAGCTACTCGACGGCGCGGGCCAAGGATCTGCGCGAGGCCGGCAACATCGGTTCGTTTGCCGGCAATCTCAGGCGCCTGTTCTCGCACTTCTTGTTGAAATGCTACGTCCTGCGCAAGGGCTACCGCGAAGGCGGATACGGCTTCCTGATTGCGCTGTTTGCCGGCCTTTATCCGCTGTTGTCCCACTTCAAGGCCAAGCTGGAAGACGAGTAACGGAGCCATGGCCCGAATCGTGCTCGCTGACGACGGCATCGAGTTCGATGGCCGCACGCCCGAGGTGAGGGCGCTGGGCGGCGTCGAGTGGTCGGTGTGCTTCCTTGTGCGCGAGTTCGCCGCGCGCGGCCACGAGGTCTCGGCGCGAAACATGTGCGCCGCGCCGTTGAAGCACGACGGCGTCGATTGGGCGCCGATCCATGATGGAGGCCCCTACCGCAACCTGCCCGATGGTGCCGATCTCTACATCGCCAACCGCGGCGACAAGCTGATCGGTCTCATGCCCGCCGCCGGCCGCACCATATTTTGGACACACAATCCATGTCGGTATGTCCTCAAGTGGCGCTATCTCAAAAAGTTCTGGGACGTACGTCCGGTGGTGGTGTTCATTGGCGATTACCACGCGACGACATTGCCGGCCTGGGTCCCGGACAGCGGCCGTCGGGTCATCCCCTACGGCATCCCGGACCTGTTCCGCGCCGCCGAGACGGCCAGCGAACCGCCGCCGCCGCGCGCCGTCTTCACCTCCAATCCGCTGCGCTCGCTCGACTGGCTCCTCGACCTGTGGGCCGGGAGCATTCGCCCCCGCGTGCCTGCCGCCGAACTGCACCTGTTCACCGGCGCCGCCACCTACGGGTCCGTCGGCGATGCAAAGGCCGAGGCGATGGAACGCATCCTCGCGCGCCCGCGCGCTCGCCGGCGATGGCGTGGTGCTGCGCGGACCGGTGGCGAAGACCTCGCTGGTCGACGAGTTCCGCGATGCCCGGGTGATGCTCTATCGCGGCGACATCAACGAGACCTTCTGCCTCGCCGTCGGAGAACCGCAGGCGATGGGCGTGCCGGCCGTCGTCGGCGCGCTCGGCTCGGTGGTCGAACGGGTCGTCGACGGCGAGACCGGGTACGTGGCCGCCGACGACGCGGCCTTCGCGGACGCCGCCGTGCGCCTGCTCGGCGACGACGATCTCTGGCGGCGCCAGCACGCCGCCGCGTTGGACCGGCAGCGCCGCTGGGGGTGGCCCGAGGCGGCGGCGGCCTTCGAGGAGCTGATCCCGTGACGCGCGTGCTGCAGGCAATGGCGGGGGCGCCGCACGGCGGCGCCGAAGCGTTCTTCACCCGGCTGGTGCCGGCGTTGACACGGGCCGGCGTGGAGCAGCGGGTCGTCATCCGCGAGAACGCCGAGCGGGCGGCGATCCTGCGCGCCGCCGGCATCGATCCGGTTCAGGTTCGGTTCGGCAGCCGCCTCGATTTGGCGACACCGCTGCGGCTTCGCAGCGAGGTTCGCTCGTTCCGGCCGGAGATCGTGCTGACGTGGATGAGTCGTGCCACCGATATGTTCCCGCGCGGCTCGTTCGTGCACGTCGCCCGTCTCGGCGGGTACTACGACCTCAAGTACTACCGGAAATGCCACCACCTGATCGGCAACACCGAGGATATCGTCCGTCACCTTGTCGACGGCGGATGGCCGGCGGATCGGGCTCACTATCTACCGAACTTCGTCTCCGGCGAGCAGGCGGCGCCGGCGGCGCGCGAACCGCACTACACGCCGCGGGGCGCACCGCTGATCCTGGCAATGGGGCGGCTGCATTCGAACAAGGGCTTCGACGTGCTGCTGGAGGCGATGACTCGGCTGCTCGACGTCTACCTTTGGATCGCCGGCGAAGGGCCGGAGCGGGAGGCGTTGGAGAGGCAGGCCGAAGCGCTGGCGGTGAAACCGCGGGTCCGTTTCCTCGGCTGGCGGGACGACACCGCGTCGTTGCTCGCCGCTGCAGATATGTTCGTCTGCCCGTCGCGCCATGAGCCCCTCGGCAACGTCGTCATCGAGGCGTGGGCCCAGGCGGTGCCGGTGATTGCCGCCGAAAGCCAGGGCCCAGGAGCGCTGATCACCGACATGGATGACGGGATCCTGGTGCCGCCGGAGGATGCCGAGACCATGGCCCGGGCGGTGCGCTACCTGTTCGCCAATGGGGATGTCGCCGCCCGCATCGCGCGCGCCGGGCGCACGTCATACGAAGAGCGGTTCACCGAAGCCAAGGTGGTCGCCCACTATCTCGAGTTCTTCGAACGGGTGAAGGCGGACGACTGATGTGTGGCATTGCCGGAATCGTCACACGCGATGGGCGGCCGCCCGAAGAGACCGCGCTGAAGCGGATGTCCGATGCGCTCGCCCACAGGGGACCGGACGGGCGCGGCCACTACCTCTCTGGCGGCGTCGGGATGGTACACACGCGCCTCGCTATCGTCGATCTGGAGACCGGCGATCAGCCCCTCTACGCCCAGGCCGGCGAGGAGGGCTGGGTTGCGCTGGTCGCCAACGGCGAGATTTACAACGACCTCGATCTCCGCGCCCGGTTCGGCAACAGCGACTTCATCACCCGCTCCGACTGCGAGCCGCCGCTGCACGTCTACATGCGCCATGCCGAGGCCTTTGCCGGCCACCTGCGTGGCATGTACGCCATTGCGCTGCACGATCGGCGCCAAGGCAGCGACGGCGGCGGCCGGGTCCTGCTGGCCCGCGATCCCTTCGGCATCAAGCCTCTCTACTACGCCGAGACCGATCAGGGTTTTTCCTTCGCCTCGGAGATCCAGGCCCTCGTTGCCGCCGGCCTTGTGGAGCCATATCTCCGCGCCAGCGCCCGCGACGAGATGCTGCAACTCGGGTTCTCGACCGGTACGGAAACAGTGTTCAAGGACGTGTACCGGGTGCTTCCGGGCGAAACCCTGGTCATCGAGGACGGCCGCATCGTTGAGCGCCGACGGATCGCCGCCCTGCCCGGCGAGGGACCGGACGGCATCGGCGAAACGGCGGCATTGGAGGCCTTGGACCGGCATCTGGAGAACAGCGTCGGCGTTCACCAGCGTGCGGACGTGCCCTATGGGATGTTCCTTTCGGGCGGGATCGACTCGGCGGCCTTGCTGGCGATGATGGGCCGCCTCAACGACCGCCCCGTCGTTGCCTTCACTGCCGCTTTCCCCGGCGCTGGCGTCCACGACGAACGGACAGACGCACGGGCCGCGGCCGGGGCCACCGGCGCCGAGCACATCGAGGTCGAGATGGGCGAGGACGACTTCTGGCGGCTGCTGCCGGACATCGCCGCCTGTGTTGACGACCCGACGGCGGACTACGCGCTCATCCCGTCCTACCGGCTGGCAGCGGCGGCCCGCGAGGCCGGCCTCAAGGTCGTGCTGACGGGCGAGGGCGGCGACGAACTGTTCGGCGGCTACGGCCGCTATCGCCGGGCGCTGCGCTGGCGGATGCTGGGCGGACGGCGCATGCGGGCGCGCGGTGTGTTCGACGGGATGGGCGTGCTGCGCGACGGCAGCGGATGGCGGGATGGCATCGCGGCTGCCGAAGCCGAGGTCTCGGACCAGCGTCTTACGCCACTGCAGCGCATGCAGGCTGTCGATTGCCGCGACTGGCTGCCCAACGACCTGTTGACCAAGCTCGACCGGACGCTGATGGCGCACGGGGTCGAGGGCCGGGTCCCGTTCATCGATCCGGCGCTCGCGGCATTTGCCTTTCGTCTCCCCGACGCCCTCAAGGTGCGGCGCAATCTCGGCAAGCGGCTGTTGCGCCGCTGGCTGGAAACCGGTTTGCCGGCGGCGCGTCCTTTTGCCCGCAAGCGCGGGTTCACGGTTCCGGTCGCCGCATGGATCGCCGGTCGCGGAAAAGCTCTGGGCCCGATGGTCGCCGCGCAGCCGGGCATCGAAGAAGCGTGCCGGTCGGGAACGGTGCAGAGGGTTTTCGCCGCGGCCGGGACCGACCGCGCCGGCGATGCCGCGTGGGCACTGCTGTTCTACGCGCTCTGGCACCGCCGCCATGTTCTCGGACGTGCGCCGGCGGGCGATGTCATGGACACGCTGGCGGCAACGTAAGCGAGGTTGAAGGGGGGGAATCGTGGACAGTTTCACCACCGACGACGGCGAACACATCCATGTTGCCGTCAGCGGCACCGGGCCGCCCATGGTGCTGATGCACGAATGGGCATCGGGGCACGGGGTCTGGGAACCGATCGTTCCCAAGCTCGAACAGGCATTCACCGTCTATCGGTGGGATGCCCGCGCCCACGGCGGCCATCCGCTCACCGGGTCCGAAGCGCCGTCGGTCAGACGAATGGCTAGCGATCTCGCGCAGATGTTCGACCACTACGGCCTCGAACGGCCCGTCGTGGTGAGCCACTCGATGGGCGCGCTGACGCTTTGGGAGTACATCGGCCGCCACGGCTGTGGCCGGTTGGGGCGGATCTGCATCATCGACCAATCGCCGAAACTGATCACCGGCGGCGGCTGGGATCTCGGCATCTACGGCGAGTGGCCGGCGGAGCGGGACCGTGCCTTCATCATCGAGATGCACGCCACGTTCGTCGAGACCGTGGTCAAGCTGGTCGCGTTCGGCAAGAACGCCCGCGCCCGCGAACGCTACGATTCCGGCTCCAAGGGCATGCAGCGGCTGCGGGCCTATCTGGCCGGCCTCGATCCCAAGCCGCTGATCTCCATCTGGGAGAGCCTTGCCGACGCCGACTACCGCCCGGTGCTGTCGACCATCGACGTGCCGACCCTCCTCGTCTACGGCTCGGAGAGCAACTACTACGGGGTCGAGACCGGATTGTTCGTCCGCCGCTCGACGCCCGGATCGCGCCTGATCGTCTATGAAGGTGCCGACCATTCGCCCCACGTTGCCCAGCCGGGGCGGTTCGCCGACGACCTGTTGAGGTTCTGCGGCCCATGACCGATCCCGTGGCGGCGCACTATGGGGCGGACGCCGGGCTTGCATCCCGTATTGCCGAGCGACTGCGTGCGGCCGGCAAGGACCTCAGCACGCTGACCACGCGCGACCTCGCCGCCGTTGACGAGTTCCACACGCGCGGCCGGCCGGCGACCCTTGAACTGGCAGAGAGGATGCGCATCGGTCCCGGGCATCGCGTTCTCGATATCGGCAGCGGGCTTGGAGGCCCCGCGCGCTCCGTCGCCGAGGCGTACGAGTGCGCGGTCACGGGGCTCGATCTCAACGCGGAATTTTGCCGGACGGCAGCCGAGCTCTCGGCGTGGGTAGGCCTCGATGGCCGGGTTACGTTCCGATGCGGCGATGCGACGCAGCTGCCGTTCGACGCAGCAGCGTTCGACGCGGCCATGACCCTGCATGCGGCGATGAACATACCGGCCAAGGATGCCGTCTATGCCGAGGCCCGCCGGGTGCTCAAGCCGGGTGGTGTCCTTGCCATCTATGATGTTCTGCAAGGGAAGGGCGGACCCGCCTTGTTTCCGGTGCCGTGGGCACGCGAGCCGGAAGCCAGCCATCTCGCGACACCGTCGGAAATGCGGGAGTTGCTGACCGCGGCTGGCTTCGCGATCGAGGATGAGGCCGATTCGTCTATGGAAAGTTTGCGGTGGTTCGAAGCGGCGGTAGCGCGAATGGCGTCGGCTGGCTTGCCAGCAGTGTCCCTTCAGGCCGTGCTCGGCGATGATTTCTTGCTGATGGCCCGGACGGTTACCCGCAACTTGGCCGACGATCGCATCCGCACCGTCACCTATATCTGTCGCGCCTGAACGTCTCCCAACCTTCTAGACTCTAGAGCCCACGATTGGACGTGGACCGCGGCGCAACCGCTTCCCAGTGCTGCCCGGCGGCGGCGAGGCAAGCCATGCCCGACGGCCGGGTGACCAGGATCGTCCAAGTGCCGTCGTGCGAGGTCAGGAGTTCGACAACTGAGCCGTTGCCCGCAAGGCCCATGGCCTTCGGCGATTCGGAGTACCGGGACTCAAGGTTGTCGAGGATCTGCTGGCGCTCTCCGCAAAGAACACTCGTCCCCTCCTCGGCGTGTACCGCGGAAGAGATCGACGCGAGCAAGGCAGCTCCTGCCAGGGTTGCGATCAGGGTCTTCATGGCCTTCTCCTCGTCCTGCCGATCGCTGCCCGAAGAGAAAGGCGGCCTCGTCGGCCCGAGGGTTGCGCGGCCCGTGGCGGCATTTGCCGCCGAGAAGGCACTTGGGCCGCGAAGGATTATCATTATACGTGCGACCGCCAAGCCCGCAGTGACCGATGTCACACAAGTGTAACGTGACGGCGATCACTGCGTTGACGCCACTACGAGTGGATAATCCATCATTCATTCTTGCCGCATGCGATCGGGAAACCCGATCGGAACGGTGGACGGAGGACACCCAATGCGCCCCCAGGACTTCACCGCAGATGAGGTGGAGCTGTTTGAACGGACCTTTGAACGCACGCCGGCCTGGACCCACTGGCACCGGCATTCCGGTCGTTCCGACACCAGCGTCATTGTCGTGCGGACTGAATCCCAACGGCAATCGGTTCTGAAACTGTCGAAAACGCCTGATGGCCGATTTGCCGCCCTGGGGTTCGGCGGCTGGACGCTGACCGTGTGCGATGGAATGGCCGAGTTGCTTGACGTCGTTGCGCCGAAGCCCGCGGCGGCTGCGCTCGCCGCGTGAGGTTCAGCGGCTCCTGCGGAATGAGCTCTACCGCACCCGCCTGAGGAACTGGGCGTCGACCCATCCTTGGACGGGTTCGCCTGAGCCGTTGGTCGCCCGCACCTGCATCCAGCCCCCGAGTCGGGCGAGTTCCTCGACTTCGCTGTCGACCGGCAAGACACCAATGATCGAAGCACTGCCGGCGGGCCGATGGCGGAGATTGAGGTCCTGGCGGGTCACGTAGAGGGCCGCCGCCGGCCGGGAGGCGAGCTCGGTCGGCCGCGGAACCGGCCGACGGATCGCCGCGACTGGTACCTCTCCCGACGTGGCTTCCGGTCGCGGAGATGTTCGACGCGGGGTCAGCGCCGCCACCTTGGCGGCGTCGGCGAGCGTCGCCGGGGGAACGACGGGCACCGTCGACGGCACCCGAGGTCCAGCCGCAGTTTCAAACCGTTCAAGGTCCGCGTCCCGCGGTTCCGCTGCCATCTCACCCTCGGTGTCGCCGGAAAGCAGCCACGCCGTCGCGCCGATCCCGACGGCGGTGAAGGCGACAGCCGATACCATCGCAATCCGCTCCACCCAGTTCCACACGTTCCAGTCACGGCGGCGGGGGGTGTCGTCGGGACGGTCCACGGTCGGGGTCTCGGACTTCCTGGTGGGCTCTACGCAACGCGCGGCGCATTGTCGATTCTGCCGCACACCGTTGCAAGAACCATTCCATGGATCGAAAGGGGTTCCTTGTCAGCGGCTTGGACGTGAGGCCCAAGAATCGTCCCAACCGGTTTGTAAAGCCGAGCGACACGTCGGATCGCCAATACACGAAGGCACTAGAGCAACGGTCGGTGTCATGGCGTCAACACGGCGCGGGATTTTGACGGATGACCAACACGTTGGGTGCGGACCGACGCCGCAGGACGGCGAACACTGCGGTGTAAGGAAACCCGACGGCGTACTGTGGGCAGTGACGGGCGGCGTAGACCTGGAATTGCGTCGCGTTTGCGTGTAAAATCTTTGACACAATAATTTGCCGGGTGCGATCGGGCGGGGACCGGTGTACGGTTCCCGTTGTCATATCCCGCGGGGCGCAAAACCGATTGCGCCTCGTCGATACCCGGTCTGGAGAGTTGCTCCGATGCTCGACGCTGAGACGGTCCCCTCGAACAGGCGAACGGAGTCCGATCGCCGGGCCTTCGAAGACCGCCGGACATTCGAGGACCGCCGCCACGACCCCGACCGGCGGAGCCACGAAGATCGGCGCGCAACCGATCGCCGCTGGGCGGTGTTCGGCATCTGATCCGTCCCGTCGATCGCGCCGGCAGGCGAAGGCCTGAAGACGACATCCTTCTTTCTCCGACATCCCGAGTGCGGTCTGACCTGCCGGAAAACCGCGCGCCTTGGTGGCGCGGGAGCCTGCGGGTATAACCCCCTGGGGCTGCCATTGGTGCGGGGTGGGGGAACGATATGGCGGATCACTACGATCTGATACTCAAGGGGGGAACCTGCGTCACGCCGGTCGGCATTGCCGAGACCGACGTCGGGATACGGGACGGCATCATCGTCGCGCTCGGCAGCCTGAACGGCGCCGATGCCCGCGACGTCATCGACTGTGCCGGCCTGCACGTGCTGCCGGGCGTCATCGACAGTCAGGTCCACTTCCGCGAACCCGGCCTCGAGCACAAGGAGGACCTCGGCACCGGCACCGCCGCGGCGGCCATGGGCGGCGTCACCGCGGTGTTCGAGATGCCCAACACCAAGCCGTCAACGATCACCGCCGCCGACCTCGCCGACAAATGCCGCCGCGCCCGCGGGCGGGCGTGGGTCGATATCGCCTTCTACATCGGTGCGGCGCCGGAGAACGTCGAGGAACTGGGCGAGCTGGAACGGCTTCCCGGCTGCGCCGGCGTCAAGATGTTCATGGGCAGCTCGACTGGCTCGCTGCTGGTCGACGACGACACAACGGTCGCCCAGGTGCTGGCCAACGGCCACCGCCGCATGGCCGTGCACGCCGAGGACGAGCCACGCCTGAAGGCCCGCTTCACCATCGTCGAGGGCGGCGCCGATCCCTCCATGCACACCGAGTGGCGGGACGTCGAGACGGCTTCGCTGGCGACCCGCCGGCTGCTGGCGCTGGCCGAGGGCGTGCGCCGCCGGGTCCATGTGCTGCACGTGACCACGGCCGACGAGATGGCGATCCTGGCGGACCACCACGACCTCGCCACCGTCGAGGTGACGCCCCAGCACCTGACCCTCGCCGCGCCGGAGTGCTACGAACTGCTCGAAACCTTCGCGCAGATGAACCCGCCGATCCGCGACGCCCGCCACCGCGAGGCGCTGTGGGCCGCGGTCGCCGACGGCACCGTGGACGTCATCGGTTCGGACCACGCGCCCCACACCCGAGAGGAGAAGAAGAAGCCCTACCCGGAGAGCCCGTCCGGCATGCCCGGCGTGCAGACCCTGGTGCCGGTGATGCTCGACCACGTCGCCAAGGGGCGGCTGAGCCTGGAGCGCTTCGTCGACCTGACCAGCGCCGGCCCGGCGCGCATCTTCGGCGTCGCCGGACGCGGGCGCATTGCCGTCGGATTCGGCGCCCATTTCACCATCGCCGATCTGAAGGCGCGGCGCATGATCACCAACCGCTGGATCGTCAGCCGCTGCGGCTGGACGCCCTTCGACGGCCTAAACTGCACCGGCTGGCCGGTGGCGACCATCGTCGAGGGCCGCGTCGTCATGCGCGACGGCGAACTGATCGGCGAGCCGGCCGGCGAGGCGGTGCGCTTCCTTGAGTGCCTGTGAGCGGCGACGCGCCCGTTCCGCCCGGCAAGCTGCGTTCGGTCGTCACCTACCTGGAGATGACGGAGCCCCCGTCCGCCGCGCCGCCGCCGGCGCCCGACCCGGGCTTGCGCATCGACCGCCTGGACCCGGTGCCCGTGGACTTCTACCGCCGGCTCTACCGCGCCGTCGGCGAACCCTGGCTGTGGTGGGAACGCCTCGTGTGGTCCGACGAAGAACTGGCCGAGCAACTGGCGGCACCGGGAATCGAGGTGCACGTCCTGTGGTCGGCGAACCAGCCCGCCGGCTACTTCGAACTCGACCGCCGCCAACCGGGCGACGTCGAGATCGTCTATTTCGGCCTCGTCCCCGAGGCCATCGGCCAGGGCCTCGGCCGCTGGTTCCTCGCCGAAACCGTCCGCACCGCCTGGACCCCCGAAGCCCGCCGCGTCTGGCTGCACACCTGCACCGAGGACCATCCCCGGGCCTTGGCCTTCTACCAATCCGCCGGCTTCCGCCCCTACAAGACCGAAACCACCCTCATCGACGACCCCCGCGCCACCGGGCTATTGCCCGAGGACGCCGCACCCTACGTGCCGAGGGCGAGGGAGGAGTGAACGCTGGCGCTCGCGGCGGGTACCAATCGGAGGCGTTCCCAACGGCAGGGCCCGCGGCGCCTCACTCGCGGGCCGGCGGCGGGCGGAACCCGTCGGGCAGCTTCGGTTCCGCCATGAAACGGCGGTAGAAGGCTGAGTCGATCTGATCCTGGGTAAGGTTAAAGCTGTCCGCCAGGTTGGCGCCAGTGAGGTCGGCGCCGGAGAAGTTGGCGCCGCCGAGATGGGCTCCGGAGAAGTTGGCGGCGAAGAGCCTGGTTCCGGAAAAGGTGACGCCCGCGAGCTCCGCGCCGGAGACGCGGGCATCCGTCAGGTTAGCGCCGGAAAGGTCGGCGCGAACGAGGTTAGCGCGGCGGAGGTTGGCCCGGGAGAGATCGGCGCCGGAGAGGTTGGCAAAAGAGAGGCTGGCACCGAAGAGGTCGGCGAAGGAGAGGTTGGCGCCGGAGAGGTCGGCGCCGGAAAGCAGTAGACGGAAGTCCTGATCGCTTTCCCAGGCACAGTGCGCGGCACTCCGCTTGCGTCCTAACAGGTCGAGGATGGCCTGCACGTCGGGCGGGGGAGCGATCGCCGGCTCGACGGCGTCGTCGGCGTCCTCAGCGTTCTCACCCTCGGGCGCTGACACACGTGGCGGGTGTTTCCCCGTCACCGGCGGGTTGCGAACGTAGGCGCAGAGGATCTCGAGGATGGTGATGTAGTCGCGATCCGACTCCTCGCCGACGCGCCATAGGGCGTGGATGCCGCCCAGGCGGACGTGCAGCGTGTCGTGCCCGAGCTGGTCGACGGCCCGGGAAACGGTCGGTGATGTGGCCCTGCTCCTGCACCCGGGTCTGGCGGCCTGCGAGCCACGTTCGCCACATGGCGAAGGCGAGGCCGACGCCGGCGCCGACGCCCCAGATCAGGTTGCGCAGAACTTCGTGGTGGTAGGCACCGCCAGCGCTCTTGCTGGCGAGAGCCTCCCAAAGGTCGCCGGCGAACCAGCCGAGCAGGGCGACCGCGACGACCGTGGTTGCGGTGCCGGCGACGGTCGCCCGCGGGCCACGCCACGGCGCCGCACGCGCGGCCTCGACGACCACCGGAGCGTTGGCCAGCAAGGCGGCAAGCGGAAAGCCCACGGCGGTAACGGCGAGCAGCCAGAGCCAGCCCGCCGGCCAGCCCTGATCGGCGCCGAGGAGGGCGAAACAGGCGGCCAGCGTGCCGGCGGAGATTCGGGCGAGGTCGGCGGGGCGCATGACGCGATTTGTGCGCTGAAAGCCGGACCGGCGCAAGCGGAGGTTGCGCGGTGAGGAGTTTGGTCAAGCAGGATAACGATGGCCATCTCGTGGCCAAGACGGCGCTACTTTCGAAGCTCTCCCTACCTTGCATCCACCATATGCCGATGGGCGCGGCGTTCTATGCGGCGCCTATTTTGGCGGAATCAGGGCCCCCATGACCCGCTTGGCCAACTCAAGGCCCTCGGGCGCGGCTTCGGAAGCGAGGAGGGTGACGCCGGTGCCGATCGCGGCGATTAGTGCGCCCGCTGCGCCGACGCCGAGGGTTTCACCTGCCTTCTTGGCGAAGCCTTGGCGAAATGTCCGCCAGGCGGTGTCCTGCTCGAGGGCGGCGATGCGGGCGCGGGCGCGCTCGAGGTTCGCCTCGAGGCCGGCCTTGTCCCGTTTCAACCGGTCGATGATGCCGAGAAGATCGGCGAGGGCGGCGTCGAGGCGGTCGAGGTAGTCCCGGATCTCCCGCGCCTCGTCGGGGGCGACGTTGTCGAGGCGGTCGGCCTCGGTTCGGGCGGTGGCAACGTAGTCGCGGAGGGCGAGCACGAACGCCCGGGAGCCATCCGGGTCGGACTCCGCCAAGTCGACGACGACGGCGCGGCGGGGAGGGGCGGAGCGGCGTCGTTGCCTGTCGGATTCGGCATCGGTGTCGGGTGCGGGGTCGTCCGACTCCGCCACGATTGTCCAGTGAATGGGGTGGCTAAGTCCTTCGGGACGCAACGTGTGCTCGTCGCCAAAGGCCAGGTCGAGTTGCCGTTGGGTGAGGTTCCGGGTTCCGCGCAGGTCGGCGCCGCGCAGGTCGGTGTCGCGGAGGTTGGTGTTCGCAAGATCGGCGGGATCGCGGGCAAGTTCTCTCAGGGCGACAGAGGTCGGCATAAAGGCCGGCCCAACAGGTCGAGTGCTGATGTCCTTTGGGCGCGAGAGGTGGGCGCCGCGGAGGTCGGCGCGGGTGAGGTCGGCGCCGCGCAAGTCGGCGCCGCGGAGGTCGACATCCGACAGGTCGGCACCGGCGAGCCTGGCGTCGCGGAGGTCGGCGCCCACGAGGTCGGCATGGAACCGCCCGGGATACGCTGCCGCGACCTTGTTCGCGCGGCGCCAGTCGTTCCAGGCGCGGGCGCCTTGCCGGAGGATTGCGACCAAGTCTTCGTCCGCCATGCCGGCGTGAATAGCACGCGGCGACGTTCGCGGCAAAGGTGTGCGGCGTTACGGATCCCTGGGAAGTCGGGGTCGAGGAGGTCGGACCGGAAGAGGGACCGGCGGACGCCGACCCGCAGCCATCTCGCCCGCCGGTCGTACCCGGTTTCGACGATCTACCTACCGCGCGTCCACCATATGCCGGTGGGCGCGGCGTTCGATGCGGCGCCAGGCTTCGGTGAAGGCCCAGGTGAGGACGAGGTAGAGGACGCCGGCGGCGAGGAAAATCTCGACGGGGGTGTAGGTGCGGGCGATCACCGTGCGGGCCATGCCCATGATGTCGAGGAGCGTGATGGTGCTGGCCAGCGCGCTGCCCTTGAGCATGAAGATGATCTCGTTGCCGTAGGCCGGCAGCGCGATGCGGAAGGCCTGCGGCAGGATGATGCGGCGGATGGCGGTGGCCTTGGGCATGCCGATGGCGCGGGCGGCCTCGACCTGACCGGCCGGCACCGCCTCGATGGCGCCGCGCAGGATCTCGGCCGAATAGGCGCTGGTGTTGATGGTGAAGGCGATCAGCGCGCACCAGTAGGCCTCGCGGAGGATCGGCCACATGAAGCTCTCGCGGATGAACTCGAACTGGGCGAGGCCGTAATAGATCAGAAAGATCTGCACCAAGAGCGGCGAGCCGCGGAAGACGAAGATGTAGAGCTTGGCCGGCTGCCTGAGCCAGGGGTTTTCCGCCGTGCGCGCCAATGCCATGGGGAGCGCGATGCCGAAGCCGACCGCGACGGCCAGCCCCACCAGCTCTAGGGTCAGCAACGTGCCGCGGAGCAACTTGGAGAAGTTGTCGACGATGACGCTGTAGTCGAGCTGGACGAGCCCGTAACCCATGCCGACCAGCAGCACGAGGACGGTGAGGTAGAACAGCCCGAGCAGGGACCAGCGGATGAGGGTGCGGGAGTCCATGGTGTGCGTCCCTCCCTCAGAGCCGCCCGACGGTGGCGCCGCGCGCCGCCCATTTCTCGATGCGGGCCTGGCCGCGCGAGGCCGCCCAGGTCATCGCCAGATAGATCAGCAGGGCCACCGAGTAGAAGGTGAACGAGTCCTTGGTCGCCTGGCCGCCGATGTAGGCGGTGCGGAGGATCTCATTGAGGCCGATCACCGAGACCAGCGAGGTGTCCTTGAGCAGCACCATGAACAGGTTGCCGAGGCCCGGCAGGGCGACCCGCCAGAGCTGCGGGAGCGTGATGCGGCGGAAAGTCAGCCACGGGCCCATGCCGTAGGCGCGGGCGGCCTCGATCTGGCCCTTGGGGATGGCGAGGATGGCGCCGCGGAACACCTCCGTCGCGTAGGCGCCGAAGGCGACGCCCAACGCGATGACCCCGGCGATATAGGGGCTGAGCTCGACGAACTCGTCATGGCCGAACCAGCCGGCGACGGCGGTCAGCACCCCGGACGAACCGAAATAGATGATCATCACCACGAGGAATTCGGGGATTCCCCGCATCACCGTCGTGTAGACGCCGCCGATGGCGCGGGCGACGGGATCGGGCGACAGCTTGGCGACGGCGCCGGCGAGGCCGAGGACCAGCCCGAGGACCAGGGCACCGAGGGCCAGCCGGATCGTCATGAGGACGCCCTCGGCGATCAGCGGGCCGTATCCCTGGAGGTCGAACATGGCGGTGATCGTGCCGGGGGCCGCACCAGCCGGCGCGGCCCCCTGTTAGGTCAATAGATGCTGAACGGGAAGTACTTGGCGTTGATCTTGTCGTAGGTCCCGTTGGCGCGGATCGCCTTCAGCGCGGCATTGAACTTGTCGCGCAGTTCGGTATCGCCCTTGCGCAGCGCAATGCCGATCTTGTCGTCGATGTCGATGGACTCGCCGATGAATTCGAAGCCCTTGCCGGCATCCGAATTCAGCCATTCGTAGCTGACCAGCATGTCGGCGAGCACAGAATCGGTGCGTCCCGAGGCGAGGTCGAGGTAGGCGTTCTCCTGGGTGTCGTAGAGCTTGATGTCGACCTGGCCGGCCATGTTGTCTTCCAGGTAGCTGGCGCTGATGGTCGCCCGCTGGGCGCCGACGGCCTTGCCCTTGAGCATGTCCGCGTCGAGGCCGGAGCCCTTCTTGGCGACGAAGCGCAGCATGTTGGAGTAGTAGCGGTCGGTGAAGGCGACGGCCTTCTTGCGCTCTTCGGTGATGGACATGGAGGCGATGATGGCGTCGTACTTCTTGGCCAGCAGCGCCGGGATGATGCCGTCCCAGTCCTGGGTCACCCATTCGCAGTCGGCCTTCATCTCCGCGCACAGCGCGTTGCCGATGTCGATGTCGAAGCCGGTGACGTTGCCGTTGGCGTCGATCTGGTTGAACGGCGGGTAGGCGCCCTCCGTGCCCAGCCGGATCTTGTCGGCGGCGAGCGCCGGACCGGCAAAGGCGATGGCGGCGATGAGCGCGATGGCGATCTTTCGTACGGACATGGCAGAAACCCTTCCTGTTGGTTGATCTTGGTTCCGGTTATCAGAGATGACTGGCGAGGAACTGACGGCAGCGGTCGGACCTCGGGTCCTTGAACACCTGCGATGGCGGGCCTTCCTCGTCGACCCGGCCTTCGTGCAGGAACACCACGCGGGTCGACGCGTCCTTGGCGAACCGCATCTCGTGGGTGACGACGAGCATGGTGCGTCCTTCCTCGGCGAGGCGGCGCATGACCTGCAAGACCTCGCCGACCAGTTCGGGGTCGAGCGCCGACGTCGGCTCGTCGAACAGCAGAACCTGCGGCTCCATGGCCAGCGCCCGGGCGATGGCGGCGCGCTGCTGCTGGCCACCGGAGAGCTGGCTCGGGTAGTGGCCGCGCTTGTCGGCGATGCCGACCTTGGCCAGCAGCGTCTCGGCCCGATCGACGGCCTCGGCCTTCGGCACTTTGGAGACATGGACCGGCGCCTCGATGAGGTTTTCGAGGATGGTCAGGTGGGCCCAGAGGTTGAAGCTCTAGAAGACGAAGCCGATGCGGGCGCGGAGCCGGGTGATCTGGCGCGGATCGGCGGCAACGAGGCCGACACCCCGCTTTTCCTTCAGCACCAGCTCCTCGCCGTCGACCACGATACGGCCGCGGTGCGGGTTCTCCAGGAGGTTGATGCAGCGGAGAAAGGTGCTTTTTCCCGAGCCGCTGGAGCCAATGATCGAGATGACGTCGCCGTCGTTGGCGGTGATCGAGATGCCCTTCAGCACTTCGAGCGGACCGAAGCTTTTGTGGATGTCGATAACGTCGAGGGCGGCGACGGTCTCTGCCATTGTGCTCCACGTTCCAGTGGGCCGCGAAAAAAGCACGTCAGTTTCGGGTCTTGCGCTCCGGCGAGTCAAGGCGGGGTGTGTCCCGGCCTGAGCGGCCGGGCGCGGCGCAGAGGGAGCGGCGAGGGCGAGACCCTGCCGCTCCCTGTCAGGCCTATTAGCTCAGCTCCTGAGGAATCTTGTGGACGATGCGCCGCCAGTTGCGGTCGGCCTTGTCGATGTTGCCCGGGATGTCCTTTTCCCAGGTCTCCTGGATGTCCTCGTTGAGGTTCAGGTAAAGCTTACCGTCGACAATACGCCAGAGGTGCGGATCGCCGTCGAACTTGGCACCGACGGCAACGCCGTAGGCGCAGTAGCCGCCGTACTGCGGCACGTACTTCTCCGGGTTTTCCTCGAACGCGTCCAAGTGCTCCTCGGTCGCGAACCGATACGTCGCATCGTTATAGACCGCCGAGTATTTGGCCCGGCCGACGGTCGGCTCGCCCTTGGTGAAGTAGGCCACCACGTCATATCCGTGGACCGCGAGGCCCGGCCCCTTGATGGTCAGGCCGCTGGAGATGTTGGTGTCGGGACCGGCAACGGCGGCGCCGGCGCCGAACATCCCGGCGAGAACCGCCAACGCGGCGGCAAGTTTGCGAAGTGTCGTCATGTCAAAGTTCCTTTCAGGCTGGATGAGGGGAGAGGGTGGGAAGATTGGCCCGGCTCACGTCGAGGGGCCTTTTCCGACAGCCGGCAGGCTCTCCCAGTACTGGCCGGCGGCAACCAAGCAGGTGACGCTGTTGGGGTGGTTGACGAGGATGGTCCAGCTGCCCGAGGGCGAGACCAGGACCTCGACGATCGTTCCGGCATCCGAGAGGCCGATCGCCCGCGGTGCTTCCGCATAGGCTTTGCCGAGCTTTTCGACGAACTCGGCGCGGTCTCCACAAGCCTGTTGGGCGTTGGCCGCCGGAGCATCGAACAGGGCGCCGCCGACGAAGACCGCGACCGCGACGACCAGGGCTTGAACCCCCGCCCGCGCGGCATCGATGGCCGCTGCCACGCCGCTTCGCCTGTCCGCGCCGGCGGAAAGGCCGGTTGGCGTGGCGTCCGGCGCCGCCGATTCGGCCGTGCCGAGCAGCGGATCCAGCTCGCCCTCCGCGTTGAGGGCGGCCAGATCATCCGAGCCGCCGATATGGCGTCCGTCGATGAAGATTTGCGGCACGGTCCGTCGCCGCGACCGGTCCATCATCTCCGCTTGCAGCTCGGGATCGTGGGTGACGTCGATTTCGGTGAAGTCGGCGCCCTTGGTCCGGAGCAGCGCCTTTGCCCGGGCGCAATAGGGGCAGTAGTCCTTGGTGTAGATGGTGATGTCGCTCATAGCGCCTGTCTCCTTGATGACCGTCCGGCCTTGATTTGTTGACCAAGCGGTCATTATATTGTCCTGCGAATGGCGGCCTCGTGCCGCCGACACCGCGAATATGAGACATAAAGACCGATCGGTCAAGAAGTGGGAGTGTCACAAATGCGTGAGCGGGCAGCGATGGGCCGGCCTCGGGAATTCGACGAGGACGTCGCGCTGGATGCGATCATGGGCGTCTTCTGGGCCCAGGGATTCGAAGGCACGTCGATGAGCGACCTTGTTGGCGCGACCGGCCTCAAGAAGGGAAGTCTCTACGCGGCCTTCGGCAACAAGCGGGCGATGTACCACAAGGCGCTGACGCTCTACGACCGCACCCTGATCGACGCCACGGTGCGGGGACTGCAGGGCGACGGAACACCTCGATTCCGGATCGAACAGTTCCTCGATGCGGCCGTTTCCCGCGTCTCAAGCCGGAGCGGCGGGCGCGGCTGCTTCGTCTGCAACGCGTCGATCGATCAGGCGCCCACCGATGACGGTACCGCGCGCCTCGTGCAGGCCAGTCTCACCCGGCTGGAGGCCGCGCTTGCCGATGTCGTCTCGGAACTCGGGGGCGGCACACGCGGATCGGACGGGGCGGCGTCCGACGCCCGTTTGCGGGCCCGTCACTTGATGTCGGTCTATTTCGGGCTCCGCGTTCTTGCCAAGGCCGGTGCAACGACGGACGTTTTGGAGGACGTGCAACGCGCCGCCCTCGCAGGCCTCGTCTCTGAATAGCACCTGTCCAACCGTCGTTTGCGCCGGGGCGACGCTGAAGATTTCGCCGCATTACCCGTTCGCGGACCGCTGTCGATTGACCCCGCCCGTCAAGGCGTTGACAATGGCGTCCCAAGGTCGATCGCCGCGGGCTCGACCTGCGAACAGGGGGAAATCGATGACACAGGAAGGCGGATTCACGGCGTTGGTCCTCGACGAGGCCGACGGAAAGGTCACGTCGAGCATCAAGACGCTGGACGACGATGCGTTGCCCGAGGGCAACGTCGTCGTCTCGGTCGCTTACTCGGACCTCAATTACAAAGACGGTCTGGTGCTGGGGGGGCTTGGCCGATTGGTCCGCAACTACCCGCATATTCCCGGAATCGACTTTTCCGGCATCGTCGAATCATCGAGTTCGTCCCGGTTCAAGCCCGGCGACGAAGTCATCCTCACCGGCTGGCGCGTCGGCGAGATCCATTGGGGCGGTTACGCCACCAAGGCTCGGGTGAAGTCCGACTGGCTGGTACCGCTTCCGTCCGGCATGACGCTTCAGCAGGCGATGGCACTGGGCACCGCCGGACTGACGGCAATGCTCGCCGTGATGGCGCTCGAGGACCACGGATTGATCCCCGAGAACGAAGGCGAGGTACTGATTACCGGCGCCGCCGGCGGGGTCGGCAGCGTCGCAACCGCGATACTCTCCGATCTCGGCTACCGCGTCGCGGCCTCGACGGGCCGGGAGGAAACCCACGACTACCTTCGTGAGCTCGGGGCAACGACCATCGTCGATCGCGCCGAGATCGAGGCAGGCACCAAGGGACCCCTTGGACAGGAGCGGTGGTCGGGCGCGATCGATAATGTCGGCGGCAAGCAACTCGGCAATGTTCTCGGCACGCTGCGCTACTGGGCAAGCTGCGCCTCGGTTGGCAACGCTGGCGGCATCGAGCTCAGCGGTACCGTGCTGCCGTTCCTGCTGCGCGGCGTCAACCTGCTCGGCATCGACTCCGCGACGTGTCCGGTCGAGCGCCGGCTGATCGCCTGGAACCGGCTGGCCCGCGATCTCAGCATGGAAAAGCTTGAATCGACGACCACCGTCGTGCCGCTCGACGGGGTTTCGGAGATGGGCGGAAAGATCCTCAAGGGGCAGGTCCGCGGCCGGACCGTGGTCGACGTCAACGCCTGATTCCGTCGGGGACTGTTGATTCGGTCCCTCTTTCGCAGGCTGGCATCCGCCTTGCATCGTTGTCCCCGCGGGCGTCGACGCCGATGCGCCGGCGTGCCCCAGCGGAGGATACGACCATGCGCTCCACCCTGATGTCGCTCACCGCCGCAGCGGTGCTGGCCGGATGTGGCTACGTTTCCGACTACGAGGCCGCCGTCTACGACGAAGAACCCGTTTACTGCTACCAGAGCCTTGGCGGCGTTAGCTGCTTCGAAAGCCCGCACCACCGTGACCAACGGCGGCTGGTCAACTACTATGGGCCCTCGCCGGAACGCTATACGCCGCCCGATCCGCCGCCTTCGGCGCGGCTGGACCCTCCGCCGGCCGTCAACTATTTCGTCCGCGACGCCGAACCGATTCCGCGGCCGAGGCCTCATGGCAACGTCGATGACCGGCCCTGGCTGGTTCCAGCGGCCGACGCCGGCATCACGGTCGACGCCAACATCCACGAAGACGACAGCACCGTGCCTGCCGCCGAACCGTCCGAGCCCGCCGAGACCGGTCCGGTGTTCATCGACGGGACCTGACGACCGATTCCAAGGAGGGCGAATCCGGACGGCACCCGGCAAATTCTGCCCACTGGTAGAACGGGTTGGTGGCCGGTGCGGACAATTTTCCGGTACCAGAGGGTGCGCCGTCCTATTACACTTCGGCGACGTTCTTAGCGGGGGACTCGCCGATGACGCGTGCGGCACGGATCGCCGCGCTGTTTTTCCTGTTGGCTCTGGCGCCGATGGCGGTGACGGGTGCCGAGGTGCCGGTCCCCAAGACCTACGGCAACGCCATGCGCTGGTACCAGCGGGCCGCCGAGGCCGGCCAGCCGCGGGCACAGTTCTACTACGGCGTCATCCTCGAGCAGGGCGTCCACGGCGCCCCCGATCTCGCCGCCGCCGCGCGGTGGTACCGGGCGGCAGCCGACCAGGGCTACCTGGAGGCGCAGCTTCGCCTTGCCGCGCTCTACCGCCAGGGCCGCGGCGTGCCCCTCGACCTCGCCGAGGCAGCGCGATGGTATGGGCGGGCCGCCGACGCTGGCTCGGCGATGGCGCGCTACAATCTCGCGCAGATGTACGAACGCGGCTTAGGCGTCGATCGCGTCCCGGCGCGCGCCGTCGCCCTCTATGAGCAGGCCGCGGAGGGAGGGATTGCCGCGGCGCGAGCGGCGCTGGCGGCGATCTACGCCCAGGGCGCCGGCGTCGAACGCGATCCCGTGCGGGCGATGATGTGGCTGAGGCTGGCCCAATCCGCCGGCATCGCCATCGATCCCGGGCTGACCTCGGCGCTGGCCGCCGAGATGTCCGAAGCTCAGCGCACCGAGGCCGCCGACCTTGCCCGGACCTGGCTGGAGCGCGCCGCCGAGCGGTCCGCGGCGGGAGCGGCCGGCGGGGACACGGGAAGTCAAGGCAGCCGCTGACTTGACTCCCGCCCGCCAGCGGGCCTATAGGCAAGGGACCGGCGTGGCGGAGTAGCTCAGTTGGTTAGAGCAGCGGAATCATAATCCGCGTGTCGGGGGTTCAAGTCCCTCCTCCGCTACCACCTCTCTCAGCAGCATCCGCCCCCCTCCAGTTCACTTTCCTTCGCGCCCCTGGTGAACGGCGCGCCGCCAATGCGCGGTGTCGGCGAATCCGGCTGTTTGTCTTGAGATAACCGCTTTTCCGAGGCGTCGTTGTGGGTAAACTAGCCCGCGACCCAGGGAGGGGTTGAAGGCGTTGCGCGCCTCCGCATCGCCGGAAATTCATTTGCGTTTCAAGGATGCTCTGATGCACATCGCCGGCGGCTACAGTGTCTCGGCCTATACCGACGAGCAGACGATGGGAGCATCTCTGTTGGTACGCGGGAGGACGGCATGCCGCAAATCGTAACGGTCACCATCAACCCGGCGGTCGACATCGTCTGGGAGGTCAACGACGTCGTGCCGACCCGCAAGCTGCGGTCCACCGGCGGTGTCGTCTATCCGGGCGGCGGCGGCATCAACGTCTCGCACGTAATCTCCGAGCTCGGCGGTGAGAGCATGGCGGTGTTCACCCAGAGCGGCATCATCGGCACACTGCTGACCGAGCTGCTCGACGACTTCGCCATCGACCGGCGCGTCATCAAGGTCGGCGGCCGGACGCGACTCTGCGCCACGCTGTTCGAGGTCTCGACCGAAGACGAATACCGCGTCACCCCGCCGGGACCGGAGCTTCTGGAGACGGACTATCTCGCTTGCCTGGAGACGGTCGCCAATCTCGAATGCGAGTACCTAGTGCTCTCCGGCAGCGTTCCCGACGGCGTTCCCGACGACATCTATGCCGAGATGGCGGCGACAGCGAAGAAGAAGGGGAGCAAGGTCGTGCTCGATGCCTCCGGCCGACCGCTGATCGAGGCGCTGAAGGAGGGCGTCTATCTCGTCAAGCCGAACCTGCGCGAGCTCGAGCATCTGGTCGGGCGCAAGGCACCGACGGACGAATTGCAGGAAGAAATCGCCCGCCAGATCGTCGAGGAGGGCCGCGCCGAGGTCGTCGCCTTGACCCTCGGCCCAAAGGGCGCGCTGCTGGTGTGGAAAGACGGCTCCAAGCGGCTGCCCAGCCCGGACGTCATCCGAAAGAGTGCCGTCGGTGCCGGCTCGAGCTTCGTCGCCGGCATGGTGCACTTCCTTTCGCAGGAGAGGTCCCTCGACGAAGCGTTCACCTGGGCCGTTGCCTGCGGCGCGGCGGCGCTGATTACGCCGGGGACCGAGATGTGCCGCAAAGCCGACGTCGAGCGTCTGTTCAACGAACTCAGGACCGTGTGACGGGCGGCACGGACGGGTAAGGATCGGTTTCGGGACGGGAACGAACACCATGCGCCAGGTTATGACGATCACCCTGAACCCCGCGGTCGACATCGTCTGGGAAGTCGAGGAGATGGTCGCTCACCGCAAGCTGCGGGCGACCCGCGGACTGACCTATCCCGGTGGCGGCGGCATCAATGTTTCGCGCTGCATCGCCAAGCTGGGCGGCGAGAGCTGGGCGATCATCACCCGCGGCGGCCTGACCGGCATGCTGCTGACCGAGTTGCTCGACGATCTCGGCGTGAGCCGGCGGGTGATCAAGATCGCCGGCCACACGCGGCTCGCCGGTATCGTTTTCGAGCGCTCGACGGGGCAGGAATACCGGGTTACGCCGCCCGGCCCCGTGCTCTCGGAGGACGAATGGCAATCGTGCCTGGACCTCGTCTCCCAGATGGACACCAAGTATGTGGTCGCCACGGGCAGCCTGCCGCGTGGCGTCCCCAACGACTTCTATGGCAGGGTCGCGAAAGTTGCCAAGGAGCGCGGCGCCAAGGTGATCCTTGATACGTCCGGCAAGGCGCTTCATGAGGCGTTGAACGAGGGCGTGTACCTGCTCAAGCCCAGCCAACGCGAACTGGAGAACCTGCTCGGCCGGCGTGCCTATACTCACGAGCAGCAGGAAGAACTGGCGCGCCAGCTGATCGAGGAAGGCAAGGCCGAGGTCGTCACATTGACCCTCGGCGAGGATGGCGCACTGCTGGTATGGAAGGACGGCCTGCTCCGCCTCGAAAGCCCCAGGGTCACGGTGAAGAGCGCCGTCGGTGCCGGGGATACCTTCGTCGGCGCGATGGCCTTCGGGTTGGCGGACGGGCGAACGCTCGAGGACGCCTTTACCCTCGCCGTCGCCGCCGGTGCCGCCTCGGTGATGACCGCTGGAACCGAACTCTGCCGCAGGGAAGACGTCGACCGCCTCTACGCCGGGATGAAGACGGCGGCGGAGTAAGCGCCAAAGTGCTCTAGGCGACGAGGACCGGCGTTTTTCCGAGATACGTGTCGCTGTCGATCTGACCGGCGAGGAAATCGGCAACATCCGCCCGCGAAATGGCGCCGCCCCGCCAGCGCTCGGGCTCGACAAGGACCTTGTAGCGGCCGGTTCTCGGTCCGTTGGTCAGCACGCCGGGCCGGGCAATGACCCAATCGAGCGCACTCTCGCGGATGAGCCATTCCTGCACGACCTTGTCGTCGTACGCACGCCCGAGGAACAGGCGGAAGGGGATCCGCTGAAGACACCCCATGTGAGGACGGCTGTCGCCAGCGCCGAATCCGGTGACGCAGATCAGCCGCCGTACGCCCGCCGTCTCCATGGCGGGCAGGAGGATCCGCGTCGCCTCGGAAAACAGTCGCACGGGCCCGAGGACGAGGTCCGGGCCGGCAGCGACCCCGAGCGCCTGGATGACCGCGTCGATGCCCTTGAGCGCCGCCGCCACGTCGTTCTCATCTAGGGCGTCGCCGGCGCACTTGTCGAGGTTGGCATCGTCGATGGCAATTCGGTCCGCACCGCGCGACAAAGCCCGCACCGAGTGACCGCGCGACAAGGCTTGCTTGACGGCCTCGAGGCCGATACCCCGGCTGGCGCCGATGATCAGGATGTTCGCCACGGGTCTCCGCTCCTCCGGTGCAGCACCAGAAAAGTAGTCAGACTTCCGTCCTGACCCAAGGGTCGATGGCAGTCTAGCCGGAATTCCGCCGATGGCCGGCACGCGCGAAAACATCGGCGGTAAAGAAAACGCCGAGCAGCAAGACCATGTGTGCGCCGATCGATGGACCGAGCACGGCCATTGAACCGACCCAAAGCGAAAACACCGCTGACCACATCCACGCCAACACCGTCATCAACTGGAATGTGACGACCTTTGGCAACACCGCCAGCGGATTTCTCTCGGGGTCCATGACGACGGCATAGGTGCTACGGATCATTTGACTTCTCCTATGATGATTGTCCAGCGGGATTTTGCTGTCCCGTGATTTTGAAGGCCGGGAAGTCCTCGAAGACCCAGCCGTTCTTGAGCGTGTCGTAAATGATCTTGAGGAGTTTACGCGCCGTGGCGATG
>Ga0209568_1000126_pt1 | contig 26588 bp, 29 predicted proteins | sample WorMetOlspDAHAB2_FD_187406 | JGI IMG/M metagenome (GOLD analysis project Ga0209568, IMG submission 187406) | Marine gutless worms symbiont microbial communities from Max Planck institute for Marine Microbiology, Germany - Olavius sp. DAHAB.2... ...
CACCAAGTACCTGGACAGCTATCTCAGATGGTTCCATCTCATCGAACTCGGCGACCAGCCATCGCCAAGAGCCTGCCTCGAGGCGGCGATGACGAGGCCATGCCTTCGTTTTGCGAATTGAGCCAAGTTTAATTGTTCCGAACTGTAAAATTTTCTGCAGGAGATTCGGGACTCATGGCCGGCGATCCGCTCTTCATTCTTCTCATTTCCGGTGAACACGAAAAACTCCAGATGGCGGCCATGACGGCCTCCGTGGCGGCGGTCTCGGAGCGCCCCGTGAGCGTGCTGGTTTCCATGAACGCCCTGTTCGCCTTCCAGCGCGGCCTGGACAAGGACGCCGCCTACGTGGGCGGGCGCATGTCCGATGTACTGAAGGAAAAGAGCGCCCCGGACGCCATTGAGCTGTTCGGCCAGGGCAAGATGCTGGGCGAGATGCAGGTCTATGCCTGTTCCATGGCCCTGGACGTCCTGGAATGGGGCCTCGACGACCTGACCGAGGACCTGTTCGACGAACCCCTCGGACTGACCAAGTTCCTCTCGGACGCGGAGCAGGGCCAACTGATGACCCTCTGAGCCCCCGGCCGAACCGATATTCTGCAAGTAAGGGAGCCCCTACCCATGTCAGACAGACGCACCATCGACGCCCGCGGCGCCTACTGCCCGGGCCCCCTCATGGAAGTCATTGCCACCCTGAAGCTGATGGAGGTCGGCGAAGAGGTGGAGGTCTTGTCCACCGACCAAGGTACCGCCAAGGATCTACCCGAATGGTGCGCCAAGGTGGGGCATGAGTTGGTCGAATCCACCGAACAGGACGGCCACTGGGCGCTGGTCGTCAAGAAAATGAAGTAACTGCCCGGCAGGTTATCGAAATCCGGAAAGATCCCGGCCTACGGGACGTCGAACACCCGAACATACTTGGGAGACAACCATGGCCACAACCAAAATCCTGATCGTCGGCGGCGGGCTGGCGGGAACCATCATTGCCAACGGGCTTTGCCGGCAACTGGCGAAACCCTTGCGGGCCGGCGAGGTGAGCGTCACCATGCTGGGCACCTCGGACAAGCACATGTACCAGCCGGGACTGTTGTACGTCCCCTTCGGCCGGTTCCGGGAAGCCGAACTGTTCCGCGACCAGCGCAAGGTCCTGGACAAGCGCGTACCCTACTTCATCGACCCGGCCACCAACATCGACATCGACACCAAGACCGTCACCACCCAGTCCGGCAAAAGCTACGGCTACGACTACCTGGTGCTAGCCACCGGGTCCCGGATCGTGCCCGAGACCATCCCGGGCATGGCCGAGGGGGCGCATTGGTTCTACGACCTGGACGGCGCGCGCAAGATGCGCGACGCCCTCAACGAATTCGAGGGCGGCAAGATCATCGTCAACGTGAACGCCCCACACAAATGCCCGGTGGCGCCGCTGGAGGTGACCTTCATGCTTTATGACTTCCTCACGGAAAAGGGGGTCATGGACAAGACGGAAATCACCTACACCTACCCCATCGGACACCTGCATGCGCTTGAGCCCGTGGCTCAGTGGTCGCAGCCGGAAATGGACAAGTACGGGATCAAGTACGAGACCTTCTTCAACACCAAGGAGGTCGACCCGGAAGCCAAGACCATCACGTCGGAGGAAGGGGTGACGCTCGACTACGACATGCTGGTCACCATCCCGCCGCACCAGGGCGCGGAAGTCATCTCCGAATCGGGCCTCGGCGACGGCGGCTGGGTGCCGACGGATCGCGAGAAGCTACTGCGCGAGGGTTCGCCGGACGTTTTCGTCTGCGGCGACACCACCAACATTCCCATCTCCAAGGCCGGTTCCACGGCCCACTTCGAGGCCGACACCATCATCGACAACCTGGTCTCCCTGGTGACCGAGAACCGCTGGGCCCGGAACTACGACGGCAAGGTGTTCTGCTTCGTCGAGACCGGCATGGATACGGGCACCTACGTCTGGTTCAACTACAAGACACCGCCCAACCCCGGCGCGCCGTCACAGATGATCCACTGGTTCAAACTGGCCTACAACCGGCTCTACTGGTCGTCCGCCAAGGGCCTGTTGTAGGGAGGGCGGAACGATGGCGGAACCCGTTCTTCTCAACGACCCGGGAAACGACGTGAGCCGGCTGGTCCAGGCGGCCTCGGAATCCCTGACCGATGGCATGATCGAGCGGCTGAGCGAAACCGGCGGCAACGCGCTGGAGGTCCTCGACAAGCTGAACGACGAGGAAACCAAGGACGCGGTCCTCTATGCCGTCGACAAGTTGACGGAGATGCACCGCATCGGGGCGCTGGACACGGTTTTCCAGCTTCTGCACCTGATCCATGGGGCTCGCGACGCGCTCACCGACAACATGGTCGAACGGTTGTTCCTGTTCGGCGAGCACATGGTCACCAACCTGGCCAACGAGGAGGTCGCCGACCTGGCCCACAACGCCAAAGAGGCCATGCATTTCGCCGCCGACGAGGCGACCGCGGCGAAGGCCAAGGGCGGGCTGTTGTCGACGGTGGCGCTGCTGTCGAAACCGGAGACCCAGCAGGCGCTGCATTTCCTGCTGGCCTTCGCCTGCAACATGCGGGCGGCGACGGTGAAGGAAGACCAGGAGTAGGATCGCGGCGGGGCCGGCGGGAATCCACCCGGGCCCACAGGTGATCAAGCGTCGGCGTCCGGGATCACCGCCTCGACGTCGATCTCCATGAGCATCAGCGGGCTGGCCAGGCCGGCAACGATGAGCCCCGTCTGGCAGGGATAGACCCCCTTCAGCCAACGGCCCACGACGTTGTAGACGGGCACCCGATGGGCCCGGTCGGTCAGGTAGATGGTGGTCTTGACCACGTGGCCGAGTTCCGAGCCCGCCTCCTCGAGAAGCACCTTGACGCAGTGCATGGCGTTCTCCGCTTGCGCCGCCGGATCGCCCTCGCCGACGAAGTTGCCGTCGAAATCGAGGCCCGTCTGCCCCCGGAGCCAGATCCGGTTGCCGGCCTTGACGGCCATGGCCAGGTCGTAGTCCGGGGCATCGCCGGCGTAGATCCCCTTGGTGTTGTATTTACGAAACCGTTGATGCGCCATCCTGTCCTCCCCGTTCACTGGGATTCGAAAAAGGCCGGCCGGCCATAGGACCGGGACCCGTAGATCAGCGGCCGCCCCTCGCCCAGGACCGTCGCCGCCACGGTACCGAGAAAGATGAAGTGCGAACCGGCCCGGTGGATCTCCTCCACATTGCAGTCGAAAGCCGCCAGCGCGCCTTCCAGGACCGGTGCGCCGGTGGCTACATTGCGCCAGGCCGCGCAATCGAACTTTGCCGCACCCCGGGCCTCGGTGAAATTGGCGAACACGTCGGAGACCTGCTGCATGGCATCGGTCAGCACGTTGACGCAGAACACGCTGTTCTGGCGGATCGCCGGCACCGCGTTGCTCTGGTGGTGGATGCAGGCGAGCACCATGGGCGGATCGGCGGAGACGGAGCACATGGCGCTGACCGTGACACCGTTCTTGCCGGCAAGACCATCCGTGGTCACCACCGAAACGGTCTGCGCGGCCCGGCTCATGCCTTCCAGGAAATCGTCGCGCGACATGAATCAACCCTCCCCTTTCCCCAATATGGCCAATACGAAGTGAAAGAAGAAGCGTAAAGATCGCCGACCTCGGCGTTGCGGATCAATCGTTCGGAGGACTCGAAAACCGGGATCAATCCTCTATAGTCTTTGCATGAATCACATGGATCACCCGACGGACGGCAACGGCCTCTTGACGGCCAACGACCCGGCCCCCTTCGAAATCATCAACCGGGACGGCACCGCACCGCTGCTTCTGGTCTGCGACCACGCCAGCCGCGTGGTCCCGGAGCGGCTCGGCCGGCTCGGCCTCGATGACGCCGTGTTCGAGCGTCACATCGCCTATGACATCGGCGCCGCCCAGGTCTCGCGGCACCTTTCCGAACACCTGGACGCGCCACTGGTGTTGGCCGGGTTCTCGCGCCTGGTAATCGATCTGAACCGGCCGCTGGGGCATCCCGACTCGATTGTCGAGGAGAGCGATGATACCCCCGTCCCCGGCAACCAGGGTCTGAACGAAACGGCCAAGCGCCAGCGCATCCGGGAGCTGTTCGAACCCTACCACGACGCCGTCAACCGGGCCCTGGCGCGCATCTGGGAGCGCGGCAAGCCGCCGGCCATCTTCTCGGTGCACAGTTTCTCGCCGGGGTACGGCGAAAAGCCGCGGCCCTGGGACATCGGCGTGCTTTGGAACCGCGATCCGCGCATCGCCGTGCCCCTGATGGAAAAACTGGAGGCCCGCGGTCTCAACGTCGGCGACAACGAGCCCTATTCGGGCCAGCACCTGGCCTACACCATCGACATGCATGGTGGTTCCGCCGGTCTCGCCAACTGCGTCGTCGAGATCAACCAGGACCAGGTCCGCGACGCCGCCGGAATAGGCCGCTGGTCGACCATGCTGGAGGAGATCATGCCGGAGATCCTGTCGGTGAGCGGCCTGCACCGGGTGGAGCGTTTCTGATGGCCTACGACGCGCCGACCTTCACAATCGGCATCGAGGAGGAATACCTGCTCGTCGACCAGGACGAAGGCGGTATCGCCACGGATCCGCCGGCAGCCCTGTTCGATACCTGCACCAAGGAACTGGGCGACAAGGTGGCGCACGAGTTCCTGCGCGCCCAGATCGAGGTCAACACCCCGCCCTGCACCACCGTCGGGGAGGTCCGCCCGCACCTGGCCGGCCTGCGCCGTTGCATCGCCGAGGTTTCCGCCGAACACGGCCTCGCGCCCATGGCGGCTTCCACCCATCCGTTCTCCCAATGGGCCGACCTGGACCACACGGACGCCGAGCGATACAACGTCATCGCCGAGGACATGCAGGCGGTGGTCCGCCGGCTGGTGATCTGCGGCATGCACGTGCATGTGGGCGTCGGCGATGACGACCTGCGCATCGATCTGATGAACCAGATCATCTACTTCCTGCCGCATCTCCTGGCGCTCAGCACCTCGTCACCCTTTTGGCAGGGGGAGAACACGGGCCTCATGTCCTACCGGCTTAGTGTCTGGGACGAGATGCCGCGCACCGGCCTGCCGCATTTCTTCGATTCCTTCACCGACTACCAACGCCATGTCGACGTTCTGGTCAACGCCGGTCTCATCGAGGACGGCACCAAGCTCTGGTGGGACGTGCGCCCCAGTGCCCGCCACCCGACCCTGGAGATGCGCATCTGCGATGTCTGCACGCGGATCGACGACGCGCTCGCGGTGGCCGCCTTATTCCAATGCCTGCTTCGCATGCTGCACCGGCTGCGCCTCAACAACCAGCGCTGGCGCCAGTACTCGGCCATGCTGGTCAATGAGAACCGCTGGCGGGCCCAGCGCTACGGCATGGACGAGGGCCTGGTGGATTTCGGCCGCGGCGAGATCGTGCCCTACGGCGATCTGCTCGAGGAAATGATCGAACTGGTGAGCGAGGACGCGGAGGCACTCGGCTGTGCCCAGGAAATCCAGCACCTCCGGACGATCCGCGAACGGGGCACCAGCGCGCATCGGCAGGTGGCCGCCTACCAGGCGGCCCTCGATGAAGGCCAAAGCGAGAAAGAGGCGCTTCGCGCCGTGGTCCGTATGCTGGTCGAGGAGACCCAGGATGCCGGCGACGCCGGCGCCCTGCCGCTGGAATCCTAAGGCGCTCTAAAGCCCCGATTCCGGATCGCCGCCGAAGATATCCTTGAACAGCATCAAGAGGTTCTGATCGATGCCGGTGGTCATGCTTTCCAGAATCTCAAAGGCCTTGGCTGGCGGGAACGGCGGCTTGTAGGAGCGCTCGTCGGTCAAGGCCCCGAAGATGTCGGTGATCGCCGACATGCGCGCCAGTTCGTTCAACTCCGCGCCCTTCAGGCCCCGCGGGTAGCCGGTGCCGTCGATTTTCTCGTGGTGCTGCTCGGCGATGATCTTGGCGCCCTTGGTCATGTCGTCGCCGGCATCCAGCAGGTTGCCGGACTCGACCACATGATCACGCATGATCGGCCACTCCTCTTCGGAAAGCTTGCCCGGCTTGTCGAGGATGTTGGGCGGCGTCACCATCTTGCCCACGTCGTGCAGCAGCCCGCCGGTCGACAGGATCAAAAGGTCGTCGCCACGCATGCCGATGCCGTAGCCGAACATGGTCAACAGGGTCGCAACCCGCATGGAATGGACGTAGGTGTAGTTGTGGTGGGCCTGGACGTTCTTCAAAAGCGCATGGTGACCGCCCTCGTTGATGGCCTCCACCAGGGGCGTGCAGCTTTCCGCCGCCGTGTTGTATTGGATCGGCTCGCCCGACGCGATCTTGTCGGCAATGCCCTGGTATTCCTCGACGGTCAACTTCAGGGTCTTCTGCTGGGTCTCCGGCAGTTCTTCCCAAGCCAGTTCCGCCTTCTCGTTGATCAGTTCGGCGATGGAATCCATCAACAGCTTGGTGGCGAAGGGCCAGGTCAGGTAGCGCCCGGGTCGGCCGGTCTCGCTCAAGGAGACGCTGAAGGCCTCATCGCGCTGGCGGGTCAGCAGGAAGCCGGCCTTGTGGTTGGCGCTTGAAGCTTGCGCCACCAGCAGCTTGATCCCTCCTTTCGGCGGGATATCGTTTTCGGCGATGATGACGTCCGGATCCTGGGTCTCCAGCGCGCCGATGGCGGCGTGGGTATCGTTGAATACGGTTACCTCGAAATAGGGGGCGAGCGCCGCGTTCAATTCACCGCGGTGACGCTCGTCGTGGGCGACGATAAAGACCGAAGGAACCTTAACGCAGGTTTTTGGGTCCCCGTCCATCTAGGCGTTCTCCTGCCTGTTCACGCCGTTTGGCAACACGATGCCTATCTTATCAACTTCCCTGCAAAAACAAATCACAAATAGGGCGTTCGGCAATGCTTTATGCTTTAGGATAAATACACCTGTATGCTTTAGGATATATAATGTTACAGCGCTTCTGCCGACCGTTTCCGAATCAGGTCACGGCCGCCCCATCTCGTTCCCACAGTATAGGGCTTTTTCCGCTTATTGCATATTGGAATAATTCAAATATCCACAGGTGACGTAGGATGAAACGGTCTATTCGACTACCTGGAACTTGCCGATGGACTGCTGCAATCCCTTCAGAACCGCCTGACCCACCTCACCGCCGTCGCCGGCGATCTTCTCGCGCAGGATGGCGCGCATGGCGTCGATGTGGCATTTGACGATCTCCACGGCGTTGTCATCCTCACGGCAGCCTTCGGCGGTCAGATCGAACAACATCTTGCCGATCCGGGAGATCAGTGGGTAGCCGAAGGTGCCCCCCTGGCCCCGCAGTTCCAAGGCCAAGGTATGGATCTCGCTGAAATGCCGAACCCGGCGGCCCGGCTCCATAAGCGCCTCGGTGCATAGATCGGCCAGCTTGGCCAGGTACTCCAAGGCCCAGGTGGTGAAATCCAGAGCCGCCCGCTCCAGTTGCTCCTCCGCCTGTTCCAGAAGGTCCGTCGGCATGCTGCCCTTGACGTTGGCGCCGGTCATGCCGCTGGACGCCTTTTCCTGCAGCGCGTTGGGCAACCGCCAATACCAGACGTCCGTCGGTTTGGTCGCCTTCACGACCTTGTCGACGGAATAGACGACGGTCACGTCCTCGTCACGTTTTTCGCGGCGTTCCTCGCCGGTCGGGCCTTCCGACTTGCGCCGCCGGTCCGGGCCGAAATACTTCTGGGTGGTCACGAACTGGCGCGGATAGTCGATAACCTCGAGCACCCGCTCATAGACCGACGTCGCGGAGAACGGTTTCGCCAGGAACTCGGTGACGCCCAAATCCCGGGCCGAATTGACGTATTCCCGGTCGGCGGCCCCGGAAAGCATGATGAACGGCACCATGCGGTTGGGGCTTTCCTTGGCGGAACGGGCCCAACGGAGCAGCAACAGACCGTTGATGGGCGTCATCACCAGATCCGAGAGGATGATGTCCGGACCCGGGTTCTGGGCCATGTTCATGGATTTCAGATAGTCGATGACGTCTTCACCGTTGTCGGCCGTGGATATGCGGCCAAACTGAAAATGCCTCAGCAAGTCTTCCAGGGTGTTGCGGACGTAGATATTGTCCTCGACCAACAGGATATTGCAGCGTGATAGATCGTATTCGGTCAAACGGCTCCCCCATCTTCGGACATCGACTATGCCGTAGGATATAGAAGGTTGATGTGCGGCGCAACCGCCCCGGGGACAAGCAATCCGCCGGCTTGCACATCCGGCGGGGGCTCCGTATCTTGCACCGCCCGGCGAGGACGCGGGCGTGACAAACGATCAGGGGAGAGGGTTCCGATGGCAGATGTTGGCGGCGTTTCCGGAGAGCGGCTCAGGGCGTTCATCGAACGGATCGAACGTTTGGAGGAAGAGAAAAAGGCGCTCTCCGACGACATCCGCGAAGTCTATTCGGAAGCCAAGGGAAACGGCTTCGACGTCAAGGTGCTTCGGCAGATCGTCCGTCTGCGGAAGATGGATGTCAGCGACCGCAACGAAATGGAACAGATTCTGGACGTCTACAAACGCGCCCTGGGCATGTCCTGAACGGACGCGCCGCCTCAGGCGAAAACCTTTTCCGCGTAATCCACCAGTTCGCCGACACAGGCCTCGATGGTGCCGGTCCCCGTATCCAGGGTGACCGCCGGCGCCAACGGTGGTTCGTAGGGCGAGGATATGCCGGTGAACTCGGCGATCTTGCCGGCCCGGGCCTGCTTGTACAGGCCCTTCGGATCACGGGCCTCGCAGACCTCGAGCGAGGCGTTGACGAAAACCTCGTGAAAATCCTCGCCGATGGCGGCCCGGGCGCTTTCCCGGTCGTCCCGGAACGGCGAGATGAATGCACTGATCACCACCATGCCGGCCTCCGCGAAGGCCGCCGCCACCTGGGTGACCCGGCGGATGTTCTCCTGACGGTCGGCGGCGGAGAACCCGAGATCGCCGTTCAGGCCATGCCGCAGATTATCGCCATCGAGAACGAATACCTGGTAGTTGCGGGCGAACAGGGCGCGTTCCAGTTCGATGGCCAGGGTCGATTTGCCTGCCCCCGACAGTCCCGTAAACCAGAGCACGCCGCCCCGATGGCCGTGCCGGCCGGCGCGGGCGGCGGGGGTGACGGCGGTTTCTGGCGCCATGCGCGGTTCGGCCGAGCTTTCCATGATGGTTATTTCTTGCTCAGGTCGCGGAGGAAATCCGCATAAATGATGGACAGCGCCGTGTTCAGGGAATCCACCGCGGCGCCCACCCCCTTGCCGCCGCTGGCGTTCTCCTGGCGATAGGACTTGAGAAACAGCAACTTGCCGTCGGAAGGCCGGCGCAGCCCCAGTTCAATCTCCAGAAGGGTCCGCGCCGCGGCGCCGGTAACCTGTTCCAGGTGCTTGATCTTGCCGGTCAGCACGTAATCCGCCTGGACCCGCATGGCCGGCGTCACCACCGCGTCGGCTACCCGTGCCTCGCGCAGGAAACTCACCAATTCGTCCCGAAGCATGACCGTCGGCGGCTTGATCCAGAAATGATAGTGGTAGGCCTTGACCTCGTTGGGCTTGCCCGCCTCGGAATAGACCACCGGCCGTTCCGAGGTCAGGCCGTCGGCCACGAAGCGATCGATTTCGACGGTCCCGGACAGGATCTTTCCGGCCGAGGGGCTGCCGGCATAGACCGCTTGAAGCCGGTAGTAACGGTCCTCGGGCACCGGCGGGGCCGAACCGCAGGCCGCCAATCCGCCGATCAGTGAGGCCGCGCCGAGGCCGATAAACAATCGTCGGAGCGGCCGGCGGAAACGGGTGAGATCGGCAAACTCGGTCATCGTCATTCCCCTACTGTCCCTTGTCCTGCTGCGGCGAACCGCCGAGCAGTAATCCCGGATTGGCGCGGATCTGGCGCGAGAATTCGTTCATGTTGCGCGCCGCGCCTTCCATGTTCTGATTGATGGAATCCACATGCCGGGCCACGGAATCGACGATATAGCGGGTTTCCGTGAGGATCGCCTGGACGTCCTGCTGCGGATTGACCACCAGCTTGTCGACGTTGGCGATGACCTTCTCCATGGACCCCAGCACCACCTGCACCTCGTCGACGGTCTTGTTCATGTTGCCCAGCAGCGCCTCGATCTCCTTACGGTTCCTGCCCGACGCCAGTTTCATCACCTGTTCGCTGGCCTGGTTCATGTTGGCGGTGAAAATCTCGATGTCCTCGGCAATCCTCGGAATCCGCTCCTTGATGTCGTTCACCAGCTCGGTGATGTCCTTGACCATGTTGGTGCCGTCCTTGATCAGGAAGCTGTTGATGTCGTTGACGGCAAAACTGACGTTCTGCAACAGCGGCTTGACCTCGGATTCGATGAGACCGGATATGGTCCCGGCAAGACCGGACATGGCGGCCATGACGTCCGACGAATCCACCGTGGTCACGGCGGCACCGGGTTTGTGCGCGGTTTTTGAGGTTCCGGCGTGGATGCTCAATGTCTTCGCCGACAGCAGGCTCGGCGCGGCAATCTCAACCTTGCTGTCGACCGGTATGCGCCAACCGCTGATCACCGAGAAATCGAGCCGGAAAACCATGCCGCCTTCGCGTTCCTCGGGCGTCACCTTCTCCACCTGGCCGATGGGATAACCCTCGTAGATGACCTGAGTGCCGAACTTGACGCCGGTGACGTTGCGGTAGATGGCGTGATAGTTGTCCACCGCGCCGGTGCGCCCCGTGAGCATGGCCACGGCGACGATCACCACTGCGATCATGCCGAGCACGAAAAGGCCGGTGATTACGTAGTTGATCTTTGAGCTTCTCATAGGGGCTGGTTCCCGGGGTGAAATTCCTCGCCCGTGAGCCGCGCCAGATACTCGTCCTGATCCAGGTTTTCGGCATCCGGCACGCGGTTGAGGAGATTGTAGATACGTTCGTTGGAAGAATTCTTGACCTCGTCGACGGTGCCGATCATCAGGATCTTACCGCGGTCCAGAATGGTGATCCGATCGGCGATCTTGAAGGCGCTGTCCAGTTCGTGGGTAACCACGACGATGCTCATGCCCATGGCCTCGCGGAGGCTCAAGATCAGGTCGTCCAATGCCGAAGCCACCGCCGGATCGAGGCCGGCGGACGGCTCGTCACAGAACAAAATGCGCGGGTCCATGACGCAGGCCCGGGCGAAGGCGGCGCGCTTGATCATGCCGCCGGACAGTTCCGCCGGCATGAGATCTTCGAAGCCGCCCAGTTCCACCACCTCGAGCTTCATCCGCGCCATGATCTCCATGGTCTTGCGATCCAGGTCCGTGTGCTCGTAAAGCGGCAGCATGACGTTCTCGCCCACCGTCAGGGAACTGAACAGCGCACCTCCCTGGAAGGCGACGCCAAGCTTTTTGCGCAGTTCCGTGAATTCCAGCGCGCTCAACTCGTCGATGTTCTGGCCGAGGATGCGCATGGTCCCGGAGGTCTTGGTCTCGAGCGCCATGAGGTGGCGCAGCAGAGTCGACTTGCCGGACCCGGAGCCGCCCATGATCACCATGATCTCGCCCTCGCGGACCTCCATGGTGATGCCCTGCAGGATCAACCGATCGCCGTAATGGGTGACCAGGTCCTGGACCTCGATGACCGTGCTGGGGGAGCCGTTGGTTTCCATGTCCGCCATCCGTTCCTAGAAAGTCGACAGGATGACGACGATCATGGCGGTCACGATGATCGCCGATATGGCCTGCACCACGGAGCGCGTCGTCGCCTGGCCGACACCTTCCGCACCGCCCCGCACCCCGGCCCCGTTGACGACGCCGATCACAGCGATTTCGATGGAATAAAGCGCGCTTTTGATCATCCCCTGACTGATATGGTCCAATTCCATGAAATCGATGACCTGATCCCAGTAGGCGGACATGGACATGCCCAAATCGATGTTGATGTAGACGCCGGCCAGAAACAGGCCGACGGCGGCGGCCATGACCGTCAGGGCCGGAACCATGATCATCATGGCAATCAACGGCGGCGCCACGAGATAGCGCACCGGATTGATACCCATGACCTTGAGCGCGTCGATTTCCTGATTGATCTTCATGGTGCCGATGCGCGCCGCCAATGCCGAACCGGAACGGCCGGCCACCAAAATACCCGTAACCAGAGGCGCGAACTCCCGCACGATCCCGAGCGCCAGGCCGGCGGTCACATAACTCTCGGCACCGAAGATTCGCAGGATATGGATACTCTGAATGGCCAATGTGACGCTGATGGCGCCGGAAAGCATGGCGATAATGGGTATAGCGCTGATGCCGATTTCCATCATCTGCTGGACGACGGCATTGAGCCGCACCGGCTGTCTCATACGGTAGCCGAAGAACAGCCAGTAGAGGGTCTCCACGACCATCACGCCGCCGTTGCCCACCTCCTCGATGCCGTGGACGGTGGTGCGGCCGATCCTTTCCAGGAACCGGCTGATGGCGTTGGAGTCGCTTTCGGAAGCCATGACCGTCAGCCGAGGGCGGCTATTCCGTCATCCAGGCTGTCGCAGATGGTGAAGACCTTGTCGAGGCGCGCCAACTGAAGGACGCGCTTGGCGCCGTCGCTCACCGACACCAGGATCAGGTCCTGGCCGGCCTTGCGGGCCGCCTGAAAACTCTCCGCCAGGGACGCGACGCCCGATGAATCGATATAACCGACCCCGCTCAGATCGACGAGGATCCCTTGGTTCTTGCCGACCGCATCGAGCAGGACCTGGCGTGCCTGAGGCGAGCTCTGCAGGTCGATATCGCCATCGAAGGCGATCACCAAGGCTCCGCGGTCTTCCGTTATCTCGTGTTTCATACCCTACTCGGGCCCCTTCCCATTTGATCCCTCAATTCTTTTTACCATTCTCAGTAGGTTTCCACCATCCTCCGGCGGCGGCATGAATTCAACCTCATCCATCACCTCGCGGATGAAATGGGTGCCCAGGCCGCCGGGCCGGATATCATCCAGGTCGCGCGGCTTGACCTGCGCCGGATCGACCGTCGGCGCCCAATCCCGCACGGTGACGATCAGTGCATCCTCGGAACGCGTCACGGCGACCTCGATCTCGCCGTCGACGGCACCCCCGTAGCCGTGGCGGATGACGTTCTGCAAGGCCTCGTCAACGGCGATCACCAGGTCCCGGGACGCATCCATGCCGCAGCCGGCCAAGTGCGCCGATTCGGCGATCATCACCCGCACCAGCTTCAGACGATCCGGATTGGATGTGATCCGCAGCCCAGCGATCGGCTCCGACCCGTCGGACGCTTCCGGCGTCGCCGTGGGTGCCTCGTCGGTGGTTTCCGTCACCGCCGTGGCGGCCCGGCCGTCGATGCCGATCAGGGTCAAATCGTCGCGAAGCGCGCCGCCGCGCCGGTTGATGGCGTCGGCGACGGCCGACAGGCGGACCTTGATCCCGTCGGCGTGGTGGTCGGTCAGCAGTTTCTTGACGCCGTCCGCCTCCAACTCGCTGCCGTCCTCCGTGTAGCCTTCCGTGACCCCGTCCGTGAACACGTAAAGGGCGCCGCCCTTGAGGTCGATCTCCTCTTCGGGGTAGCCGTCCTCATCCACCAGCATGGTCGAGATGCCGAGCGGCGGCGCCTCCGCCGGCAGGTCCGAAAATTCGCCGTCGGCGGTCTGCAGGAGCGGCGGTTCGTGGCCCGCATTGGCCAGTTTCATGACCCCTGTCCTGGGGTCGAAAATGCCGCCCACCATGGTCACGAACATGCCGCGCGCGGCGGTCTCGCAAACCTCTTCGTTGATGCGCGCCAAAAGCTTCCCCGGATGCTCGATGGTCTTGCCCAGGCACCTGTACAGGCTCGCCGTCTTGGCCATCATCAACGCCGCGTTCATGCCCTTGCCCGAGACGTCACCCAGGTTGAAGCAGATGCGACCGTCGTCCAACTGGAAGAAATCGTAAAAGTCCCCGGACACGGTGCGGGCCGGATAATTGACGCCGAACACCGGGAAGTCGTCGGGGGGTTCGTCGGGCAGCAAGGATCGCTGGATCTCGGCCGCCAGTTCCAGTTCCCGGGCCAGCCGTTCCTGCTCCACCAGGGCTTCCGCCATGCGGGCGTTGTGGATGGCCAGCGCCGCCGAGGCGCTCATGGCCTGCAGGAGGTTGAGGTCGTGCTCGTCGAACAGGCCGTCGCCCGACGCCTTGTTGATCAGCTCGATGGCGCCGATGCGCTCGTCCTTGACGCTCATGGGGGCGCATAGGATGGAGAGCGTGGTGAATCCGGTCTGTTCGTCGACGCCCTTGTAGAAGCGGGGATCGTTCTGGGCGTCGCGGATGATCTCCGAGGAGTTTTCCTGGACAGAGCGGCCGACGATGCCCTGGTCGCTGGGCAGGGTCAGGCCGGTAATCTCAGTGGCGCCGACGCAGGCGTGGCATTTCAGGATCGTGCCCTCTTCCTCGAGCATGAAGAGCGCACCGCCTTCGGCGCCCACGTAGTCGGTGATGTGCTGCACGGCGCGCACCAGGGAGGCTTGCAGATCGCGGGTCGAGACGAAGTCCTGACCCATCTCCGATAACAGTTCGAGATGCTCGTAGACCACCGCGTCGGTGGCCGGCGGTTCCTCGTTGGCGGCGTTGTCGGTCTGGTCGTTCATGGAGGGCCTAGCTCAACCGCACCTTGACGTAGGAGCCGGGCGCGTCCTCGGTGGGCGGATGGGTGTCGCTGCCCGGCGCGCGGGCTTCGACTTCCGCGCCGGCGGTCTTCTTCACCCACTTCTGCCAGTCCGGCCACCAAGACCCGTCCGTCTGCTTGGCCGCCTCGAACCAGGCATCGGGATCGGCCGGCGCCTTGGCGTTGGTCCAATAGCAGTACTTGCCCGCCGCCGGCGGATTGACGACGCCGGCGATGTGGCCGGATGCCGACAGAACGAACCGGATCGGCCCCTTGTAAAGCTGGGTCGCCTGGTAGGTGGATTTCCAGGGCGCGATATGATCGTCCTTGGTTGCGACGATGTAGGTGGGCACGGTGATCTTGGTCAGGTCCAGGGGCACCCCGTCCATGGTAATGCCGCCCGGTTCCACCAGCTTGTTCTTCAAATACATCTCCCGCAGATAAAGCGAATGCATCATCGCCGGCATGCGGGTCGAATCGGCATTCCAGTACAAGAGATCGAAGGCCATGGGCTCGCGGCCCAGGAGGTAGTTGTTGACCACGAAGGACCAGATCAGGTCGTTGTCGCGCATCATGTTGAAGACCTGGGACATCTGGGCGCCGTCCAGGTACCCCTTCTCCGTCATGTGTTCCTCCAGGCGGTCCAACTGTTCCTCGTCGATGAACACGCCCAACTCGCCCGGCTCGGAAAAGTCCACCATGGTCGTGAAGAAAGTGGCCGAGGCCACCCGCTCGTCGCCTTTTGCCGCCATGTAGGCCAGGGTGCAGGCGGTCAGCGTGCCGCCGATGCAATAGCCGATGACGTTCATCTGGTCGGCGCCGGTGATCTCGCCGATGGCGTCCAGCGCCGCCAACGGCCCCTCCAGCATGTAATCGTCGAAGCGCTTGGCGGCGTGGCTTTCGTCCGGGTTGACCCAGGAGATGACGAACACCGTATGGCCCTGGTCCACGGCCCACTTGATGAACGAGTTCTTCGGCTGCAGATCGAGGATATAGAACTTGTTGATCCAAGGCGGCACGATCAACAAAGGCCGCTTGAAGCATTTTTCCGTGCTCGGCGCGTACTGGATCAACTGCATGAGGTCCGTCTGGAAGACGATCTTGCCGGGCGTCGTGGCGACGTTCTCGCCAAGCGTGAAGGCGTCGGTGTCGGTCATGGAGATGCGCAGCTGCCCTTCGCCCTTCTCCAGATCCTTGAGCAGGTGGTCGAGTCCCTTCAGCAGGTTCTCGCCGCCCGAATCGATGGTCTTTTCCAGGACCTTCGGGTTGGTGGCGACGAAGTTGGTCGGTGACAGGGCGTCCACGTACTGGCGGGTGTAGAACTCGATCTTTTCCCGGGTCTTTTCGTCCAAACCGTCCACGTCGCGGAAGGTCCCCTGCATCCAGTTGGCGGCCAGCAGGTAGGATTGCTTAATGGTGTCGAACAGGGCCTGTTCCGACCAGGCGGCATCCTTGAAGCGGCGATCGTCCTTGGCCGGTGACACCACCGGCTCCACTTCCTCGCCGGCCAGACGCTTCGCCGTGACATCCCAAAGCTTGGCATAGTCCTGCCAGAGCTGCGCCTGGGCGGCGACCAGTTTCTGCGGGTCCGCCATCATCTTGGTGCCCATCTCCACGAACGCCTTGCTGACCACCACGGGGTCGGGAATCTGGAAGCCGCCGTCTTCGGCCTGGCGGGCGCAGAAGGCCTGCATGATGCGTTGGCTGCGCTCGGCAAACTCGGCCATGCGCTTCGACATCTCGTCCGGCTGGGTGAGATCGGTGGATTTACTTGAATCGTTCATGAGCGGCCCCCTCGGTCCACGGTCCGCAGGCAGGATAAACCGGGATCCGGGCGTTGGAAAGCGGGGCGGTGGCGGCGCCGCTCACCGGCATTTGACCTCGACGGCCCGGGAACCGGCTATAATTACTGCCGATATCGGAATTCGAACCGTCATGGAAAACCGCAAACTCCTGAAGATCGGCATCATCGGCACCATCATCACGGCGATCTGCTGCGTCACCCCGGCGCTTGTCGTGCTGTTCGGTGCGCTGGGCTTGAGCGCCGTCGTCGGGGTTTTGGACCTGATCCTGTTCCCGGTGCTGGCGGTGTTCGTGGGAATCACCTGTTTCGCCATGGTCCGCAGAACACAGGAAGGTCCCGGGCGATGAACGACGTGACCCTGGAATCGACCCTCACCTGCCCCCGCTGCGGCCACCGGGAGACGGAAACCATGCCGACCGACGCCTGCCAGTTCTTCTACGACTGCAAGGGCTGCGGCGCTGTCCTGAAGCCCGAGGCGGGCGATTGCTGCGTGTTCTGCTCCTTCGGCACGGTGCCCTGCCCGCCGGTCCAGGCGGACCGCCAATGCGGCCCTTCCCCTTCCGGCGGAGCGTGATACCATCCCCTCATGAAGGATGATCTTTTTCGCCGCGAGGCGGCCATTTTGGAAGCCGCCCAGGACATCCTGGCGCGCGCCGACGCCGATGACGCCGAATTGCGCGCCGCCTTCGGCGAGTTGACCGATTCCTACAAGAAACTGTTCCGCGAGAGCCGCCGCCTGGTCCGCCTCAGCGACCGCAACGAGGCGGAGTTGCAGGAGGCCCGCAAACAGGCGGAGGCCGCGACCCGGGCCAAAGCCGCCTTCCTGGCGACCATGAGCCACGAGATCCGCACGCCCATGAACGGCATTGTCGGGATGATCGATCTCTTGGCGCAGACCTCCCTCGATTCAGAGCAGCGCCAGATGATGGCGACGATCCGCGATTCCGCCTTCGCGCTCCTGACCATCATCAACAACATCCTCGATTCCTCGAAGATCGAGGCCGGCAAGATGGAACTGGAGACCATCCCCTTGTCCGTTCGCGACGTCTTGGAGGGGGCGGCGGAAACCCTGGTTCCCGGTGCGCGCGCCAAGGGCCTGGAATTGGAGGCCTTCGTCGATCCTCAGATCCCGGCGTCGGTGCTCGGCGATCCGGTGCGGCTCCGTCAGATCCTGCTCAACCTGACCGGCAACGCGGTGAAGTTCTCGGAATCCGGCGCAGAGGCGGTCCGCAATCGGGTCGTCCTTAGGGCCGATCTGGCGGACGGCGGCGCTTCGCTGGTTCGCTTCCGGGTAACGGATTTCGGTATCGGCATGTCCACCGACGCCGTCGCGGGCCTGTTCCAGCCGTTTTCCCAGGCCGACAGTTCCACCACCCGGCGGTTCGGCGGCACCGGTCTAGGGCTTTCCATCTGCAAGAACCTGACAGATCTCATGGGTGGCGAGATCGGCGTCGATAGTGTCGAGGGCGAGGGGTCTACGTTCTGGGTCGACCTGCCGCTGGAGGCCGATCCGGACCACGCGGAGACCCCTGATCCGGATGCCCTTGCCGGGCTGCGTTTCCATGCGGCCACGGCGCACCCGTCGGAGGCCCGCATCGTCAGTGCCTACCTGACCCACTGGGGCGCCGAGCCGGCCGAATCGGCCGATGCCCAGGTGCTCATCGGGGACGTGGAATTTCCCGGCGACGCGCCGCAATTGTTGCTGCTGGCGCCGGAAGCCGCGGTCCCGCCGGCCCGCGATGGCCTGGAGTGCCTGCGCCGCACACCACTGCGCCGGGCCGCGCTGCTCGGCGCCGTGGCCCGCCTGGCCGGCATGGACGCCCCGGAGGCGGGCCCCGACATCACCATCGACGTGGGCCCGGCCCGAAACGCCGAAGACGCGGCCCAGGCCGAGGCCGCCGGCCGGCTGATTTTGGTGGCCGACGACACGCCGACCAACCGCGACGTCATCAAGCGTCAGATCAATGCGCTGGGCTATGCCGCCGATACGGTCGACGACGGTGCGCAGGCCCTGGTCGCCCTGGAGGGCAAGGCCTACGGTCTATTGCTCACCGATTGCCACATGCCGGTCATGGACGGCTTCACCCTGGCCCGCACCTTGCGGGAAGGCGAGGCCGGCGGCGACGCGCGCCTGCCCATCGTCGCGGTGACCGCCAGCGCCATGAAGGAAGACGAGGAACAGTGCATGGCCGCCGGCATGGACGCGGTACTGACCAAGCCCCTGGAGATGTCGACGTTGAAGGCGGCCCTGAGCGATTACCTGCCGCCCCTGGACGAGGCGCCTGCCGACGAAATGCCCGCCGAAGCACCGGCCGGCGAAACCACGGCGGCCGCCGGGCCGGTCGATCCGTCGGTCCTGAAGGCCATGTTCGGCGACGACGACGCCACCTTCCGGGAAATCCTCCAGGAATTCGCCGATCCGGCCCGGGACATCTCGTCGGAGATACAGACCGCCTACGCCGGCCAGGACCCCGACGCGGTGGGGGCCGCCGCGCACAAGCTCAAATCGGCGGCCCGCAGCATCGGCGCCAACGCCCTGGCGGACCTTTCAGAAACCCTGGAAAAGACCGGAAAGGACGGCGATTGGCCAGGTGTGGAGGCGGCCATGCCGGGGCTCGCACCGGCCGTCCAGGACGTCCTGAAATTCATCGACGGGCTTTGACGGCCGAGATATCCTGGTGCCCGAGGGGATAGCAGAAGGTCCCGAGCGGCCGACAAGAATTGGGGAGACAAAGCCGAAAGATGACAGGAAAACCGAATTTCGCATTGTTGCGGGTGCTGGTCATCGACGACGAGGCCTTCATGCGCACCCTGATCGTCCGCATCCTCTCGGAGATCGGCGTCGCCGACGTGGTCACGGCCCGGGACGGCAGCGAGGGCCTGGAGAAGGTCCAGGTGGTCGGCGATACGCCGCACATCATCATCTGCGACCTGGAAATGCCGCAGATGGACGGTTTCGAGTTCGTCCGCCGCCTGCGCCGGCTCGAGGACGAAAAGCTTCAGGACCTGCCGGTGCTGATCGTCACCGGCCACGCCGAGCCGCAGAACGTCTATGACGCCGTCGACGCCGGCATCCATGGCTACCTGGTCAAGCCGATCTCCCGCCAATCGCTGGAGTCCCGCATCGCCACGGCCATGACCTCGGACCCCATCGATCCGACCAAGATCAAGAGATAGGCCGAGGGCCGGTCGTCCCATGCCCAGGAAAGCACTGATCACCGGAATCACCGGCCAGGACGGTTCCTACCTTGCCGAATTGTTGTTGGAGAAGGGCTACGAGGTGCACGGCATCATCCGCCGGTCATCATCCTTCAACACCGGCCGTATTGCCCACATCTACGAAGACGTCCACGCCGAGGACGCGCGGCTGCGCCTGCATTACGGCGAATTGACGGACGGCAGCCGCCTGGAACGGCTGATCGAGATGGTGGAGCCGGACGAGGTCTACAATCTGGGTGCCCAGAGCCACGTGCGGGTGTCCTTCGACGAACCCCTCTATACGGCGGACGTCGTGGCGCTGGGCACGCTCCGGCTTTTGGAGGCCATCCGCCGGGTCGGCGTCGAGGAGACCATCCGCTTCTATCAGGCATCGAGTTCTGAAATGTTCGGCAACGCCGACGAATGCCCGCAGGTGGAGACCACGGCCCTCAAACCCATGAGCCCCTATGCCTGCGCCGAGGTGTTCGCGCATCTGCAGGCGCAACAACATCGGGCCGCTTACGGCATGCACATTTCCTGCGGCATCCTGTTCAACCACGAAAGCCCGCGGCGCGGCGGCACCTTCGTCACCCGCAAGATCACCCGCGGCCTGGCCCGCATCCTGGCGAAGCGCGAGGAGAAGCTGTACCTGGGCAACCTGGACGCCAAGCGGGACTGGGGCTACGCCAAGGACTACGTGGAGGCCATGTGGATGATGCTGCAGGCCGACCAGCCCGACGACTACGTCATCGCCACCGGCGAGACCCACAGCGTCCGCGAGCTTCTGGACCAGGCCTTCGGTGCGGTCGGCCTGGACTGGGGGGATTTCGTCGAAATCGACTCGCGCTACTTCCGCCCCTCGGAAGTCGACCTGTTGCTGGGCGACGCCAGCAAGGCACGCGAGAAACTAGGCTGGCGGCCGCGCGTCGATTTCCCGGAACTGGTCAGGATCATGCTCCGCGCCGATCTGGAGGAGGAAGGCCTGAACCCGGCGGAGCACGGGTTATGAGCGTCTATCGAAGCGCCGTCGGCGCCGATGACTTCGCACCGGAAACCCGCGACTACTTCGCGGGCCGGACCGTCGCCGTTACCGGCGGCAGCGGCTTCATCGGCTCCCACGTGGTCGAACAGCTTCTGGCCCTCGGCGCCCAACCTATCGTGCCGACCCGCCAGGCGGCGCCGCCGTTCCTCTCGCATCTCGAAAGCGACGTCGAGGTCCGCCAGGCGGACCTGGCGGATGCCGGCCAGGCGAGCGACGGCATCGCCGGGGCCGCGACCATCCTGCACCTGGCAGCCAGCGTCGGCGGCATCGAATACAACGCCACCCATCCCTCCACCGTGTTCCGGGCCAACATGCGGACCTTCTTGAACGTCATGGACGCGGCGCTCGCCGGCGGTGTCGAACGGTTGATGGTCACCAGCTCGGCCTGCATCTACCCGCGCCATTGCCAGGTGCCGACGCCGGAAACGGAGGGCTTCGCCGACTGGCCGGAGCCGACCAACGCCGGATACGGCTGGGCCAAGCGCATGGAGGAGTTCGTCGCCCAGGTGACCACCGAGGAACAGGGCCTGGAAACGGCCATCGCGCGCCCCTACAACGCCTACGGGCCACGCGACAACTACAACCCGGAAAGCTCCCACGTTTTGCCGGCGCTGATCCTCAAGGCCTTCCAGTCCGAGGACGGGACCCTGCCCGTCTGGGGCGACGGCTCACCGACCCGTTCGTTCCTCTACGTCGACGATTTCGCCCGCGGTCTCATCGAGATCACGGCGCGCTACGCCGAGGCCGATCCCCTGAACATCGGCGCCGACGAAGAGGTGAGCATCGGCGACGCGGCGCGGATGATTTGCGAGATCATCGGGGCCGAGCACGGCACGAGCATCGAGCCAGTGTTCTCGCCGACCAATTATTCCGGCCAACCACGTCGCAATTGCGATATTACGAAATTGAAATCCAAGCTAGGCTTCGCCCCGCAATTCGGGCTCAGGGACGGCTTGGAACGCTCCGTCCAATGGTTCGTGGAAAACAGAGACCCGGCGTTGACGGCACATTCTCAATGAACCCCTCGAAGGACCCCCTTCTCCAACCCTTCCAACTCAAGCACCTGACCCTGAAGAACCGGGTCATGAGCACGTCGCACGCGCCGGCCTACGTCGACAACGGCAAGCCCCAGGAGCGCTACCAGCGCTACCACGAGGAGAAGGCGAAGGGGGGTCTGGCGCTTTCCATGTTCGGCGGCTCTTCGAACGTCTCACCGGACAGCCCGTCCGTGTTCGGACAGATCTACATGGATGACGGCGTGATCCCCCACTTCCAGCGCTTCACCGAACGCATGCACGCCCACGATTGCGCGCTCATGTGCCAGTTGACCCACATGGGCCGCCGCACCACCTGGGCCGATGGCTGGTGGCTGCCCGTGGTGGCGCCGTCCAGGGTCCGTGAACCGGCGCACCGGTCCTTCCCGCGCGAGATGGATACGGACGACATCGCCCGCGTGGTCCGCGACTTCAGCGCCGCCGCCCGGCGCTGCCAGGACGGCGGCCTGGACGGCCTGGAACTGCTTTGCCACGGCCATTTACTGGACCAGTTCCTGACACCCTTGGTGAACCGGCGCACCGACGGATACGGCGGCAGCTTGAAGAACCGGATGAGGTTTTCCCTCGAGGTCCTGGACGAGGTGCGCCGCCAGGTGGGGCCGGACTACATCGTCGGCGTCCGCATGGGCCTGGACGAAGCCGCCGACGGCGGCCTCGGCCCGGACGAACTCAGGGAGATCGCCGAGGGTTTCGTCGCCACCGGCATGGTCGATTTCCTCAACCTCAACGTCGGCACCATCGAAACGGATCGGGCGCTGGCTCACATGATCCCCGGCATGGCCGGGCCCATCGCGCCGCATCTGGCCCGGGTCAAGGAATTCAAGCAGGGCATCGGGGTGCCCGTGTTCCACGCCTGCCGGGTCACCGACGTGGCCACGGCGCGGCACGCCATCCAAGAGGACTGCATGGACATGGTCGGCATGACCCGGGCCCATATCGCCGATCCCTACATCGTTTCCAAGATTGCCGCCGGTGCCGAGGAGACGGTGCGGCCCTGCGTCGGCGCCGGTTACTGCCTGGACCGCATCTACGAGGGCGGCTCGACGCTGTGCATCCATAACGCCGCGACGGGACGCGAGGAGACCATGCCTCAGGTCATCGAACCCTCATCCACACCGGGCCGAAAGGTGGTGGTGGTCGGCGGCGGTCCGGCCGGCCTGGAGGCGGCCCGCGTCTCGGCCGAGCGCGGCCACCGGGTGGTGCTGTTCGACGCGGCCCCGGAGCTGGGCGGCCAGATCGTCATCGCGGCGAAAGCCGGCTGGCGCAAGGACCTGATCGGCATCCGCGACTGGTACGCGGCGGAGTTGGAGCGGCTCGGCGTCGAGGTGCGCTCGGGCGTCTATGCGGAAGCCGAAGACGTCGAGGCGGAATCGCCGGACGTGGTGATCATCGCCGCGGGCGGCATTCCGGATACGGAATGCGTTGCCGGCGGCGAGCTGGCGGTGAGCACCTGGGACGTGCTCACCGGCGCCGTGCCGCCGGGCGACAGCGTCTTGGTCTTCGACGACAACGGCCAACACCCGGGGCCGAGCTGCGCCGACTTCATGGCCGACGGCGGCGCTAGCGTGGAACTGGTGACCCCGGACCGCATGGCCGCGGCCGAGATGGGGGCGCTCAACTGGACCGTCTATCTGGAACACATCTACGGCAAAGGGATCCGCGTTACCCCGGACACCCGCCTGGAACGCATCGAGGCCGACGGCAACCGCCTCCGGGCGACGCTCCGCAACGCTTATTCCGATTCCGAGGAAACCCGCACCGTCGACCAGGTGGTGGTTGAGCACGGCACCCTGCCGATGACCGAGGTGTTCGACCAATTGCGCGCCAAGTCGGCCAACAACGGCACCATTGACCTGGACGCCGTCGCCGCCGGCCGGCCTCAGGACCTTTCAGGCGTCGGCGACGGCGGTTTCGTGCTCTGGCGGGTCGGCGACGCGGCGGCCAGCCGCAACATCCACGCCGCCATCTTCGACAGCCTCCGGCTGTGCAAGGATCTTTGAGGCCGTTTCACTGTTTGAAGCGATTATTCATTGTGCATCGACAGGCCGCGGACCGGCGGATATTTTCAGGGCCGGTGATTTCATGAATACCGCGTGGAGCCCCTCATGACCCTAGAAACCCTGGAGACCCACCCCATCGCCGGCGCGCTGGGCGCCGAGATTAGCGGCGTCGATCTGGCCAAACCACTCACCAACAGCCAGACCGCGGAGGTCAAACAGGCGCTCTGGGACCACAAGGTGATCTTCTTCCGCGACCAGGAGATTACGCCGGAGGACCACCTGCGCATCGCCGCCATGTTCGGGGACATCTACCGCGTACCCTTCGTCAAGGCCCGCGACGACTTCCCGGACATCATCGACATCGTCAAGGAGCCCGCCGACGCCGGAAAGTACAACTTCGGCGGGGTCTGGCATTCCGACGCCACCTTCGACCAGCGCCCGCCCATGGGCTCGGTGCTCTATTCCCTGGACTCCCCGCCCTATGGGGGCGACACCTTATGGACCGACATGGAGGCCGCCTTCGCGGCGCTCTCGGACGGCATGCGGGAAATGCTTCAGGGGCTCACGGCCCTGCACTCCGCGGCCCGCAACTACGGATCCGGCGGTTACTTCAACGACGCCGAAAAACAAAGCGTCTCCATGACCATCGACCCGGACGCCAAGGGCGATGAACTGGTCGAGCACCCGGTGGTCCGCACCCACCCGGAGACGGGAAACAAGAGCCTGTTCGTCAATCCCGTCTATACCATGCGCTTCAAGGACATGACGGAAGAGGAAAGCCAGCCGCTTCTGGACTTCCTCTACGCTCACGCCACCCGACCCGAGTTCCAGTGCCGGTTCGACTGGTCGACTCACGCGGTGGCCATCTGGGACAACCGCTGCACCATGCACTTCGCCATCAACGACTACGACGGCCATCGGCGCCACATGAATCGGGTGACCATCGCCGGCGAGCGGCCGGTCTAGGTTAAGAAGTCTAGGTAAGAAACAGTCCGCGCAGCGCGATGTAGACGCCGAGCAGCGCCAAGGCGGCGAAGAAGACCTTCCGAAACAGGGCATCGGAAAGGCGCCGGCGCACCCAGCGGCCCGCCTCCATGCCGACTATGGCCGGCACCACGGCGCCCGCCGACACCGTCATCAGTTCGCGGGGCAACGCGCCGCGGCCGCCCAGCGCCACGCCCAGCATCAACGCGGAGATGGAAAACCACACGCCCATGGCCTGGATCAGGGCGTCCCGGTCCATACCAAGGGCCTGCATGTAGGGCGCGAAGGGCACCGCCATGGAGCCGGTGAATCCGCCGATGACCCCGGTGGCGGCGCCGGCGAGCGGCGACAACACCCCCTCCCATCGTCCCGGCGGCGGCACCTGCGGCGCCATCAGTCCATAGACGGCGTAGGCGAACAAGACCACGCCAAGGACCACGGCAAGGGCGCCGGAACTGGTTTCCACCATGACCCCGACGGCGAACCAGATGCCCAGCGCACCGGCCAGGAACAGCGTCCAGAAGCGCCGGAACGCCGCTCCGAAATGACCACCCACCATCCCTTGCCATATGTTGGTGGCGAGCAGCGGCACCACCAGGATGACCATCGCCTGCTTCAAATCGATGGCCAGCAACAGCAGGCCCAAGGACATGGCCGGCAGGCCCAACCCGGTGACGCCCTTGAACACCCCGGCAATGAGGAAGGCAACGGCGACGAACGCAAGGATTTCCGGCGGCGGCATGCTGGGACCCTACAGGACGCCGGCGCGCGGGTCAGCCCATCATTCGCACGGCCCCCCGCCCAGATGGTTTTCCGGGACCCCAGCGCCTGCTAGTCTGCCGCCGAAACAGGGGAGGAGACCGGCATGGGCACCTACAAAGCGGCGATCGTCGGCCTCGGTTCCATGGGCATGGGCATGGCCCGCTCGGCCCACGCCGCCGGGTTGCAGGTGGTCGGCTGCGACCTCAACGAAACGGCCCGGCGCGATCTGGAAGCCGCCGGCGCCGCCACGGCGGAAACGGCGGTCGACGCCGCCGCCGTCGCCGACGCCGTCGCCGTGGTGGTGGTCAATGCCCAGCAGACCGAGGCCGTGCTGTTCGGCCCCGGCGGCGCCGCCGAGGGACTGGCGCCCGGCGCCGTGGTGCTCGGCTGCGCCACCGTGCCCGCCACCTTTGCCGTGGAAACCGCCGACCGCCTGGCCGAGCGCGGCATCCTCTATCTGGACGCGCCGATCAGCGGCGGCCCGGTGAAATCGGCGGAAGGCGCACTGACGGTCATGGCGTCCGGGTCGGAGGACGCCTTCGCCAAGGCCCAACCGCTTCTCGACGCCGTCGCGGAAACCGTCTTCAACTTGGACGCGGAGGCCGGCCCGGCCTCGACCATGAAAACCGTCAACCAGCTCCTGGCCGGGGTCCATATCGCCACCGCCATGGAGGCCGTGGCGCTCGGCATCAAGGCCGGTCTGGAAGCCGAGACGGTGTTCGAAGTGATCACCAAGGCGGCCGGCAATTCCTGGATGTTCGAAAACCGGGTGCCGCACGTCATCGACGGCGACTACAGCCCGAAAAGCGCCGTCGGCATCTTCACCAAGGACTTAGGCATCGTGCTTGGCGAGGCCGAACACCTGGGTATCGACCTGCCCCTATCGGAGGCCGCCCTGGCTCGCTTCCGGGCCGCTGCCGAGATGGGCCTGGAGGGCGCCGACGACGCCGCCGTCATCAAGGTCTACGCCGAACAGGCGGGAATCCAACTTCCCGGCGACGGGGACTGATACCAAGCTGTAAAAAGTTTGACTCATTAAGGGACTGTTAGGCGGGGTGTGATTCAACATGGAAAACAGAGGAGTTTTTCCATGGCACGCGGCATTCCCCTACGCACAGACTTCACTTGCGACGA